>CEQG01034273.1_pt1 | contig 12847 bp, 8 predicted proteins | sample 350301 | NCBI WGS metagenome assembly CEQG01 (sample SAMEA2621242, study PRJEB7988) | marine metagenome | isolation source: saline water (ENVO:00002010), including | reverse complement strand
CCTTGCTGGTTGCGGCTGAAGGGCGCAACAGCCCCACGCGCGAAGCCGCCGGCATCCGCACGACCCGCTGGCAATATAGTCACACGGCTATGGTCACGGCGATCGACCATGACGTGCCGCACGCCAATACCGCCTACGAGATTTTCTATGTCGGTGGCCCCTTCGCCCTGCTGCCGATGCAGCCGGGGACTCGGTCGGCCGTTGTCTGGACCGTGCCGACGAACCAGGCACCAGCCATGCTCAAATTGTCGGAGCGTGCATGGCTGGCCGAGGCTCAGAAGCGAATGGGCGGTTTTCTGGGAGACATCAGGCTCGCCGGACCGCGCTCCTCCTACCCGTTGGGCTTTCATCACGCCGCGCGCATCACCGATACGCGACTGGCTCTGGTCGGGGACAGCGCCCATGCGATCCACCCCATCGCGGGTCAAGGGCTGAACCTGGGCTTCCGCGACGTCGCAGCATTGGTGGAGGTGCTGGTCGAGGGCATGCGCCTGGGCCTTGACCCCGGCGATGCGCAACTGCTCGCGCGCTACCAGCGTTGGCGCGGACTGGATGCTTTGATGACCAGCGTCGCCATGGACGGGCTGGTGCGTTTGTTCGACATTCCCGGCAAATTGCCCTCCCTTGTCCGTCGGGCGGGATTGGCGGCTGTCCAGCGCACGCCCATGCTCAAGGGGCGGTTCATGGCCGAAGCCCGGGGTCAATCGGGCGCCCTTCCGCGCCTGCTCGCCGGCGAACGGGTCTGACGCCCGCGCCCCTCTCCCATAAGGGTATTTCCTTCGGAAAGGGGCGGCTGCCAATGCGTAAGGCGCAAAAGGATGCGACCAAGCGTGAGCGCCAGCACGGTAAGTCCGATCGACTTTGTGCACTGGCATGACACCCTAAATGCGTGGCGGTGCCTTACGCGCGAACCCGAGCACTAGATTGGCGATGACGAGCATTGCCATGATCCAGTGCAAAGCGCGCGCGGCACCTTTGTAATGGGTCACGTCACGCTTCTTGTGTCAGGCGGGGCCAACAAGGTCGTGATCGGCATGATCGCTCACCCGCCCTGACGATTGGCGACAAGATTATCGACCACTGAAGGGTCCGCAAGGGTGCTGGTGTCGCCCAACGCCTGCGCCGATACTTCACCTTCGGCGATCTTGCGCAGGATACGGCGCATGATCTTGCCCGACCGCGTTTTGGGCAGGCCCGGCGCGAACTGGATCGCATCGGGGGTGGCAATGGGGCCGATTTCCCGGCGCACCCAATTTATCAGCGTCTTGCGCAGCTCGTCATTGGCTTCATCATCATTGTTGAGCGTCACATAGGCATAAATGCCCTGACCTTTTATATCATGGGGGAAGCCTACCACCGCCGCCTCCGCTACGCTTTCGTGCAGCACCAGCGCGCTTTCGACTTCCGCCGTCCCCATGCGATGACCCGATACGTTGATGACATCGTCGACCCGGCCCGTGATCCAATAATAGCCGTCGGCATCCCGCCGTGCGCCGTCCCCGGTCGTATATTTGCCCGGGAAAGTCGTGAAATAGGTCTGGAAGAAGCGATCATGATCGCCCCAGACCGTCCGCATCTGCCCCGGCCAGCTTTGCGCGATGACCAGATTGCCTTCGGTCGCGCCATCCAGCACCTTGCCTTCGGAATCGACGATCTGCGGCACCACGCCAGGCATGGGCAGGGTCGCTGATCCGGGCTTCAGGTCGGTGGCGCCGGGCATGGGCGCGATCATCGCTCCGCCCGTTTCCGTCTGCCACCAGGTGTCGATGATCGGGCAGCGATCCTCGCCAACCACATGATGATACCAGCGCCAGGCCTCTGGATTGATCGGCTCACCGACCGTCCCCAGCAGGCGTAGTGATGCGCGGCTGGTCGCCTTCACATGATCGTCGCCTTCTTTCATCAGCGCGCGCAGCGCGGTGGGGGCGGTGAACAGGGTCTGGACCTGATGCCGGTCCACGATCTGCCAGATGCGCGCTGACGTAGGATGATTGGGTACGCCTTCGTACATCAGCGTCGTCGCCCCGTTGGCGAGCGGCCCATAGACGATATAGGTGTGGCCCGTGACCCAGCCTATATCGGCGGCGCACCAATAGACATCCCCCGGCCGATAGTCGAAGCACAGTTCATGGGTGAGGCTGGCCCAAAGCAGATAGCCGCCGGTCGTATGGAGCACCCCTTTGGGCTTCCCGGTGGACCCGGAGGTGTAGAGGATGAACAGCGGATCTTCCGCCTGCATGGGTTCGGCCGGGCAATCGGCCGCGACCTTTTCGGCTTCTTCATGCAGCCAAACGTCGCGGCCTTCCGCCATGACGACGTCACCACCGGTCGCCTTTATCACGATCACCGACTTGACGCTGGGACAGTCCTTCAGCGCAGCATCGACATTGGACTTGAGCGCCACCTTTCTGCCTGCACGGCATCCTTCATCGGCGGTCACAACGATGGTGGAGTCGCAATCCTGAATGCGGCCACACAGTGCATCGGGAGAAAAGCCGCCGAAAACCACCGAATGGATCGCGCCTATCCGCGCGCAGGCCAGCAAAGCGAATGCCGCTTCCGGGATCATCGGCAGATAGATGGTGATTCTGTCGCCCTTCTTCGCGCCGGCTGCTTTCAACACATTGGCGAAGCGACACACTTCGGCATGGACCTGCCGATAGCTGTAACGGCGCGGTTCGGCATCAGGGGAATCGGGTTCCCAGATGATCGCGGTCTGGTCACCCCGCTCGTCGAGATGCCGATCGATGCAGTTGACACTGACGTTCAAAACGCCATCCGCGAACCATTTGATGCCGAAATCGGCTTCTGCAAAACTGCTTTCGTTGGCCCGCGTCGGTGGCGTCATCCAGTCCAGTCGCCCCGCGCGGTCCAGCCAATAGGCGTCGCTGTCCTCGACCGAACGGGCGTAATCGGCTTCGCGCTTGCCCCGATCCATATAGGCTCCCTCGGCCCAGGCTTGCGGCACGGGGAAGAAATCTTCGGGCATCAGCTATCCTTTCCAAGGCAAAACCGGTTTTCGTTGCCCTTCTATCGTCGGCTTTCCCTCGCCGAAAGGGGCGAGGCAGACCCTGGCCGCCATCCTTTTGGCCAATGTCCTTGTTCGGAGGGTACGCCAGCCGTCGCTTTGCGGCTTCCCCCGCAGCGCTCGTGCGCCTAACAGACACTTTCTATGTGGCTGCTCTATCAATTTCCTCTCTGTCCTTTTTCCCGCAAGGTCCGGCTGTTGCTGGGCGAAAAGGGCATTGGCTATGATCTGGTGCGCGAATCGCCATGGGCGATGCGCGACGAATTTCTGGATCTTAATCCCGCCGGCCTGACTCCGGTCATGACGGATCAGGAACGGGGCATTACCCTGCTCGACAGCCAGGCGATCTGCGAATATTTCGAAGAGACGGTGGAGAAAGTGCCGCTGATTTCCGGCACCGCTGCCGGTCGCGCTGAAGTCCGCCGACTCACCGCCTTTTTCGACCAAAGTTTCTATGGCGACGTGGTCGGCCCGCTTTTGCATGAGCGCATGAAGAAAAGGCTGATCGAACGCGCGCCGCCCGACGCCCGAGTATTGCGCGAAGCGATGAAGCGAGCGAACGTCCATATGGATTATATGGACTATCTGCTCGATCACCGCAGCTGGATGGCCGGCGGCACCCTCAGCCTGGCGGATATCGCCGCCGCGGCGCATCTGTCAGTCGCCGATTATCTGGGGGGCATCGACTGGGCCGGCCATGAGCCGGTGCGGCGCTGGTATGCCGGGTTCAAGTCCCGACCGTCTTTCCGTCCGCTTCTATCCGAACGGATGGAGGTCATCACGCCGCCGCCGCATTATGAGAAGCCTGATTTCTAAACCCTCGCGGCTTTCGTTGCTGCCCGAAAGGATGGTCACTCTGTTTCGGCGGCCAGGTAAACCCGGTTGCGGCCATGTTCCTTGGCCAGATAGAGCGCGCGATCAGCAGCCTTGAGCGCGGCGCGGGGATCGTCATAGGCCAGCACATTGGCAACGCCCGCCGAAAAGCTGACCCTGTCCATCCGCTCGCCATTGGTGCGATTGACAAGGCTGCGGCTGGCTAGGTCTTCGCGAACGTCATCCACCGCTTCGCATGTTTCCGCTGCTGTCTTGCCCCGGAATAGCATCACGAATTCCTCACCGCCATGGCGCGCGACATGACAGCGATCATCCGACACCTTGGCGAGGAGTCCCGCCACGAATTTCAACACCCGATCGCCGGTATCATGTCCGTGAGTGTCGTTGATCACCTTGAAATGGTCGATGTCGCAGAAGGCGATGGACAATGATTCGCCCGCAGCCTGAGCCTCCGCCACTTCGTCCCGCAACCGCGCTTCAAAGGCGCGGCGGTTGGGGAGACCGGTCAGATGGTCTTGCTCCGCGGCGCGGCGCGCGGTTTCCAGACTGGATTTAAGCGCCTGCGTCTGCTTCTGGTTTTCCCGCAGCTGTGTTTCCACGGCCCGTGTTTTTTCCACCATCGAGCGCGTCAACCCGACCAGGCGCGCCAGCACCGGCTCGCCCTCGGCAACGTCAGCCAGATCCTTCGCCTGCTCCTGCAATGCCGCGCCATAGTCCTTCGCTGACTTGCGCGATTCGTGCATGAGGCCGGTGAACTGATCGAGATTTTCCTCCACCTTGTCCAACATGGTGGCGAGCGATTCGGGCGTGACCTCATCCGCGCGCTGTTCAGCGGCCAGGGTTTCGAGCCAGCCGTTGGTGATCTTGCCGCGTTCCATCATGACGGCGCGGATGGCTTTTTCGACGCCGATATTCGCGCCGGTCAGATAATCGAGCGCGACGCTGAAATTTATGGCGGTCAGATCCAGGTCATGGGCGAAGAGGAAGTCGCCAATGTCGGCATAAAGTTGGCGCCGTCGGTTGATTTCGCGATTGGCGGCGGTGCCGGCCCGCGGCCGGGGCGCAGTTTCCGCGTCTTGCGACTCTTCCGCTCGCCCGGAAAGTCCCTTTGCCCACCGGGTCAGGCGGTCGGTCAGCCCATGTTGCGCATTGGCGGTGGAAGGTGGTGCCCCGATCATGACCTTCATAACGGCCGCGCAAGGAGAGGCTTAAATGCGCGGCAACAAGAATCCTGTTGCCTTGCGCAGCCTAGATTTCAGCGGCCACCAGCCAGTCGCGAAAGATGCGCACCGCGCGCGTCTGAAGCGCGCGGGGCCGGCACACGAAGAAATAGCGATAGGGGCTTTCGACATGAATGGGGAACAGCCGCACGAGCCGGGGGTCCCTGGACTGCTCGAAATGGCTGGCGTGCATGACGGCTACGCCCAGCCCTTGCGCTGCCGCTTCCAGCATAAGCTGGCCCGAGTCATAATTGTCCACGGCCAGCGGTTGCAGGTCGGGCAGGCCGGCCGCTTCCTTCCAGGCGTCAAAGGACAAGGCCATGTCGCGGTGGAGCAGGATCGTCTGCTGCGCCAGTTCCTCGGGGGACTTGAGCGCCTGCGGCCCTTCCAGCAACTGCCGGCGACCGATCAGATACACCTGCTCATGGTCCAGCTCATGCGCGTAAAGCGCAGAGTCAATGTCTTTGGCCATCAGGACGATCGCGGCATCCAGTCCTTCGCCCAGCCGCGCAACGGCGTGGGGCGTCGTTTCGATGTCGATGTGCAATTGCGGGTGCTGCTGACGCAGCCGACCAAGATGCGGGAACAGGCGCTGTGTCGCAAACAGCGGCATGACCGCCAGCCGCAAGCGCAGTTGATTGCCGCCGCTCTGGATATTTTCCAGCGCCTGGCTGAGCGAATCCAGCGCTGGCGCGATGTCGTCGAGCAGCCGCTGGCCATCGATGTTGATCTCCAACGCCTGATGCTTGCGGTCGAACAAAGGCCGCCCGATGAATCGCTCGAGCGCCTGAACCCGGCGACTGAGCGCGGGCGTCGACAGGGCGAGTTCCTCCGCAGCAGCCTTGACGGAGCCAAGGCGAGCGACCTGAACAAAGGCCTCCAGGGCCGTAAGGGGCGGCAATCTGCGCATACTATGTTACTATTCCGAAGCCGATCCGCTGCGCCGCGTCAATTCTCTTTATCGAACGGCGCGCTTCCCGGTTCCAAGCATCCTGTCGACAATGAGCAGGAAAATGCGAAAAATGGCAAGATGCATTTTTTGCAACTTGATCCTTCATTTCGCACTTGCGAAATATCTCGTTGCGACGCACATAGAATGAGCCTTTCAGGCATCCTCTCCTAAAACTTTACGGGCTGGCTCATTGAGCTGGCCCTTTTTTTGTTCTTTCTCTTGGTGGCGACAGGGTCTTTCCGACCGGCTTCACGTTCCCTATCTCGTTTCGACACGAACGATGGGGAAGCCGCGTGGCTGATCAGGAACAAACAGGACGCAGGATACAGGTCGCCAATGCACGTCCGGAGGATGCGGGGCGCGGATTGGCGCGCCTGCCCTTGGCGGTAATGGCCCAGTTGCAGTTGAGCGAAGGCGACGTCATCGAAATCGTCGGCAAACGCAATACGCCCGCGCGCGTGGTGCGGCCGTACAAAGAGGATGAAGGGCTTGACGTTCTTCGTCTCGATGGATTGCAGCGCGCAAACGCGGGCGTTGGGTCCGGCGATTTCGTCCAGATCAGCAAGGCCGAACCCAGGGCGGCACAGCGCGTTGTGTTCGCGCCTGCACAAAATAATCTGCGCCTTCAGGGCAATCCTGAGGCCTTGAAGCGGGTTTTCTATCAACGTCCGCTCGCGTCGGGCGATGTTGTCGCTACCGCCGGCCAGCAGCAGGTGCCGCCCGGCGATATGCCGCCTCAGCTGCGCCAGATGCTGGCCGCGCCGGCCTACGCGCTGCAGGAAATCCGGCTGGTTGTGGTGTCGACAACGCCCAAGGGCATCGTTCACATCGACGCGGACACCGAAGTCGAATTACGCGCCGAATATGAGGAACCGCGCGAATCCCGTCGCGCCGACGTAACCTATGACGATGTCGGCGGCATGGCCGAGACGATCGACCAGTTGCGCGAAATGGTCGAACTGCCGCTGCGCTATCCTGAACTGTTCGAACGGCTGGGCGTCGACCCGCCAAAGGGCGTCTTGCTGCATGGGCCGCCGGGGACAGGCAAAACCCGGCTTGCGCGCGCGGTCGCCAACGAATCGGAAGCCGAATTTTTCCTGATCAACGGCCCGGAAATCATGGGTTCGGCCTATGGCGAGTCCGAAAAGAAGTTGCGCGAGATTTTCGAGGAAGCGGCCAAGGCCGCGCCTTCGATCCTGTTCATCGACGAGATCGACTCGATTGCGCCCAAGCGCGGCAATGTGACCGGCGAGACGGAAAAGCGGCTGGTCGCGCAACTGCTGACGCTGATGGACGGGCTGGAGCCGCGCACCAATCTGGTGGTCATCGCGGCGACCAATCGGCCCGAGGCGATCGATGAGGCATTGCGCCGCCCCGGTCGCTTTGATCGGGAGATCGTGGTCGGCGTTCCCGATGAGCGCGGACGCCGGGAAATATTGGGGATCCATACCCGCGGCATGCCGCTGGGCGATCGGGTCGACCTGACCGAACTTGCGCGCATGACCTACGGCTTCGTCGGTGCCGACTTGGCGGCACTCACGCGCGAGGCCGCGATCGAAGCGGTGCGCCGTTTCATGCCGCGCCTCAATCTGGAGGAAGGCACGATCCCGGCCGACGTGCTGGAGGAACTGTCGGTCACGCGCGAGGATTTCATGTCCGCGATCAAGCGCGTCCAGCCGTCGGCGATGCGGGAAGTGATGGTGCAGGCACCCAACATCGGTTGGGCTGACATCGGTGGGCTGGACGATGCGCAGATGCGCCTCAAGGAAGGCGTCGAACTGCCGCTCAAGGACCCGGATGCGTTCCGCCGGATCGGCATTCGTCCGGCCAAGGGTTTCCTCCTCTACGGACCACCGGGAACCGGCAAGACGTTGCTAGCCAAGGCGGTGGCCCGCGAGGCGCAGGCGAACTTCATCGCCACCAAGTCGAGCGATCTTCTCAGCAAATGGTATGGCGAAAGCGAACAGCAGATCGCCCGCTTGTTCGCACGCGCGCGGCAGGTGGCGCCGACGGTCATCTTCATCGACGAACTGGACAGTCTTGTCCCGGCACGGGGTGGCGGGCTTGGTGAACCGGCGGTGACAGAGCGGGTGGTGAACACGATCCTGGCCGAGATGGACGGCCTGGAGGAATTGCAATCCGTGGTCGTGATCGGCGCGACCAACCGGCCGAACTTGGTCGATCCTGCGCTGTTGCGGCCCGGCCGGTTCGACGAGCTCGTCTATGTGTCGGTGCCGCAGGAAGCGGGCCGTCGCCGCATCCTCGACATCCATACGCGCAAGATGCCGTTGGCTGACGATGTCGATCTGGACATGCTGGCGCATCGGACTGAGCGCTTCACCGGCGCGGACCTGGAAGACCTTGCGCGGCGCGCGGGGCTGATTGCGCTGCGTCAGTCGCTGTCCGTCGATGCGGTCACAATGGCGCATTTCGAAGCGGCGCTGGACGAAACTCGCGCGTCCGTCACGCCTGAGATGGAACGGGAATATGAACAGATTCAGGCGACGCTGAAGCAGAACGCGATGCAACTGGATCCGATCGGCTTCGTGTCGCCCGGCATGTTGCGCGCCCGAGAACGCTAGGATCGTGCGGATGATGGAATGAACACTTCCGTCATCCGCACGTTACCGCCCCATGACCCGCAAAGCCGCTTGCCAGCGGACCCTGATTTTGCGAGTCCGAAACGAAAATGACAGACAGGCGGTTTTAATGGCGTCCCTTCCCTTCAAGGACAAGCATAAGACAGGTTTCAAAAGCACCCGCAGTGGCTCCTTCCTGAAGCAGTGGAACATCTTCTTCCGCCAGTTCCTGAAGCATCCCGGCATGATCGGTTCGGTAATCCCGTCGTCCCGCGCCTTGGTCGACGCTGTGCTGGAACCGGTGGATTGGGAACGGACGCGGTTGTTCGTGGAATATGGGCCGGGCGTCGGCACCTTCACCCGCCCGATCCTGGAGAGGATGCACCCCGATGCGACGTTGATCGCGATCGACCTCAATCTGGATTTCGTGGCCTGGCTTGACGCTCAGATAGACGACCCCCGGCTGCGCGTGGTGCATGGGTCGGCAATCGATGTGCGCCGCTTCATCCGCGAAGCAGGGTATCAGCAGGCTGATTATGTCGTGTCCGGGTTGCCCTTTTCGACCTTGCCCGACGGGGTGGGCGCGGCGATCTGCGCCGAGACGCGTGCGGCGCTTCGGCCAGGCGGAGAGTTTTTGATCTATCAATATTCCCGCTTTGTGATGCGCCTTTTGACCCCGGTCTTCGGCGCGATCAGCGATCGGCTGGAATGGCGCAACATTCCGCCCTGCCGCGTCATTCGCGCAACCAGTGACGAGGCGCTGGCCCAGGCGGCCTGACACCGTAAAAATTCCTCGACGCCCGCTTCAACGTTCGCGCCGCCATAACGATTGACTCGGCCTTTTATGTGGAGGACGACGGTCCGGGGCAATATGTGGGGCTGGCGATGGCATCGGCTGTCGGGACTGACGCGCAATGGGCGGACATTTTTCTAGGCGCCGCGCTGGAGCCGCATCGGTGGGAAGAGGCGCTGAGCGCCATGGCGCGGGCCACCGGATCGCACCATGGCCAGATGGTGGGCTTTGGTCCGGCGGGCGCTGCGTTCAATTGGATCAGTGATGTCGATCCGGCCATCATACCGGCCAGCCTTTCCATAGATCATGGATCGCCGGGCCTGAATTATCGGGTCGGCGCCGACCTGCTGCGGGACAGGCCAGATATCGTGCATGAAGCGCATTACGACATAGCGCGCCAGAGCTTGCACGCAGCGGACTATCTGGACCTGTGCGCCGATTTCGACATTTTCGACGGATGCCAGACGCGTCTGCATCAGGGGCGGGACGCGATGATCGGCCTGGCCCTGCTGCGGTCCGCGAAGGACGGCCGCACCACGCAGGAACAACGTGACCTGTTCGGGGAGATCGCGGATCACGCCCGCACGGCCGTGCGATTGCAGCAGGCGGTCGAACGGCAAGGATTTGCGCTGCTGGCGGGCACGTTCGAGGCGATGGACCGCGCCTGCTGGCTGATCGACGCGGCTGGCCGGGTAGGCGGCATGACGCCGGCGGCAGACGCGCTGCTGTGCGCCGGTGCCTTGCGGCTGGCCGAAGGATATTTGTTGTGCGACCGAGGCGAAGACAGCCGCGCGCTGAACCAGTCGGTGCGCGCCGTTCTGGGCGTGCCGGCACGGGCTGGAGATCCGGTTATCCTGACGGATAGGGAGGGCAATGTTCAATTGTCGATCGAATGCTACCCGCTCCCTGCGCGCCCATGGGCACTGCCCTTCGCTCCGCGCGCGATCATCGTCGCGCGCACCGGCGCGCCTGCCAATCGTCAGGCGGAGATCCTGATCCGCATGTTCCGACTGACGCCGGCAGAGGCGGATATTGCCGTGCGGATCGCATCCGGCCAGAGCCGGCAGCAGGTGGCCGCCGCGCGGATGGTGAGCGCGGAGACGCTCAAGGTGCAGTTGCGCAGCATCTACGACAAGACCGGATGCGGCCGGGAGGCGCAGCTGGTGCGGCTCGTGGGTCTTCTGACGCAGTAGCGATGCGGGCCTTACCCCCATTGGGGTATGCGCAAGCCTGCGCGAATCGCTAGGAGAGTCTGCGTGACAGCTTGGCTGTCTGTCGGCAGCCGGATCATATGCGACCCATGGTCCGGCCGCCGGCCTTTGGCTCGCCTGCCTTTCATGCTAAGCCGCCGCGCAATGGACCGGCGAGACATGCGATGAATGACCTGACACAGACCCCCGAAATGCTGATTGCGACAATGGGCGCACGGGCGCGCCGCGCGGCTGTGACCATTGCGCAGGCAAGTGACGCGCAAAAGGCCGATGCACTGCGCCGCGCCGCGCAGGCGGTGCGGGACCAGGCGCCGGCGATCATCGCCGCCAACGCGCGGGACATGGACAATGCCGCCGCTAATGGCCTGTCCGCCGCGATGCTCGACCGGCTGAAGCTGGACGAGGATCGTATTGCGGGCGCGGCCGCGGGCGTGGAACAGGTCGCGGCGCTGCCCAGCCCGCTGGGATCGGTCATTGATCGGCAGGTGCGGCCCAACGGGCTGGAGCTAAGCCGGGTGCGCGTGCCGCTGGGGGTGATCGGCATCATTTATGAAAGCCGGCCCAATGTGACTGCTGACGCCGCGGCGCTGTGCCTGCGGGCGGGCAATGCGGTGATCCTGCGCGGCGGCAGCGAGGCGAAGGAAAGCAATCGCGCCATCCATGCCGCGATGCTGGAGGGGATCGTTGCGGCGGGCCTGCCGGCCGAAGTCGTGCAACTGGTCCCCACGACCGATCGCGCGGCCGTGGGCGCGCTGCTCAAGGCGGCGGAGTTTGTCGACCTGATCGTCCCGCGCGGGGGCAAGAGCCTGGTCGCGCGGGTGCAGGAGGAAGCGCGGGTGCCCGTGCTGGCGCATCTCGATGGGATCAACCACAGCTATGTCGATGGCGCGGCGGACCCGGCGATGGCGGAAAAGCTGGTGGTGAACGCCAAGATGCGTCGGACCGGCATTTGCGGATCGACCGAGACAGTGTTGATCGACCGGGCCTATCGCGAAGCGCCGGCGCTGGTGCGTGCGCTGATCGGGGCGGGATGTGAAGTGCGCGGCGATGACGCGGTACAGGGCATGGACGCGCGAGTGAAGCCGGCGCAGGAGGCGGACTGGGATACCGAATATCTGGACGCGATCGTGTCGATCCGGATGGTGGATGGCGTGGAGGATGCGATTGCCCATATCGCCGCCCATGCCAGCCACCACACCGACGCCATCATCACCGATGACGGCGCGCGGGCCGAGCGGTTCCTCAACGCAGTCGATAGCGCCATCGTGATGTGGAACGCATCGACCCAGTTCGCCGATGGCGGCGAATTCGGGCTGGGCGCCGAGATCGGCATTTCGACCGGGCGGTTGCATGCGCGCGGGCCGGTCGCCCTGGAGGGGCTGACGACGTACAAGTGGATCGTTCGGGGGACGGGGCAGGTTCGTCCCTGAGCCGCAGGCTGTTTTTCGCGACAGCAAGCGCGACATATGCAAGCATAGGGCATTTCGTTAGTTAGCTAACGAAACATAGGATCAGGCTTTGGCGATCGCGTCGATCGCCTTGAGCTTGTCCAGCATCGGGCCGACCCAGTCGAGCGGCAGCATGACCGGGCCGTCCGATGGCGCATTGTCGGGATCATCATGCGCTTCGGCAAAGATGGCGGCGACGCCGGCCGCCACCGCGCTGCGCGCGAGAAGCGGCGCATAGTCGCGCTGGCCACCCGATGCTGAGCCGAGCCCGCCGGGTTGCTGAACCGAATGGGTGGCGTCGAATATCACGGGATAGCCGGTCTGCGCCATCACCGGCAGCGCGCGCATATCGCTGACCAATGTATTATAGCCGAAACTTGCGCCGCGTTCGGTGAGCAGGATGCGATCATTGCCGGTCGAGGCGACCTTCTGCGCCACCGCCGCCATGTCCCAGGGGGCGAGAAATTGACCCTTCTTGACGTTGATGACTGCGCCGGTGCGACCGGCAGCCAGCAGCAGATCGGTCTGGCGGCAGAGAAAGGCGGGGATCTGGAGGATGTCGACCGCCTGCGCGGCTGCCTCCACCTGATCGGGGCCATGAATGTCGGTCAGCACCGGGCAGCCGAGCGACGCCTTGACCTCCGCCAGGATGGCAAGGCCTGCATCGATGCCAACGCCGCGCTTGCCAGATACCGATGTGCGGTTCGCCTTGTCGAAGCTGCTCTTGAAGATGAAGGGCACGCCAGCCCGCGCCGCGATGCGCGCCAGCGCGTCGGCCATGA
>CEQG01072115.1_pt1 | contig 12901 bp, 12 predicted proteins | sample 350301 | NCBI WGS metagenome assembly CEQG01 (sample SAMEA2621242, study PRJEB7988) | marine metagenome | isolation source: saline water (ENVO:00002010), including | reverse complement strand
GGGCAGTAATGCCCGTGCGGGTTCAAGTCCCGCCTTGAGTACACAATACAAGCTCCGGTATATAACCGGAGCTTTTTTTATGCTTTAATATCTGTACCAAATATTAAACTATACTCTTTACCTACTTAACAATTTAAACCCAATCTCCCTGCCTTGCCCCTGAAACATGGCAAGGTTAATCCAGAACCAGGCAAATTGTTCCATGAGCAGGAATTTATCGTTTCCGCCAACATCATAGCATTTGCCAAACCCGGCATCAATGGCTAACTGTGTTGCCGCTTCTTTGCCCTTAGTGCTGTTGCCGCAAACAAACATGTAAATCTGTATATCATCATAAACAGTATCGGCCATATTGTTATAGCCTGTAGTGTTAAAGCACTTAACAACATCTTTTGTTTGTGTGTTTGCTAATATGGCATCTGATGTATTGGTAAACCCTTCCGGGCCTTTGTTCATAATGATGTTCATGGCATCTATAATTATTTTACCGGTGGTGTCGCCCAGTGCCTTAACAGCTTCTATGGTGTTAGCAGCGGGTACTGCCAGTAAAATTATATCCGATATTTGTACCGCCTGGCTAATGCTTAATGCGTTAATGTTCTCAAAAGCCAATAGTTCGTTTCCTTTAAAATTGATCGTATCTCTTACTCCCAGGTAAATACTATGGCCTTTGCCTGCCCATTTTTGTGCCAGAGCACCGCCCACATTTCCTGTTCCTATTACTGCTATATTCATTTAAAAATTATTTTATAGATTTAATGATTGCTACAAATTCATCCGGCTTTACAACGAATGGAAGGTGCGATGTGTTCATCATAAATGTCTCTTTAATACCACCATTGTCTTTTACCATTTGTTGCTGCAGGGCATAGCCTACTGCTTTGTCATTAGTAGTATGGATATAGTATTTTGGGATGCTGCCGAATTTCGCCTTTGTGAGTGTTACCTTATCTCCTAAAGGTTTAACGGGTTCTTCTTTATGGTATTTAACCAGTATGTCTTTCATGTAATCAGGGCAGTCGGCACAAACAGCAGGTGCTATAACATCCTTTTTTATTGTTGCCGCAGTATAACCTGTATTAAATTGCAGTGCATTGCCCACAAGGCTTTGTTTGTCTTTTTTGGATAGTGATAGAATGTCCTCTCCGTTTTTTGGGAGATAGGCCGACACATAGATAAGTTTATCAATTTTATCAGGCATATTTTCTGCTACCTGAGAAATGATTATCCCCGCCATGCTGTGCCCAACAAGTATTACTTTACCATTACAGTTCCTGATGCGGTTTTCTACTGTTTGCGCATAGTCTGATAACGATACTTTAGCTGCATCTGTTAAATCAATGCCGTGTGCGGGCAGGTTTATAACTTCTACATTTGCATTAACGGCCAGGCTGTTGCGCACAAAGCCCCATGCGCTTTCATCTGCCCATGCGCCATGCACAAGTACATACGTCGGATAATTCTGTTTCTGTTTTTCCAGTTCATCAATAACCAGGGTAGCTGCTGCCGCACCACTATTTTGTTGCTGGCCTGTTATAAGGTTGCCGTCTTTTACGGCAAAGGCTTCAAAAGGATGCCCTGTAACAAATGTGGTATTGGGTATTTTTTTAGCTTCATCCTCTATGCGGAAGGGTTGTATTTTCATTCCTACATAATTGTCGGCATATTGTTCTTCACTGCTTGCAAAGCCTGTCCACTTTTTGCCTTCTACCAATAGTTTGCCGTTGCTGCCTTTGGTGGTAAGTAAAATACAGGTGCCATGGCATATAGCCGCAGATGGCTTTCCTGTTTCGTAAAAATCAGAGAAAAACTTTTCTATCTCTTTGTTCTTGTACATGGTATACATAGGCCCCTGCCCGCCGCAAACAAATATTGCTTTATAATCGTCGGGGTTTACAGCAGATAATTTTATTGAATTTTTGATGATTGCCGCTTTATTTGGGTCTTTTTTAAAACCGAGTGATACATAATCAAAAGCGGCATACCCGCTTTCGTCTTCAGGATCTGAAAAAGAGTCAAACTTAATTTCGCCGCCATCTAAACTTGCAATATCTACGGCGTAGCCATTTTCTGAAAATATCCAGTATGGATGGGTTAATTCTGAATACCATACGCCTATAGGCCAGTTGGTTTGTTTGCTTACGGCCGGATTGCTGACTATCATTAGTATTTTTCCTTTGATACCTGCATTGTGCTGTGAAAATGAAGGTAAAGTAGAAAATAGTAAAACCAGGATTACAATTAATTTGTTCATGTTTGTATTGTTTTATTTTCAATACAAATTTTACTATTTTATTTTTCAGGTGTATTTTGCTTACCTAAAAGTATAATACATACCTTTAGGTGAGTATTAGTAAATAATGATAACTGCAAATGCCTGATTTTATTTATAAAGGGAAAGTATACTATAATCCGGTACAGTTTGTAATGGAGATGATTGGGGGTACATGGAAAGCCCCTATATTATGGCGTTTGCGAAATGAGGTAAAGCGCTACGGAGAACTGCGCAAAGACATACCCCATATATCAGACAAAATGCTTACAACCCAATTGCGGCAGCTTGAGGCTGACGGGCTTATATCAAGAAAAGTATATGCGGTTGTGCCTCCTAAAACTGAATATGCCTTAACAATGAAAGGCAAGAGACTGATGGTGATTATTGAGCAGATAAGGGAATACGGGCTGGAACTTATAGAAGAGGAAAAGAAAAATAATGAGATAAAATAAAAAAGCCCCGCATTGCGGAGCTTTTAATACTTTTAAACTGTTTCTCTTAGTGAGAATGTCCTTCATGGTTTTCTTCAATAGCATCTATGCTGTCTTTAGCTGCGTCAGCAGTTTCTTCAATAGCTTCAGTAGCTTCATCAGCAGTTTCTTCAACAGCGTCAGTAGCAGCTTCAGCGTTAGCTTCTACTTCAGTTTCAGCCTCGTTAGCTTTGTCTTTGCATGATACGAAGGATACACTCATCATGGCAATAAGGGCCATGCTTAAAACAACTTTTTTCATCTTACTAATTATTAAGGTTAACTATTAATTCAGGACAAAGATATAAACTTTTTGTAATCATGTACATTTAGCTGCTATCCATAAATAAAAAAGCCCCGCTATGCGGAGCTTTTAATGCTTTTAAACTGTTTCTCTTAGTGAGCAGCAGGAGCTTCAGTAGCAGCAGCAGTAGTGTCAACAGCCATAGTGTCAACTTCAACAGCAGTTTCTTCAACAGCAGGAGTCTCAACTTCAACTTCTGTAGTTTCTTCTACCGGAGCCTCTTCAGCTTTCTCTTTGCATGATACGAAAGATACACTCATCATAGCGATTAGAGCCATGCTTAAAACAACTTTTTTCATCTTACTAAATTATAAAGGTTAATTATTAATTCGGAGCAAAGATATAAATTTTTTAATTCCGCAAAATATTTACACAGTTTTTTTTTAAAAATATGCTAACGCTGAAATTCAGCATATTACATGCTTAATTTTCGGTATTTTCCTATTTTTTTTGTATAAGGATTATCGCCCGTAATTATAAATCTTCCCAAAAGATAGCTATTAGCATAAAAGTACAGTTTGGCTGCTTTACAAAACGTGCTTATTTTTTCTTTACATCTACCAGTTTCATCTCTTCGATAAGCCTTTTTGCACCCGCATATTTATCTACCACAAATAGTACATAGCGTATGTCAACCATTATGTTACGGCAAATTAACGGGTCATAATAAATGTCGCTCATAGTGCCTTCCCAAACACGGTCGAAGTTAAGCCCTATAAGGTTACCCTTTGCATCTATGGCGGGGCTGCCGCTGTTACCGCCTGTAGTGTGGTTAGTGCCTATAAAGCATACCGGCATCTTGCCGTTTTCGCCATATTGGCCATAATCTTTTTTGTTGTACAGCTCAATCAGCTTTTGTGGTACGTCAAATTCATAATCGCCCGGCACATATTTCTCTATAACCCCGTCAAGATAGGTTACAGGCTCATAGTAAACGGCATCCCTCGGCTCATAGCCTTTCACTTTACCATAGGTAACGCGCAGGGTGCTGTTGGCATCAGGAAAGATGCGCGCATCTTTCGGGCTTATTTCCAGTATGCCTTTCATATAGGTGCGCTGTAATGCGGCTATTTCAAGGTTAAGCTCTTCATATTTTGGGTTTACGTTCTCTATAAAAGCGGTAGCCATAGCTTTTACCAAGCTGTAGCCCTTGTCGTTGTTCAGCTTTTCCATTACCTGCTTTGCATTGCCCTCGAGCAGTTCCTTTACGCCGTTATAGCTTGTAAGCTTCGACTGGCTGTATATCTCCTGGGTTAGCGCTTTATAGTCTTTATTCTTTAATACATCCGGTAAAAACTGTTTTGGCGATTTGGTAGCATACAGTTCTATCAGCTGCTCGAATATTTTCTCGTCAACCACCTTACTAAAGTCTTTATAAGTGCCCTCAAGCGAAGCAACGGTATTGTTCCTGCGGTCGTTGAAGGATTGTTCGCCACGGGCATTATACACCTGCTCAAGCTGGTATAGCCTGTAGCCTACGGTAAGCAGCTCTGTATTGCGCAACGCCACCTCTATAAAGTAATCGCGGCTTAGCTGGTAAGGCTCAATTTCTGAGTACAGCCTTGCAAAATCGTTGAATAGGTTGCCATATTCGGCAGTTTTACCAGCCTTTGCTGCCCTTGCCAAAAAGTCTTTCTCGAAAGCTCTTTTAACGGCAACGGCATTGGTTTGCTTTAGCCCCTGTGTTTCGCCTATCCATTTTTTCCAGTAGTTGGCTATGCTGGCATATTTGCTGGCATACTGTATTTTTATCTGCTTGTCTTTGCGCATGTAGCTGTCGGCAACCTTAAGGGCTGCATCGCGCACTTCTATCTTGGCAGGGTTAAGCACGTTTACAATCTGCTCTACGGCAACGGCAGGCAGGTATTCCTGCGTGCGGCCCGGGTAACCGAATACCAGCGTAAAATCATCTTCTTTAACGCCACCAAGCGAAATAGGGAAGTAGTGCTTTGGTGTATAGGGCACATTGTCTTTGCTGTACTCGGCAGGGCGGTTGTCTTTACCGGCATAAATGCGGAACAGCGAAAAATCGCCGGTGTGGCGCGGCCAAACCCAGTTATCAGTATCAGAACCGAACTTGCCTATTGATGAAGGCGGTGCACCCACAAGGCGGATGTCTTTAAAGGTTTCAGTTACAAAGCGCATGTACTGGTTGCCCTCATAGAACGTGCGGATCATGTTTTCCTGCCACGATTCTTTCGGCAGCGAGTTGGTGAGCTTTGATATGTTTTCCTGGATTTTCTTTTGCTTTTCTTCTTCGCTTTTCAGCAGGCTCACGCCCTCCAGTACCTGGTTGGTAACATCTTCTATTTTTACTATAAAGGTTACTTCCATACCGGGGTTGGGCAGTTCTTCTTCCATGCTCATGGCCCAGAAACCGTCAGCCAGGTAGTCGTGTTCTACAGTCGAGTGGCTTTGTATGGCATCATACCCGCAGTGGTGGTTGGTAAGCAGCAGCCCCTTTGGCGAAATTACCTCGCTGGTACAGCCACCGTCAAAATGCGGAACGGCATCTTTTAAAGAGGAGTTGTTTACATCATAAATATCGGAAGCCGACATTTTCATGCCCAGGCTTTTCATTTCTTTTTCGTTCATGCCCTTTAGCAGCGAGGGTATCCACATGCCGCCCTGCTGGGCAACGGCAGGAAGCGTTAGCAGCAATAATGCCAGTAATCGTAATATTCTCATAGTTTGATTAAAAAATTATGGTGCAAGATAGGGATTTTTGCGGTGGGTAGAAAACAGGTGTTTTTACGTGTTGGAATGAGATTTTTTTTGTTAAATTTAACTAAAATTACTAAATAATTAGTTATGTCAAATACTGTTAATGCAAAGTTGTATAAAATTCATGATTCAATTGTTATTGAAAAGGCTGATAATGTTACTTTAATTAAAGAGATTGTACAATCATATAAAAATAAAAGCGGTAATGAATTTATAAATATTGAGTTATCCGAAAACACCTTATTTGATGGTTGGAGTTCCAAGCTATATGTATTTAGTACTGATAATAAAATCCCCGATTGGTATAAGTTTTTATTGTCAATCGTTGAAGATAAGAATGATATAAATGGTATTCAGAACAAGTTTTCATCTTTCTTGTTGTTTATATACAAAGACACATCAATGTTTGCTATTTCTAAGGGATACTATGGGCATTTTCTACTTGATGATCACATCGATTCATTTTTCGGAATGGATGTTTTGTCTCGATTAGTAAATAAAAGCACGACAGAAATTAAACAAATTGAAGAGCGAGCGGTTTTCGGCTCTGAAATCGGCGCCCAGAGATTTTTTCGAGATAATTATAATTTAGCGTTTGATGATGATTTTGGTAAAATGTATAAGGCGATGTTAGCGTCAATTGAAGAGGAAGATTTTCAAAGATTAGGAATTTTAAAGAAGAGGGCAAGCACTAAGAAACTATCTATAACAGGAAGTTCTTCATTAGAAATTTCATCAAAATTTTCTTATAAAGAGTTAGTAGGTAGAATTATTAAGATACAAGAGATACTTGACAACGATGATAGTATAGAATTTAATCAATTTTATAGGCTGCCAGCTGCAATGCTTAAGCCAATACGAAGTCAGCTTAATGAGAACCTGTTGATTCTCGCTTATGAGCGATATCTTACAAATGAAAAGATAGATTTTTACCATCCCCAAATTTTTAGCTACTTACAATCAGTAGAAACACAGTTTATAAATGAAGATGGTTTGGTAGAAGATGTTGGATATTGTTATTCTTTAGGTTATAATCAAATAATTAATATGCTGGTGGACAGGGGATTTATAGATGTAACTGACGAAGAAACATTTATCGAGTCTTTACAAAGAGTCAAAGCAAGATTTAAAGTTACGGAAGATGGCTTCTATACGTCCGAAATCACTATTGACAATTGGTTTTGTGGTGAGGTACAACATAATAATAATAAGTATTTTAAACTTGACAATCATTGGTATTTGTATAGGGATAGTTTAGATGAAAGCTTAATTGGATTTTTCGAAAATTATAATTTCGGTGCTATCGGAGCAGAGAATGTTCTTCCTGATTGGACACAAGAAAATGAGGCGGCTTACAATGAAAGTTTTTTAAATGCGGAAGGTTTTATTGTTACTGACAGAACTTACCTTAACAATATCGAAATTGCGGATATAATTAAAATAACCGATAACGATATTTTTTTCTATCATGTGAAAAATGGTTTAGGACAAGACACAAGGGTATTAATTAACCAAATAATTAACGCAGCAAGATATATTACATATTATCGAGATGAAGAAAACAATCTGGCACTTAAATCTTATTATAATCGTATTATAAATAAATATTATGATGAAAATGGAATAACAGTTTTAAAAGATGGTATTTTAGAAATTATTTCGGAAAGTGATTTTGTACAATTATTTAAATCAAATAGGAAATACAATTTTGTATTTGTTTATGGTTCAAACAGCGATAAAACTATTAAGGAAGAAATACAAAATACTAAATCTCGAATTGCTAAATTATCTTTGGTATATGCAATTAGAGATTTAAGAAGAACGGATTTCTCATTCTTAATTGAAAGGGTTTACAAAGATTAAAATAGGGGGTACAGATTCTTTACGACTTTCCTCTTTCAACTTTATGACTCCACCACCAACTTCATTGAACCCCGGTGGTGCATGGTGTAGTTTTTAGAAAGGTACAGGTTGCGGGCTTTTTCGTTGTGGTTCTCAATTTCCAGGTAAATAATCTTTATGCCCAGTTGTTTTGCCTGTTCATGTATAAAATCGAGCGTGTTGCCGCCCAGCCCAAGCCCGCGCCACTCGTTGCGTATGTACAGTTCATCTAAAATAGCAATGCGCCCGGCATACTCAAAGCTAAACACAAAGGTCAGTATCACGTAGCCTACAGCCTGCCAGTTGTGTAGTATCAGCCAGCCGCTGCCCAGTGCATCGTTTACAATAAACTCTTTCAGCAGGCTTTTCGTCTTTTCTATGTTAATAGGGTAGTTGTCTATGCCGTAAAACTCCTCCATCATGGTAGCAACCACTTCTATATCCTGTTGCGCTATCGGCTTAAAATATTCCATTATTGTGCTATTTTATTCATTATAGTGTCAACCGCTCCGCGGTTCATGTGTACAAAAGTCCCCGCAATATGGCCGCATTCCGCGCTGTAGGCCGCATCATACGCCAGTTTGGCAAGGGTGTTTTCCATTTCTTCCCTGTTGTGCACCACCAGGCAGCCGCCCAGGTTTACCAGCGCCACCGCCTCCGGAAAACGCTCGTGGTTGGGGCCGATAACAATGGGCACGCCAAAAGCGGCAGGCTCCAGTATGTTGTGCAGCCCCGCGGTGCCAAAGCCGCCGCCCACATAAGCCGCATCTGCATAGCTGTATATCTTGCCCAGTATGCCAATGGTATCTACAATAAAAACATCATAAGCTGAAAGGTCTTTGCCTTCCATTTCAGAGAACAGTACCGTTTTTTTGGTAATGCTGCTTTTTAGTTCGGCTATATGGCTTTCGCCTACAGTGTGCGGGGCGATAATGCATTTTATATTTTCTGACTTATTAATGAACCCTGTAAACATTGCCTCGCCCTTAGGCCACGAGCTACCGAACACCAAAGTTGTTTTTCCGTTTATAAACTGCTCTATAAAAGGCAGGCTGTTGTCGCGTTCCAGTATTTTACTCACGCGGTCGTAGCGGGTATCGCCGCTAACGGTAACATTGGTAAAGCCTATGTTATGCAGCAGTTGCTTTGAACTTTCGTACTGCACAAAAAAATGCCGGAACGCCTTTAGCGCCTCGCGGTAAAACCCGCCATACCATTTAAAAAATACCTGCTTTTCGCGAAACAGCCCCGAAATAAGGTAGGCTTCGGTATTACGCTTTCTTACCTCATTCAGGTAGTTGGGCCAGAATTCATATTTAATAAAGAACACCATATCGGGGTGCGCCAGTTGCATAAACCTTTCGGCGTTGGCTTTTGTATCCATCGGCAGGTAAACCACCACATCGGCAGCAGGGGTATTCTTACGCACCTCATAGCCCGACGGCGAAAAAAATGTGAGCAGTATTTTGTGCTGCGGGTGCCTTTCGCGGATGCGTTCCATAACCGGTAACCCCTGCTCAAACTCGCCCAAAGATGCGGCATGAAACCATATAACCTTATCATTGGGGTCAATTTTTTGCTTTAGTATCTCAAATACAGGCTTTCGCCCGTTAACAAACAGTTTTATTTTGGGGCTGAAAAGCGCAATTATTTTTAGTGCGCCCATAGCGGCATAAGTAAGCAGGTTGTAAAGAAAAAGCATGTTGTATGTATTGTGCTGCTAAAATACGCACTTTAGGGCATTTTCATTGGCAGGGAGCTATTTAATTAGTAGTTTTGCGATGGCTTAAATTAGAAAAGCAAATGAAAAAATTACAAATGGTTGACCTTAAGGGTCAGTATGATAAGATAAAACAAACTGTAGATGCCTCTATACAGGAGGTGCTTGATACCACAACCTATATTAACGGGCCGGAAGTACATAAATTCCAGAAAAACCTGGAAGAATACCTCGGCGTTAAGCACGTAATACCGTGTGCCAATGGTACCGATGCATTACAAATAGCCATGATGGGCCTTGGTCTTGAGCCGGGTGATGAGGTTATTACCGCCGACTTTACCTTTGCCGCTACGGTAGAAGTTATTGCTCTGTTGCAACTTACACCTGTATTAGTAGATGTAGAGCCGGATAGTTTTAATATTTCTGTAGAGGCTATACGCAATGCTATAACGCCTAAAACAAAAGCTATAGTACCGGTTCACCTGTTTGGGCAGACAGCCGATATGGAAGCTATAATGGCGCTTGCAGAGGAGCATGACCTGTATGTGATAGAGGATAACGCTCAGGCAATTGGCGCTGAGTATACTTTTGCGGATGGCACTAAAAAGAAAGCGGGTACTATAGGCCATGTGGCTTCTACGTCTTTCTTTCCGTCTAAAAACCTGGGTTGCTATGGCGATGGCGGTGCCATTTTTACCAATGATGATGAGCTTGCGCACAAGCTGCGCGGTATAGTTAACCACGGTATGTATGAACGCTACCACCATGATGTGGTAGGGGTAAACTCAAGGCTTGACAGTGTTCAGGCTGCGGTACTTAATGCGAAGCTGCCACATCTTGATGATTATAATAAAGCACGCCGTGCCGCTGCTGAAAAGTACAGCAAGGCATTTGCTGGCCATGCCGATATTATTACGCCTGTTATAAAAGGCGATGATGAAAGCCATGTTTTTCATCAATATACATTAAGAATACTTAATGCAGACAGGAATGCACTGATGAAGCACCTGCTGGATAAAAGCATACCATGTGCTATTTACTACCCGATACCGTTGCACAGCCAGAAAGCTTATGCCAGCGGCCGCTATAACGAAGATGATTTTACCGTAACCAACCAGCTTGTAAAAGAGGTAATATCATTACCAATGCACACCGAACTGGATGATGAGCAGATAGCATTTATAACACAAACCATTTTAGATTTCCTGAGTATATAGCATTAACCATACAACCAACCAACAAACATACCCATGAAAATACTTGTAACCGGTGGCCTCGGATTTATTGGCTCGCACACAGTGGTCGAACTGCAAAATGAAGGTTTTGATGTAGTGGTGATAGACGACCTTTCTAACTCATCAATTGAAGTGTTGGACGGCATAACTGCCATTACCGGCAAAAAACCCGAGTTTGAACAGATTGACCTGCGCGACAAGGCTGCAGTGCAGGCGTTTTTCAGTAAGTATAATGATGTTTCAGGCATTATACATTTTGCGGCATCCAAAGCAGTAGGGGAGAGTGTAGAAAATCCGTTACTGTATTATGAAAACAACTTAGGTTCTTTAATGTACCTGTTGCAGGGGTTACAGCAAAAAGAGAAATCGCATTTCATCTTCAGCTCGTCATGCACGGTGTACGGTCAGGCCGAAAAAATGCCCATAACCGAAGATGCACCCATACAGGTTGCAATGTCGCCTTACGGCAATACCAAACAGATAGGTGAAGAGATTATTACCGATGTTGCTAATGTGTCGAATATTAGTGCCATCCTATTACGCTATTTTAATCCTGTAGGGGCGCATGATTCTGTAATGATTGGTGAGCTGCCAAAAGGTACACCGCAAAACTTAGTGCCTTTTATTACGCAAACCGCTATTGGGCTTCGTGAGCAGCTTTCGGTTTTTGGAGATGATTATCCAACTCCGGACGGTACCTGCATAAGAGATTATATCCACGTTGTTGATCTTGCCAAAGCACACGTTACCGCTTTAAAAAGGCTTATCGATAACAAAAATGCTGATAAAGTTGAGGTATTTAACCTGGGTACAGGCAAGGGTAACAGCGTACTTGAGGTAATAAATGCATTCGAAAAAGTAACCGGGCAAAAGCTTAATTACAAAATTGTAGCACGCAGGGCAGGTGATATTACCGAAGCCTATGCCGATACTGCTAAAGCTAATAATGTGCTGGGCTGGAAAGCTGAATTAACAATGGAAGATGCGTTAGCCTCTGCGTGGAAATGGGAGAAGAAAGTTAGGGGGAAAGAATAATATGGAGCAACACAATAAAATAAACTTTAAAGATAAAGCCTTATTTCATCTTATAAATAAGAAAAGGGCAGTAGTGCTTACTGCCCTTTGGTTTATAGGTGGGTTGCTTTTACTATTGGCAATGAGTGATTTGTTTACCCAAAGTATATTTAATAAAAAGTACTTGTTGCTGCAATTCCTTTTTTTGATTAATACTGTTTTTATCTTTAAGATGTGGAAGGTTTATATAAGCAAGAAGAAATCTTTATATTAATTACAGGAGTTCAAGTGTACGCTCTAAAGCCATACCTCTTGAGCCTTTGATGAGGATAGTAGCATTAGTTGGCTTTACACTGCTAAAATGTTTTGCAAAGCTTTCATAATCGGCAAAGAAGTTCATATTAGTTTTTTCCGGGTTGTGTTTGTAAAACTCCTTTCCTACAAAATAAAACGTTACTTTATCCGAATGGTTTATCAGCAGGTGAACTATTTTTTTATGCTCCTCCGGACTTTCATCCCCAAGCTCAAACATATCGCCTAAAACAGCTATCTTGGTGTCTCTCTCAAGCTGGATAAAATTATTAAGTGCAGCAGCCATACTGCTTGGGTTAGCGTTGTAGGCATCAAGGATAATGCTGTTGCTGCCTTTCTCAACCAGTTGCGACCTGTTGTTATTTGGTGTGTAATCCTCAAGCGCAGTTTTAATCTTTGCATCGCTTACCTTAAAATAATTACCAATAGCAATTGCAGCGCAAATGTTAGGTATATTATATGAGCCTATAAGATTTGTTTTTATCTCATTACCGTTATAGGTTATGGTAACCATCGGGCTTGCTTCTGTCTTTTCGATGCGGAGGTCGCTGTTGTAATTATCAATAGCAAATGTAAATCGCGGTATGTCCTCTGTTTTTTCTTTTTGGATAGGATCATCCAGGTTTACAAAAACTGTTTTGATATTTTCTTTTAAATAGCTGTACAGCTCACTTTTACCTTTTATTACACCTTCATATCCGCCAAACCCTTCAAGGTGTGCCTTGCCGAAGTTGGTTATGTAACCAAAGTTGGGTTCGGCGATGCTGCACAAAAATTCAATTTCTTTTTGATGGTTTGCACCCATTTCCACAATACCTATTTCTGTGTCTGCAGTAAATGATAAAAGCGTAAGCGGCACACCTATGTGGTTGTTAAGGTTGCCGGCCGTGGCTTTAGTGGCATATTTAGCCCCCAACACAGCGTTGATGAGCTCTTTGGTAGTAGTTTTGCCGTTGCTTCCGGTTA
>CEQG01124486.1_pt1 | contig 12921 bp, 9 predicted proteins | sample 350301 | NCBI WGS metagenome assembly CEQG01 (sample SAMEA2621242, study PRJEB7988) | marine metagenome | isolation source: saline water (ENVO:00002010), including | reverse complement strand
TCTTCAGTGAATCTGAAATCATGAAGAATGGCCCCCCCCCCCAATTGCGAAAAGAGGCGATGGATGAAATCAAGTGAGGGTAATGAAGACCACCCTCACTCGTTCATCTACTGCATGTCGTAGCCAAATTCCGATTTGAGGCGTTTCCGTAATTGGGAAAGGGGCGGGAAGACGCACGGTCGATCCTTGATATTTCCTTGGGGCTGATCGTCTTGATCGCAGTTTGCATCGGTAAAGAATTTGATGGTGGTCTGCGCCCGAGAAATCGACTCGTCGCCGAGTACCATCTTAACTTTCTCCCAGAATTCGCGCCCCTTTCCGCCGTGCAAGTTTGCATTGCGTTCCAGGATCTCTTTAAGCTGAGAGCGCGCAACATTGGTCTCAAAGTCTTCCGATAGGAAATACAGGAAGTACTCGCCATTCGCATCACGTCCTTCGATGCGCCCTCCCTCAATTGCGGTGATGAGTTTGTTCTGGGCTGGTGTCAAAGTCTCCAGTCGTTGTTGTGCTAGCGCATCTGTCTTGGGTGGTTGACGGAGATGTGACCAGTTCTGATGAGCAGGCCTGCGTTCTAGCAGCTCATGAATCATTGCTTCCAAGCCACCATTGTTCATTTGCTCATCGATAGCTGCAAAGTAATCAGCATCGTTCTTCCGATGGTCTGCCACGCGGAGAATGAAGTACCGTCGGCTGTCTCCATCAGCATCCACAGGTGCGACCCATTTCTCATTCGATGTGAAAATGAGACGCGTGTGGTTGCTCATTTCAACGGCGTCCTTTCCTTTCTGCTCGATCATGACTGTTTCAGACGTAATCAAATGTTTCAGCGCGCTTGCCGCCTGACGGTCTCCAGCCCAGAAGCTCTCTTCAGCGACCAGGAGAATTTTTCCGTGCAGGTGTGCATTGAACGAGCCGGTGAGGTGTTTGGGCTGACTGATCGTGATTGAGTACGGAGCGACCGCTTTGCTAAGCCACTCGACCACTTTTGTTTTGCCTGTCCCTTTGCCGCCTATGAATGCAACCGCAGAGCCGGACTTGCGACCGGGTTGCTGAACTATCTGAGCCATCCAGTCCAACAGCCACTCGAAGAAGTACTCGTTGCCATCGCAAACATTCTCAAGGATGTGCGTTTTCAAATTCGACCAATCGCCAGGAGCGGGCTGAGCGGAAAATCCAGTCCAGGAGTTTAATGCCCGCTTCGGCACTTTTGAGGTATCGGGTTCGAAACAAATCATATCGTACCTTCGGCAATACCGTGAATCGACAAAATAGCGAGAGCTCGATTTCGATTTGGGCGTGCTGCCGCCGTGCTCATCTGAATACTGAACATTAGAAAATTTGTGATGAAAATCGGCAATATTAATGAATTCCAGTTTCTGACCACACTCGGGAATCGTCGCCATTATCATCTGTTTGCCGATTGTCACCATTGCATAGTGCTCACCCAATAATTCGGCTTGGCTTGCAGGTGAGTCCAATCGCATGAGTTGTTCGGATAGAGAGAGCTCATCAGAGGCCGCTCGCGCATGCACTGTAGAGGCAAACCGCCTCGCCTTTTCGTATTGATCCTGGAGGTAATCGTCAGTTGCATACCGATGCACGTTGCGTTGGTCCTTGCATTCGGCGTTGAGGATGACAGGTTTCACTAGAGAGATGAATTCTTCCGCATCGTGCCCTTGTTTGGTCTTTAAATGATACTTACACATTGCCGAATAGATTGGCCCGTCAAACCCACTGCCGTTCTGTCCGTCGCCAATTTCTTCTTGCAACGTATTGATCCACCGATCAGGATTTGAAAGAGAGGATTTTAATGGGGAAGATTTGGGTAATTTTGGAAGTTTGCTTTTGGTTGTTTCTGGTTTCTCTCCTCTGAGGAGCTCTGCAAGCCACTCAGGTAGATCGGCGACAGGTAAGTCTAAAGGTGAGAGTCCCTCCTCGAATACATAGTAATTTCCACTAGGGTGGAGACTGCCAGGAGCAATGGCGAGGCCGCCATCGCCCCGAACATCGATCTTTGGCCCCAGAACGCTCGAGGCTTTGTTGGATATCTTGTGCGGAGACCTGTAGTACAAGTGCTGACCACCCGAGCCTGTTTGTACCGTGACGGTTTTCGGAAGTTCGCCGTATTTTTCTTGCAATTCCGCAAGCGATGACTTGCCGGTATCGCCATCGATATCGATGATGATGATGCCTTCCTTCCCACCTGTGGCGACTGCAATGTTCTGACGGCCTTTAATGCGGAAAAACATCTTCTGAATACTGATTGGATCAGTCGTTCGAAGTGCTTGCCAACCGTTTCTCTTGGGATGTTTGCCGGGGGAGTGACATGGAGTGAACTCTCCACCGAACTCTTTCGCAATTTTCGCATCTCTGTACTTACAGCCACACCCGCTTTGACTATCAGGACCCCATGCGGGGATGATCGGGATGTTGTGGTCAGCCAGATATAATGCGTGGGCTAGTGCGAGCTCATTGTGATCTCGGACTGTGGGATTGTATCCCTCTGCACCTTGTCTGGCCCTTGAGGCATATTTTCTAGGAATGTCGTCCAGAAGGAAGATCAGGGTGTTTTTGATTTCTTTAGATTCGTAGTTCGGAAATGATGATTCAGTTGTGTCTTTAGTCATGTGCCTTTCCGCGACGTTTGCCGCTTTTTTGCTATTCAGCCGAGCTTTGGTCGGGTGAAGGTTGATACTATTGATAAGTGCTCTGTGAGCTGATCCAATCTGCTAGATCGGATGTGGAGTAACGTACGCAGCGACCTAATTTTAGATACTTTGGGCCGGTGCGTTCATAGCGAAGTTTTTCTAGGAACTTCACAGAGACGCTGGCAATTTCAGCGGCTTCTTTTGTGGTGAGCAGTTTTGGCAGCGTTTGCTCAACGCTGGTTGGATGCGGCATTTGGAAATATCCTCCTTTCTAGCCGTTGTTGGTTGTCAGGAGCGCTCCTGATACCCTTCGTATGACATCGAACGAATTAGTTGTAAAATCAGGTTGGCAGAATCTGATTTTAGACTGAGGAGTTTGCCTGCCTGTTTTCAGTAACAAACTTGTTCCACGCGTTTATCATTACCCTGCGACGTTCAAACAGATCGGATCGGGCGTATGCTTTTTTGACTGAACTTCCTTTAGAGTGTGCGAGACAGGCTTCTGCCACGTCGCCATCGCCTTTATAATGTTCGTCGACCCAATCCCGAAAAGTAGATCGGAAGCCGTGGACTGTCTCGTTGGACTTTGTTCGTAGCCTTAGCAATTTTAGCAGGGTCATATCCGAGAGCGGTGATCCTGCGCGCTGACCGGGAAAGACCAGGTCCCGGCTTCTCCCCCTTGCCTTTGAGAGAACACCTTTCATCTCATTAGTCAGTGGAATGCGATGTTCCTTTCCCATCTTCATGCGCGAACCTGGAATGATCCATGCGTCCGATTGAAACTCAGACCAATTTGCAAACCTGACTTCATTGGTTCGCGAAGCGGTAAGGATTACCATTTGCAGGGCTAGGCTTGAGGTGGACTCCAACTTCGAGATTTCCTCATAGAATGCAGGAAGGTCTCGCCAATTCATGGCCTTTCGATGCGTTGGCTGCTTCCTTGCACGCGGGAGTGTCTCCTTCAGTCCAGTGCAAGGATTGGCGGCGCTTCGGAAGCCTTTGGAGTAAGCCCAATTGAAGATAACTTCGCATCGCTGAAGCACCCTGGTCGCCGTTTCATGTTTCTCGGTCCAGATTGGCTCCAGACACCTGCGAACTGCGGCTTGGTCGATATGCTCGACACTCTCATCGCCGATGAATGGATAACAGTACGTCTTCAGGGTGTTGATCCATTGCTGCGTGTGCTTTTTGTTGCGCCAGGTGGCTTTCCGTTCTTCGAAGACGGTTTGGGCTGCCGCAGCAAAAGTCGGGATGTTTTCATCCCGACGGCGCTCGTTTTTGGGGTCGCCTCCGGCCCGTGCACGTCTTACGATTTCATCTCGTGACTTTCTCGCGTCGGCGAGTGAGACGTGGGGAAGGGCGCCGACACCAATGTCTTGTCGCTTCCTCCGCACCGTTGTTCTGACCACCCAGTTCTTCGAGCCGCTCGGGTGAACGACGAGCATCAGGCCGCCGCCATCGTTATATTTCCCAGGCTTCAATTCAGCTTTGATTTGCTTAACGTTGAGGCGGTTTAGTTCTCTGGCCAAAAAATTTATCCCACAATTTGTCCCACAATAAGTGGCGGGAGTATAGGGGTGCCTGGATCATTTGGTAGTTAATGGGGAATAAAAATCACAGTAAAATAAGTGGTTAAAGGGGGCGTATAGAAAGTCAGGGGGGTGAGTATGGAGTACTCTCTCTCCGCCAGCCACACCCCCAAACAAAGAAAAGTACCGTCACGTCCGCGCAAAGCCCCACACACCGCGGGCTTTGGCACCAGGGCTGCGTCTCCGTTTCCGGAAGAGGGTAGATTTTGCGCCCGAAATCCGCCGCCGGCTCCAATCGCCAAATGCAACAGTACCCTCTCCATCAAGTAAATGAAGCCTAGAAAGGCGCGAGATTCATCGCTTCACCCCCAAGGGTGAAAGACGCTTTCAGAAAGAGCATGTAGGAAGGAAAGGCGAGGCCATGCATTAAATAAGTGGGACCGATTGAACAGCTTTCCCTCCTTTTCCCGAGCGGAGCATGGGGGATTTCAGTCAACCAAGGCGTATTTTTCTGCTTGATGGTGGCGTCCGTTGGTGGTCCTGATTGGACGTTTTGGGGATTGTAATGAGCATTATTTCTGCGCACCGCCTGTTCGGCATGTCGACGGTAGTGACATTCATGGCTGCTCTGTTTGCGCTACCGTCGGATGCGCAGCTTCAGTGCGGCGCCGAATATGACCGTATCGCCGCCAAAATGGCCTCAAGCAGCGGCGAGGTCACCGATAGCGAGATCAGCTTTGCGCTGGATTGTGAGCGCGCCGCCGCTGGAAAGGGCAAAGACCCGGGTACAATCGCAAAGCCTCAGAATGTCTACCAAGATGAAATCCGCGTTCGCGATCTCGAGAAAATGCAGTCCGGTGAGCGCACAAACGCGATCGCTCAGCGTGGCACCAAGGATGGTATAGACGCCTACTGGCTCGGCACGAACATCACACCGGAAGTCGAGTTCGCCTACGATACCGTGGCGCCCGGCACACGCTGGGTTCCGGAGCTCGGATGGCAACGCGGCACCCGCGTCGTGAAACCGTTCGACAAATACCTTCTCAACACGGACGTCTTTGGGGACGGTACACCGACAATCACCCAGGCGGTGAAAGATAACCGTCTCGCAGAACTTTTGCCGATATACGCCGAATATGCCCGTCGACCTGATACACGCGGCGAGATGGCCGTCACGCTCGCCTATTTTATTCGCAGGGGGCAGGGCGGGGTCTCAAGCGATCTTGCGACTGCAGAACAATGGTTGAGGATCGGCGCGCAGAAAACGCCCGAAGCTTATCTCTGGCTGGGCGAGCTCTATGAAAATGGAACGGACAAGAATGGCTATGGCGATGCAGTGCGCGCCGCCGAGATATATGCTGAAGGCCTGTCACGGGGATGCCGTGAGTGCATCAGGTTCTTTCGGCGCAACAATAACGATCCGACTCGCTATCCCGATGTTACGGTGAGCGATGAGGACTATTTCCGCTACCTCGTTTTTGCTGCTGATCTGGGCCAGTACAACGCAATGAGGTGGCTCGCAGAGTTCCTGGACGACCAATACCAAAATCGCGGCGGAAGCAGTAATACGTTTGTGTCGAGGCTCGGCCTAACTGTGAAGACACGCAAGAATGTGCCCAATCCTGACACAATCAACTCGAGCTCTGCTGATACGATGCTGCTGTCGGGCGAACTTGGCTCACAGCTAAGGTCGCGCTATCGCACAGGCTTCGTGCCCCAGCCGTGTGTAGAGGTCGTCGAAGCAGTTGAACGCAATGACCTGATGGACGCGCTCGACAAAATGACCGACCCGAATGGATGCTGGGGCCGGTATCAACCATCCGCAATGGACGTGTTGTTGCTCATGGACGTCCCCGAGGACAAGGTGGGCGACCGGGGTATGGCCTTCTTTACCGGGCGATCACTTATAGAAGGTGATTTGAACTACGCCTCAACAGCCGCCGCGCGCTATATGGGCGTCGGTTCGCTAGAGCTAGAGGGCGGAAAACTGGTAGCCCAAAGGAATGGATCGTATGGGCCTTACGTCAGGGCCATGCTCGAACCAGCGCGCCGGGCTGGTTACATCAGCGATGTTGAGGCGCAGCGCATGATCGGTATTGCCTACGCAGAAGGTGCAGAGGGCTGCCTTGAAGACGCGGGCGTGAGATCGCTGGACGATTATTATAAGTCGACGCTAAGCCATTGCCGCAGTCAGCTGAGGATGGCGCAGTCTTATGGCATGTCGTCATCAGGTGAATACACGCAAAGGGTATATGGCCTGCAACGCGACAGTGAGCGGCGCGCTGCGGCGGCCGAGGCCGAGCGCCTTCGCAGCCAGCGGGCCCATGCGCGATCGCGCAATTACGAGCCAGCGACCAGCGTGGGCCGCGGTGGAACAGCTCCGGAAATACCAGGGACGATCTCTTCGGCCGAAGCTTCGCGCCGGGCCAAGGCAAACATGTGCTCCGGCTCCCTCGGTTCGACCGACTTTTGTCAGTGATATGACCTGAGTCACAACCGATGGCATTGCCAGAACGGCATTGTCAAAGGAACCGCGTTTGAGGGTGCCAATTCTGGCGTCTAGCTTCGGGGAATAACGAAATCACCCTTCCGCTACTTCAAGACCTTACCCGAGATCATCCAGCTTGAGGTGATGATGTACCTCCGTTTTCCGTTGTCATTACGTAATGTCGAAGACCGGCTTTACGAGCGATGGATCATGAGAGCGATATCTCGGTTCCCGCGAATGCGAAATCTCCAAAAGCTCGCTTCCGTACATTCGTTTGAACGTACCACGCCGTCGGACTAAGTTTGCCTCTCCGGACAGTCACGCGCTGACAAACCGCACGGGGCAGGTCTCGAGGCCGTAATTCAATAGACCGCCACGTTGTCGGATGCGCTCGCCCGCTGGCTCTATTCTCTCATATCGATCCATGATGGATGTAATCATCTGGACTGCCTCATTGCGCGCAATTCCGGCCCCCATACAATGATGGATGCCGTTGCCAAAAGTGACATGCTTGCGAAAGTTCGGACGATCCAAGATGAAGTCATCCGGCCGTTCCCAAACTTCTGGATCGCGGTTTGCGGAGGCATGGAATATAGCGACCCAGTCTCCTGCCTTGATATGTGCTTCGCCGATCATCGTGTCCTCAACGCAGACTCTGTGCAGCCGCTGAACCGGTCCATCTCGGCGCAAACTCTCCTCAACAAGGTTGCGAATGAGGGCGCGGTCTGCGCGCACCTTGTCATAAAGTCCGTCCTCTGAAACGAGGACATCAATTAGATTCCCAAGAAGATATCCGGTCGTTTCAGCACCAGCCACCACAAGTGTTAGGCAGAAACGCACCACTTCCTCGCGGGTTAGTTTGTTGCCGTCTGATTCTGCCGTGATGAATGCCGACATCAGATCATCTGGCACCTCTGCTCCGCGTTCGATCTTGGTGTATCGTTTGTCGACGGCTTCCTGAAAGTAGCTCCACAATTCGATATTGCAGGCTTGTCGTTCTTCGACTGTGAAATCCGACGTGACCATGAAGGCATTTGCCCACCGCCGCAGCAGGACATAATCGGCTTCCGGCAGGCCTATTAGTCGGGTCATGACCAGTGCAGGCAGATTGGGGGCGAGGTCCCTCATGAAGTCGACTTCTGCATCTCCAATCAAGTCGAGTTGCTTGTTGACAGTGCGTTCCATCCAGGGCGCCACGTCTTCCATGACGCGTTTGGGGTGAAAAGCCTTCTGGGCGATGGCCCGCAACTCAGTGTGACGCGGTCGATCATGATTCACGAGCATGAGTGTGGGCGCTTCTGATTCTTCCTGCATGATGTCGCGAGACGAGAAAGTCTCGGGACGACGACACACGTCGACGACATCAGCGTGTTTCAAGACAACCCAGGCGGGGTGTGGCTTATCAACGCCAGGAACCGTTCCCGGGGGGTAGTCTTCAAGACCGAACTGGATCGGCTGGTCCCGCAGGGCCTGATAATAGGGGTAAGGATTGGCAATGACGTCTGGCGCATAAAGATCGCGAGACTGGAATTCATCATCGATGATAGGCAAAGGCGGGACGGGCATGGTTTCCTCCATCATGTGGTCTTCACCGCACAGATGCGGCGCGCCAAGTTTTAAATTCGTCCCGACAAACATTGCACAAAAGAAATAGTGTCGTAAAGACGCAATAAATTGCGATCGATGTCCTAAACCTTGATGTTCAGATGCTTTGACAAATTTCGCGGTCTCACCAATATGATGATCTCCCAAAGTGAAATTGTTGAGCAGGGACATTATGCGAAGCAAGACTAATAAGACTGCTGCGATCAGCTTCCTCGACTTGTTCTATCCAACTCATTATCTCGTCGGCATTCAGATTGAAGATGCAATGCGTTCCGGTGTTCTGACACGGCAGCAGGCCTGTATCTTGTGGCTGATCCGGACCGAAGGTCAGGACGGTCGACACATGAGACGCAAAGATGTCGAGCGCGCGCTGGCGGCTTGGTACGAGGTCACAAGTTCTGCCGTATCAAAATCCATTCGGGCTCTGACGAAACCTCCTCTCGACCTGATCGTTATGAAAGAAGACCCTGACAATGGGCGAGAGAAGCTTGTCTCCCTGACGCCGAGGGGGCAGACCTTTGTTGAGAACATGGTTCGCAATGGCGCCGCGTTCATCGACACGCTTGTGGAGCGTCTGACGCAGGAGGAGATCAAGCAGGGGATTCATTTCCTTTCCCGCGTGGAGGAGATTCATCACGAATTGAGAGCCAAGGCGGGGCCCACAAATTAGATATTTGGGGCCGCCCGGATCTCGGAACGTTTGGCCGTAAAGTTCTGACTTCAGCGTATAGGTGTTTCCAGCTGGTGCGCCACATGTGCAGCCTGCGCCGTATCCTGGAAATCCCTGAAACGCACAACTTGGCCATCCCTGACTGTCAGGATATGGGCGTAGTCTGCAGAATACCGACGACCGGTTTCCTTCAGATCCATGGTCAATCGTCCGGTTACGGCGACCTTGTCGCGTTCACTGATGAATTCCGTCTGCGAGAATTCCAGGATATCCACATCATTGGCGACGTGCCCGAAAAAGGTCTTGCATTTTTCCTTGCCCTTGAAGATTCCCGCAAACGGAATGCTCGAAGGCCCATAGAATTCGACGACACAATCATCCGCCATGACATCGAACAGGGCGTCGAAATCTCCGGAATGAACTGCGTCGTACCATGCCGTAGCGGCCTGGAGGGGAGTTCTTGTCATTGTCCTTGGTCCTTCTTTACTCAAAACGTCACTGCGGCTTCAAATCCGACGGTCCGGGGTGCGCCCAGTGAACCGACAAATTCCGCACCATAGACGGTGCCGGTCAGGATCTGATTGGTGAAATAGGTTTCGTCGGAAAGGTTTTCGCCGAATACCGCGAAGCGCCATTGCGAATCATGGGGTTGATACGAGGCTCTCGCCCTCCATACGCCATAGGCATCCTGCGACGCAGCCTCGATGTTGAAGACCGTGAAGTAGATCTCGTCCTGCCAGCTATAATCCGCACGCACTGTCATGTCGCCTCCGAGTGCAGTGAAGTCTGCCTGGGCGCCAAGGTTCAGTTTCCACTCGGGGGCACGTGGCAGGCGTTTTCCGTCGAGATCGGTCAGCAGGGTGCCTGGCGGTTGGCTCAGAGGCGCTGGACGCAAGGGTTCGGTCAGGGAGCCTTCGGTGAATGCCGCATCCACATAGGTAACTGACCCATCCATTTTGATCATGTCTGTCAGAAGTGCCGCAAACTCGAATTCGGCGCCTTTGACGTCTGCCTTGCCGACGTTGCGAATGATGGGCTGGTTGCCGATGGAGTCTTGGGCCTGAAGGTTTGTATAATCATAGAAGAAGCCAGCTGCATTGAACTGCAGGCGATTGCTGGCAAGGGAGGACTTCAGGCCGGCTTCATAGGCCCAGATATCTTCCGGTTCGAACGGCGTGCGCTGGTTCGAACCGATATTGTAGCCGCCGCTCTTGAAACCGCGCTGTGCGCTGACATAGAGCAGCGTATCTGAATCAGGCTCCCACTCCAGCGCAATCTTCGGCGTTGTTGCATCAAATGTTGCAGGGCCTTCCACCGGTGCAACCACGAAGCCGAACGGGTCAGGCTGAACGCCGTCGCGGGAGTCACTTACCGCATTTGGAAAGAAAGCGACTTCAGGAGCAAAGCGGATCGGCGGCCCGCCTGGCGTCGCGGGCAGGATGGTCAGATCGAACGCCTGGCGCCCGTCTCGTTCCTCCTCTGAGAACCGAATACCGGCTTTCAAGGTCAGTGTGTCAGTCAGCGCCCAGTCTGCGTCTACGAATGCGTAGACAGCTTCGGTTTCCTGTCTGCCATTCAGATGCAACTCACAGCAGAGGGTGGATTCGGGAATGTCTATCGGAAAGGGCGGAAGAATACCGGCCGTTTGCAAATCGGTCAGTCCCTGTATGAGTATTGGCTCCCAGAAATCTCCGAAGATATTGTTCTCGATGTCGTTTTCTTCAGTGAAGTACCCGCCGCCAATGATCCAAGAGATCGGGCCGGATGTCGGGGACGCCAACTGGACGTCCGCGTTCCATTGCTGATGGTCTTCGGCACGATTGATGTATGTGTTGAAGCGCTCCCCAAGATCGAACGAATTTAGGAAATCCGGCTGGGTATCCTTGTAGCCAATGATCGCCTGTAGGTCATAGGCTCCAATCTGCCAGTCAAGCTGTCCGCTAACCCCCCAGACTTTGGTGTCATTATAATAGTCGACCCCGGAGTAAATGTTCCGCGATGCCGGTGCTGAGACGCGGCCGCTGGTCTTGATGGCGAAATAGGGCAGGGTCTGGCTGCCTTCCCGAGAGCTCAGCCAGTCGTCAACCTCCTCCTGATAGCCGAGGCTCGCAAAATGAAACACATTGGCTCGGTCGTCAGCCGTATAGTAGTCGCTCCTGAGCGTCAGCAGGACGGATTCTGACAGATCTGCCTCGAAGGTCAGCCGGACCGACAGGTCATCCTTGTCTTCAGCGTCGAAATTACCCAGGGGTGATGTTACTTCAGTGTACCCATTGCGGGTTTCTTTCTGAACGGCGAGACGGGCGCGCAGTCCGTCACCAATGGGGCCGCTGACGGCCCCGAAGGCCTGAATGCGATCATAATCTCCGAGGATCAGCCTGGCTTCACCTTCAAATGTGTCACTGGGCGTTTTGGTGACGATCTTGACTGCGCCACCTGTGGCGTTGCGGCCATAGAGCGTGCCCTGAGGCCCTCTGAGCACTTCGACCCTCTCGACATCGAAGAATGCCGGGCCGATCGCTGCGGCACGGGACAAATAAACGCCATCTGCATAAGTGGCTGTGGAGCTGTCGGCGCCAGCAATGATAACAGGTGTCCCAATACCTCGCACAAAGATCGACGTGTCGCCCTGATACGTCGATATCTGCAACCCGGGAGATAGATCCGCGAGATCCTCCACAGACTGAACAGAGCGTAGTTCAAGGGCGTTCTGATCGAATGCGGACAGGGCGGCGCCTGTCTCTTGGGCGGCCCCCTCGCGCCGGGTTGCTGTTACAAGTACCGTTTGAAGAGATCGAACCGCATCCTCGGTCTCTGCCTGAGTTTCATCAAGATTTGTCTGGGCCATTGCCGGCGTCGCCAGCATCAGGGTCGCCAGCGAAGCTGACGCCCAAAGTGTGCGTGAACTCATTTTTTCCTCCCCGCCCGGTCATGTCGCCGAGTCGTTTCTATCCGGCTATATGACGGGCAGAAAAAATGCTTGTCAAGAAAGTGTATCTTAAAGACATTGCGTCCAAAAGACGGAATAAGCTAGGAGGATAGAGTTTGATCGAAGTTGAGGTGGAAGACGGTATCGCTCGTTTCATGTTCAATGTGCCGGAGCGCGGCAACGCACTCGGTGCGAAGGCTGGGTTTCGTTCCGGGCAAACATCCGGGCGCATGCGAAGTCTAGAGAACTTCGTGCAAGACTATTAGTCTGTGTGCAGCAATTTAAAATATCAGCAAAAGATCACGAGCAGAGCCAGTTCAAATCGATGCGTAACGCCGCTCTGCTCGAGTGGCGCGAGCTTCTCGCTGCGCGAGGTCTGATTGTCCGCGAAAAGGGAGACCGTTTCGAATTCGTCTGACACCAGCCCTTTTCTACCATCACGCTTTGATTGTTTTAATCATTTCGAGTGAATGATCCCGTGGGAGAAAGTGTGGATGAGAACATGGACTTATTTCTCAGACTTCTGATGGCAGTCGGCGGATTCGGCTTCTTTTGCGGTGGCATTTACATGTCCCGGGACGCGGTCCTGATACAGTTGCGCCGGGGCGTAACGCCAGGCCTCATTGAAGCGACCCGCTTCATTCGGCGGCATGGCTCGGACTCAGATCGTGAAGCCTATGTCAGCGTCGTTTTCGAAGCAGCTGGTCGAACACCCGTCAGGTTCGAACAGTCCGCGCCCAGCGGTCTATTCACGATGCACACGGCCGCAAGCGTGCAATCCCTTGAAGGGTGCGAGGTGCTAGTGCATTACGATAGAAGAAATCCGAGCAGAGCCACGATTACACCTTTGCGGGATTTTTTTTCGGGCATTGCTTTTTCTGTTGTTGGGCTTTTCGTTTTTCTAGCAACCTTGCTCACCTGGACATTGCCCAGCGCTCTCCAATAGAGAAGCCAAATTGGCTGGGCGGCCCCTCCAGCCTGTAAAGTCCGTTATCAACTGATGCGATTTTCTTTCCTGCCAGATGAGCGGCTGCATCTCAGAGTACGGGTAG
>CEQG01063216.1_pt1 | contig 12934 bp, 11 predicted proteins | sample 350301 | NCBI WGS metagenome assembly CEQG01 (sample SAMEA2621242, study PRJEB7988) | marine metagenome | isolation source: saline water (ENVO:00002010), including | reverse complement strand
GAAAGCCCGTGGAGGGTTTGACCCCAAGGTTCAGGCAGACCTTGCTGAAAAAAACTACAAGGGCACTGAATACTATACTATTTTTGGTGCGGCCTTCAAGGTGCCCACATACTATGGTCTTGAGCTTAACGCAAAATATGAACAAAATTCCGGCTATTACCTCAACCCGCAAAACACCGTGCCCCAAGATGGGCTATATTCTGCCGGGATTACCCTGGACGTGACCAATGGCATCTTCATGAGCGAGCGCATGGCCACCCTGCGCCAGGCAAAAATCTACCGGGAGCAAACAGAACTGAAAAGGGACCTCCGGGCGGCCGAGGTTCTATATGATGCCGCCGTGGCCTACTTTGAGTGGTATGCCGCTTTTCAAGAACTGAACCTTTACGAGGATTTTTTAGCGAATGCCGATTTTACCTTACGCTCCGTGCGCAAGCAATTTGAGGCTGGTGACAAGCCCGCCGTGGACACCCTGGAGGCAAACATCAACAGGGAGAACCGCGCCATCGCATTGCAGCAGGCTCAACTGGATTACCTCAAGGCATCCCTTAAACTATCCAACTACCTGTGGGCAGAAAACAACATCCCCCTGGAAATCACGCCCCGGGTAATGCCCAATCAAGAACTGATCACCGAGGTTAACAGCTTGTGGATAGCAAGTGAAATACTTGCCATACCCACTTTAGATCAAAACCCCAAGATCAGGTCACTGGAATATGATGTACAGATGATGGAGGTAGAACGTAAACTAAGGCTCAACAAGCTTTTACCAGACCTTGACCTAAGCTATAACTTTTTAATGGAGCAACCGGAAGAATGGCAAAGACTCGATACTGATAATTATAAGTTTGGGTTAAAACTGAGTGTACCCCTGTTCTTGCGAAAAGAACGCGGGGACCTGCAACTCGCCAGGATACAGCTGCAAAACTCCAGATATGACCTGCTCCATGCCAATGTGGAAATAAAGAATAAGTTGACCTCCCTGCAAAACGAGATTGTATCTTATAGAAGCCAAGGGGAAAAGATGGGTGCCCTGGTGGAGGATTATGCCTCCCTTGTGACCGCAGAACGTCGAAAGTTTGAACTGGGAGACAGTTCATTATTCCTGGTAAACAGTAGGGAAAACTATTATATCTCAGCACGTATCAAGGAGATAAGCCTGGCCGTTAAATATGTCAAGAGCATGGCCTCGCTCCTTAAACTGACCACCCAGTTTTAATACGTTGACATAGGGATTAAGGTTTCATGACCATGTTCCTTATGAATCATGACCTACATATTGTGCCTCTGTGAATATGTATGATTCCCATGGGTATTGATAAAGAACACTTCCGGTATAATAGAACATAAAATTCCAACTCAATGCCTTTGGCTTACGCCAAAGGGCCACACGCCCCGTATCTTTAAGATAACAAAGCAGTTGGACGCTGATTTTATTATTTAGATCGCTCATTGATGCTATTAAAAATAATTAGAAGCGGAATAAAGATTGATGTTTTTTGGCGAAAGCCAACTCTTTTACTGCTTTGAATTTCTGGATAGCCCCGGTTTTACTAAATATTTTAAGGAGCTCCCGAGCGTCACCTCAATTTTGCACGTATACCTGATGTATTTTAAATCTCAATTAATTGTTAAGAAATCCCTTTTTTACCTCTAAGAAATCGTTATAACCCCCATTTTAAATTAAAATGATTAATGATTTCTTAAATTTCAAAAGTTTACATATAGTGAATATATGATTTATTTTGTGGTATAAAATTTACTATTAATAAACATTCAATCACTAATGAAAACAATCTACCAGATAACATTACTGTGTTTCTGTCTTTTTTCTAGCCTGCTTCATGGGCAGGAAAATTCGGTAAAAGGAAAGGTACTTGATGTCAATTCACTTCCCTTACCTGGTGCGACGGTGATGGTCAAGGGGACCAGCATTGGTACGATAACAGATTTTGAAGGCAACTTCTCCCTATCAGTTCCTTCTGACAATCAGCTTTTGACAATCAGTTTTGTGGGTTTTACGACCCAGGAAGTTGATATTACAGGTAAGACCACCATAGAAGTCATTCTTCAAGAAGATGCTGAAGGTCTTGATGAAGTGGTCATTACCGCCCTGGGCATCAAGAAAGAAAAGAAACGTATAGGCTACTCCGTACAGGAAGTTGATGGTGAGCTCAATAAAGCTAGGGACGTAAACTTTGTGAACAGTCTTTCAGGTAAAGTCTCTGGTCTAATCATCGCACAAAGTCCAGAGTTTTTTAAAATGCCCAATATTTCCTTACGGGGCAAAAGACCGCTCATTGTGGTAGATGGTGTTCCCTTGGGCACTGATAGCTATAACATAAGTCCAGATGATATTGAAACGGTAACCGTGTTAAAAGGTGCTAACGCGGCAGCGCTTTATGGTGCTGATGGTGCAAATGGAGCCATACAGATCACCACAAAAAGAGGAACTGGCAATGGAAGGGGTTTTGTGATTGAATACAATAACAGCTCTATACTCCAGGCAGGCTATAATGCCATCCCAGAAGTACAGAGTTCTTATGGCCCGGGTTCATATGGCAACTATGCCTTTGTTGATGGTAAAGGTGGTGGTATCAATGATGCTGATTATGATCAATGGGGACCAAGGTTTGAGGGGCAACTTATTCCTCAATATGATAGTCCGCTTGACGCAGAAGGAAACAGGATCCCCACTCCATGGCTAGCAAGGGGTAAGGATAACTTTACCAATTTTATGGAAAACGGTTTTCTTGAGACAAACAACCTCACCGTGGCTTCTAATTTTGACAAGGGCAACATCAGGTTTTCAACATCACATACCTATCAAAAAGGTATCAACCCTAATACTCGCCTCAATATCTTCAACTACAACCTATCGGGAAATTTCAAATTTAGCGACAAGACAGAAGTCAATGGATACACAAACTTCAATTTTCAAACGTCTCCAAACAATCCCAATGTACAATATGGCCCCAACAGTTATATCTATAACATACTTATATGGGGGGGTGCAGACTGGGATATCAGGGATTTAAGAGACTACTGGCAAGAAGGTAAAGAAGGCCTACAACAGGTAAATTTTGAATATACCCGATATAACAACCCCTACTTCATGGCCTACGAATGGTTAAGGGGATATTACAAGAATGACTATACAGGACAGTTGAGCCTTACGCACAGATTTACAGACAAATTTAATGTCGTGTTGCGCTCTAACGTGGCCGTAAGCAACCTTATTCAAGATGAAAAATTTCCTTACTCAGCAACTACATACGGCAGGGAAAAAGCTCAAGGTGACTATAAAGAACAACACGATTATAGCCTGAAAAGCTACTCAGACGTAATGTTGAACTATGAGAATGATTTTGGTGATTTTGGTATCAAAGCACTTATAGGGGCAAACCTTGATATAAACAAGACAAAATACCTGTATGCATCAACTGACTATCTCATTGTACCGGGCCTGTATACTTTGAGCAATTCTCAAACACCGGTACAGCCCAATAATTACCGCACACATTATGAAACCTATAGCGGTTACGCTTCCGCGGATTTATCGTACAAAGATTATGTGTATCTAGGCCTTACGGGACGCTACGAGAAAGACTCGAGACTGCCCAGTGGCAACAATGCTTTTTTCTATCCATCAGTTGCTCTAAGTGGTGTGATGAGCAGCATTTTTAACATGCCTAAAGAAGTGAACTTTCTCAAGCTGCGGGCTTCATATGCAAAAGTAGGAACATCACTTACCAGTATTTACAGCAATCAGGACACATATAACCTGGGTTCCCCATTTACCATAGGGGGCAGGACGTATAACTGGGCCTATGTCAACAGCATCCTGTCAAATCCCAATTTAGAACCTGCATATAACTCTTCAACAGAGTTTGGTCTAGAATCAAATCTTTTTAGCAATCGCCTAGGTATCAATGCCACATATTATGAAAACAAGAACGGCCCTGGTATATTCAACCTTAACTATTCGCTGGCAAGTGGATATTCTGGTAAAAAAGAAAATGGGATCACCACAAAGACAAAGGGGTTTGAGGTTGCACTTGATGTTACGCCCGTGCGCAATGACAATTTTGAATGGAACATAGGTATCAACTGGTCTACATACAAGGAATTTCTAGAAAAAGTATATACTGATAATACCAGCGGCGAGACTATCAACAATATAGGAAGAATCAATGTAGGTGACCGCTACGACCCGTATTACATCAATGACTTCATGAGAACAAGCGATGGTCAGCTCATCGTGGGTGATGATGGCAAACCTGTGGTTGACCCTTATCAAAGGCTTGCAGGATACAGGACGCCAGACTGGGCCGCGGGAATCCGTAATGCCCTCACCTATAAAAACTGGACACTCAATTTTACTTTTGATGGGCGCTATGGAGGAAAAATCAACAATTACGTCAATCAAAAACTATGGCAAAGTGGTAGGCATCCAGATAGTGACACCCCAGAAAGGGCTAACGATGTTCAAGGAGTAAAATCATATATTGTTGAAGGTGTGGTCGTAAGCGGTGGAGAACTCATCAGGGATGGTGAGGGCAATGTGATTTCTGACACCCGGACATTCTCGCCTAATACCACTGCAATCTATTATCAGGATTATGCAAAATCCTATCACGGGCAGGTAGCGGCAAACCTTATCGACAAGACATTCTTTAAGCTACGTGAATTGACGTTGACCTATAATTTTCCACAAAGCATGCTAGAGGACATATTCATCAATCAAGCGTCTGTTTCATTTGTGGGCAGGGATTTGATCTATTTCTCAAAGAACAAGAATATTGATCTTGACCAGTTTGTTGATGAAAGCTCATCACCACTACAAACACCTACCGTAAAAAGTTATGGTATCAACCTAAATATCAAATTCTAAAATACAAGCAATGAAAAAGTTTACGATAACCTTTTGGTCAATCATGATGACACTCGTTCTTGCTGTCTCATGTACACCTTTTGACGAGTTGGAAAACGACCCTAACTCGGCTACAAGCGTCCCCCCATCCATGTTACTTGCCGGTGTATTAAAAGAAATGGCAGATGATGAAGGCCCATGGAGCGAAGCCCAGAGAGATAACCAGTTCTGGGTGATTTCATTTGATTATTATGGTGACCAGGATTATAACTGGGGCGAGATTGATTATAAATATGACACGCTTGCAAACATCAACGCCATGGCTGAAGAGGCAGCTGGACTATCAACAGAGAATAAATATAATGCCATTGCCCTTTTCCTTAAGGCTTACTACTATGATTATATGACCAGGCGCGTGGGAGATATACCCCTTGATGAATCTCTCATGGCTGAGGGCGAAAACAGCATTCAAGAGCCAGCCTACGATAATCAAGAAGAAGTCTATGCAAAAATCCTAGAGTGGTTAAAAGAAGCCAATACTCTAATCACTACGGCTATGACAGAAGTGGAAACAGGCGACCTAGAAGGTGATTTCCTCTACAACGGGGATTTATCAAAATGGCAAAAGGCAATCAACTCCTTTTATTTAAGGGTCTTGATAAACTTGAGCCAGAAGGCATCAGCGCTCAATGTTCCTGCCCGTTTTCAGGAAATCATCAACAATCCCAGCACCTATCCGCTTTTTGAAAGCAATGCGGATAATATGCAACGTGTGTATGGTAATGAGCAGAACAACTTTTATGTCTTTAATCCTGGCAACTATGGCTTTAACCGTAACCGTAATATCATGGGGGCCACTTTTCTAGATCTATTAAAAGAAAGAAACGACCCCAGGATTTATATCATAGCTGACCCTGCCGCCGCGTTGTATGATGCCAATAACCCCATGGACCTCAATGCCTATGTGGGTGCTGAAACCGGTGCGGAACAGGGACCATTGCAGGTAGCATCAGACAATGGACAACTCTCCTACCCCAGCGAAGAGCGTTATTATAATGATTATACTGGCGAGCCATACATCCTTATGAGCTATGCTGAGCAGGAATTTACCATTGCCGAGGCCATCAACAGGGGTTGGGTAAGCGGCTCTGCAGCCTCACATTATAATGCCGGTATCACTGCTTCAATGCAATTTTATGGAGTGGAGCAGGCAGCTATTGACAGCTATCTCTCCATGGATGATATAACATATAACACAACAAACGGTACACAGGCATTAAAGCAAATCCTGACCCAGAAGTATATCGCTTTTTTTAATAATTCTGCTAGGGAATCCTACTTCAACTATCGTAGGACGGGTATCCCCACATTTGATGTGGGACCATCAAACAATAATGGGGGCAGGATACCCAATAGGTGGAAATATCCTCAAAGCGAATTCCAAAACAATGATGCAAACATCAATGCGGCACTATCATCACAATATGGTGGCTCTGATGATATTAATGCAAAAATGTGGTTGATAGATTAAGACCTTCTCCATATAGATCAAAATGAAAATGAAACGGGAGAGAACATAATGGATTTTTCTGATTATGGCCTCGGTTGTAAAACTCCACCAGCAATATGCTTAAATTATGCCTGCCCTTGATAATTGATTGAGGGTGGGTATATAAAAGCTTTTGACATTATTAAAAAATACTTTAAAAAATAACGCAACACCATACTTAAAATGAAAAAATCAATCCTTTGCCTTATTCTAATTTTTATGGCTTTCGCCAAAAGCAAAACAGTACAGGCTCAATCAAAAAATGACCAAAAGGTCATCCTCATGACCCTAGATGGCTACCGCTGGCAAGAACTTTTTACCGGTGCTGATGCGCAGTTGATCACAAATGAAAAATATGTAGAAGACACAACGGCCTTAAAACAACAATTCTGGAAAGAATCTGCTCAAGAACGTCGTGAAACCTTGATGCCGTTCATCTGGACCGAAGGTATAGGGGTGGGAGAAATTCATGGTAACCGTGAAAAAGGTAGCAAGTTCAACCTTACCAATGGTATGTGGTTCTCTTATCCGGGCTATAATGAAATCCTTACCGGTAAGGCAGATGACAAGAACATCACGAGCAATGACAAAATCTACAATCCCAATACAACCATCCTGGAAAAGTTAAACCAAATGCCCAGGTACAAAGACAAAGTTGTGGCATTTGCCAGTTGGGATGTTTTTCCATACATCATCAATGATAAGCGCAGCGGTGTTCATGTTAATGCCGGCTATGTAGATAACCAGCAAAGCAAGGCCAGTTACAGTGAGAAGCTCATCAACAGGATGGAAGAAAAGACACCAAGCCCATTTGGAAATTCTGCACGCCTGGATGTGTTTACTGACTATTATGCACTAGAATATATGAAACAGCAGCATCCTGATATGGTATATATTGCAAATGATGAAACTGATGATTTTGCACATCAGGGCAAATATGACAAATACCTCAATGCTGCGCATGATGCTGATGCGTTCTTAAAAGAACTCTGGTATTTTGTTCAGTCAGATCCTTACTATAAGGATAAAACCACCATTATACTTACCACAGACCATGGTCGTGGTACGCAGCCCCTGGATACCTGGAGAAGCCATGGCAACAATATACAAGGGGCTGATCAAACCTGGATGATAGTTCTGGGAGCTCAGGCTAAAAAAATGGGAGAAGCAACTCAAGAAGAACAGTTACACACCACATCAGTTGCTGAACGTATAATGAGCATCTTAAAATAATTTTACAATAAGTAAATAATTTGTTTTTAATTTTTACTATTTGTAAATATATCTTCATATTTGTTTATCATTAAAAGAGAGTATTTAGATTTATTGAAACCGGCTGGGACGCCAAATTTTCTCAGCTGGTTTATTCTTCAGCATGAAAATCAGGACTAACGACTTAAGACTTATAAGCAGGGCCTCCCTAGCGGCATTTGGTACATATTTCTGTATGTATGCCTTCAGGAAACCTTTTGCCGTAGCTACATTTGATGACCTTGAGCTATGGGGGATAGATTATAAAATAGTGTTGATAATAGCGCAGGTCCTGGGGTATATGCTTTCAAAGTGTATAGGGGTCAAGATCATTAGTGAATTAAAGACCAGTCAAAGGCTCACCTATCTTTTAGGGCTAATATCCGTTGCCGAAATTTCCCTGATATGCTTTGCGACCACACCTACGCCTTACAACTGTATATTCATGTTCTTCAATGGCTTACCCCTGGGTATGATATGGGGTATAGTTTTTTCTTACCTTGAAGGCCGCAAGTTTACCGAGATCATGGGTGTACTTCTATGCACTAGTTTTATTGTATCTAGTGGGGTTGTAAAATCCATAGGTTTGTTTACCATGGCAACGTGGGGTGTTTCACAATTCTGGATGCCGGCAGTAACCGGCGCACTTTTTATTTTACCGTTGCTGTTTTTTGCCTATTTGTTAGAGACCATACCTGCACCCACTGAAGAAGATAAGGAGCTGAGGGTAGAGCGCCTACCCATGAACAAGAGGGAAAGGCGCAGCGTCATCAAGCGCTTCTTGATGCCGCTCACACTGCTTATTGCTTTCTACACGGCTCTTACGGCATTTAGGGATTTAAGGGACAATTATGCCCGGGAGCTTTGGGATTCCCTGGGTTATGTAGGAGATATTTCGGTGTATAGTTCTTCTGAAATCTTTGTGGCCATACTTGTATTGATCATCCTGGGAACTGTTTATGCGGTAAAAGATAACCTCAAGGCACTGTTGACCTATCATGGGATTTTATTGATTGGCACTTTATCTCTTGGATTAGCAACTTTTTTATTGCAAGCACAACTCTTAAGTCCCTTTTTATGGATGGTTATCACGGGCTTTGGGCTCTATATATGTTACGTCCCGTTCAATGCCTTGTTTTTTGATAGGTTTATCGCCGCCTTCCGTATAAACGGTAATGCAGGTTTTCTCATTTACCTGGCTGATGCATTTGGATATCTGGGGAGCATGACGGTATTGCTTTATAAAAATTTTGGCATGAGCCAGATTTCATGGCTTCGCTTCTTTATCAACGGTGCGTATGGATTGGCGGTTTTTGGGTCAATCATAGTCATCATCTCATATTTTCAACTTAAGAAAAAACATCATTCCATGCATTTCAAACCCATTTCTCATGAGCAAAAAATTTGATCTTATCGTCATAGGTGGTGGCATCTTGGGCAGTTTTCATGCGTATCATGCAATCAGTGCTGGCCTCAAGGTCTTGTTGCTGGAGCAGGACCTCAAACCCCAAAGTGCCACGACAAGAAATTTTGGACAGGTGGTCCCCTCTGGGATGAACACAAAATGGCAAAATTATGGTCGAGAGAGCCTCCGCTTGTACAAGGCCATCCAGCAACAGTTTGACATCACGGTGAGGCAAAATGGCTCAGTATATCTAGCTTCTAATGAAGATGAAGTACGGTTGATTGAAGAATTGCACACAATCAACAGGCATAACGACTACACCTCAACTCTTCTTACTAAAAAGCAATGCCTGGATAAATATCCCGGCTTGCGCCAAGATTATATTCAAGCGGGGCTTTTCTTTCCTGATGAAATCACGGTAGAGCCGCGCACCATGATCCATAAGCTGCAGCAATACCTTATTGAGAATAAAGGGTTAACGGTGCTATACAACACAAAGGCCATTCATACCGAGAAAACCCCCACCGGTGTTGAAGTCGTCACCGCAGACCAGGTAAAACATGTCGCCACCAAGGTAATCATCTGTAACGGTAGTGATTTTAAGACGCTATATCCCGGTTATTTTGCGCAGAGCGACCTTGAAATCTCAAAACTACAAATGTTGAGAACCCGGCCACAAGCAGGATACAGGCTTCCTGGGTCAATTCTCACAGGTTGGTCAATCCGCAGGTACGAGGCTTTTTACGAGTGCCCCTCATTTAAAGAAATCAAGGCAAAAGAAGACCCACAAAGCCAACAAAAAAAATGGAGTGTGCACATCCTCTTTAAGCAGGCCGTTGACGGCTCTGTAATCCTGGGGGATTCTCATGAGTATGCAGATGCAAAAGATGCTGACAGCCTGGATTATGAGCTCAACATGGATATTGACAACTTTATGATTGCCGAAGCAAAAAAAATAATAGACCTACCCACGTATGAAATCCAGGACCGCTGGTACGGTATATACGCCCAGTGCAAGAACAGTGACATCTTTCAAAAAACCATTGACAAAGATATACACATCATAACCGGTATAGGTGGCAAGGGCATGACGGGAAGCGCGGGTTTTTCTAAAGAAAATATTACAAGATTACTTAAATAATTTTTATGAATACTATTAAACTGGCCGTCTTTGATATGGCGGGAACCACTGTAAATGAAGATAACCTAGTGTATAAGACGGTGCAAAAATGCATCAATGGCCTGGGGTTTGATGTCTCGCTTGAGGAAGTGCTCTTCCACGGGGCCGGAAAAGAAAAACACAAGGCCATCACAGATGTTCTCACAAATTGTACAGATGCAAAAAACAGTGGACAATTGGCAGATGAGGCGTTTGCCAATTTTAAGGTAGAGCTAGAAGCTGCCTATGATAAATTTCCCATTAAGGCTTTCGCCAAAATGGATACCTTCTTCTCCACGCTAAGGCACAATGGCATCCGCGTGGTGCTCAATACGGGTTATGATGCAAAAACGGCAAATAAACTACTCGATAAACTAGACTGGCAAGTAGGCCGCGATATTGATGCTTTAATCACTGCAGACGATGTTGAACGAGGGCGTCCTCATCCAGAAATGATAGAGCTGGCCATGAAAAAATTCAACATTACTGACGCAAAACAGGTCGTAAAGGCGGGAGATTCAGAAATTGATATTGAAGAAGGCAAAAATGCATGTTGTGGCCTTACGGTTGCCGTACTTAGCGGCGCCCAAGACCGTGCCCAACTGGCTCTCGCACAACCAGACCTTATCCTGGATAAACTTACTGACCTTGAATCGTATATATTGAAATAACGATAATTTCGCGAAAGCGTTACCCTATCCTTCAGCATTCTTTATAAAAAAATAAAGCACCAGCATTTTTGTGGGTTGTGTTCCCCGGTTTTCGGGAACATGGGGAATACGGCCATCAAAGAAAATCGAGTCGCCTTCATAGAGGGTGACTTCTTCATCACCTATGACATACACACATTGCCCACTTAGCATGTATTTAAATTCATAGGCATCGGTTTCCACTTTATCACGTTGAGAGCCGGGCTGTATCTCAAGGAGCACGGCCTCAAAAGCAATTGAAGATAGTGATTTGCCAAAGATATATTTGTACTCAAGGCCCTTTGCCTCGATTTCCTTTTCTATGACACTGTTTTCGGCAGCACGAGATACCACAAAGGGAACCTTGCCAGAGGCTGGCAAGCTATTGAAAAAAGTGGCAACCTCTACCTCAAGCGCATTAATTATATTGAGAAGTACGGGCAATGAGGGTATGGTACGGCCATTCTCCACCCGTGATATAAGGCCGTTACTTACTTCAGCATCAGTAGCAACCGTGTTGATGGTGAGGTTTTTTTCCTTCCTTATCTCACGAATTCTCTTTCCTATTCCTATAATATAATCTTCCATGCCTTAAAATGTAAAAAGTGCAATTATAACCGTGTAAATATCCTATTTCTTTTTCATAATACGATATACTATAAAGTCCCTGCAATGCCCGTATTGATATTTAGAAAGGCCATCTTGCAACAGCCTTGCAACCTTGTACACCTTAAAATTGTATTGCATGTAAAGTGTAAAGACGAGCAATAAAACCAGGCCTTCATTAAAATTACATACATAAAAAATGCAGGAGCCGCCCGCTGAGCAAAGCCGGGGCGCAAATACATAATATGGCTTTCAGGAGGGCACACTCCATGACATTTCACAGGCTTCCCTATTTAAAACAGCACGTTAATATTTTGGCGAAAGCCATAAAATAAAAAAAGGGCCATCTCTCGATGGCCCTTATACTGTAAACAAACCGGTCTTTTAGGCCAGTCGCACATTGATGGCATTCAATCCCTTTTTACCGGGAGTGGTTTCATATTCCACCTCATCATTTTCCCTTACATCGTCAATCAATCCACTGGAGTGAACAAATATCTCTTCGCTGGTCTCATTAGACTGGATAAAGCCAAAGCCTTTGGTATTGTTGAAAAATTTAACGGTTCCTTTTTTCATAGTACTGATTTTTACTGGGACAAATATGTCCTTGATTCTTGTAATTAAATTCATAATAATAGTATTGATAATCCATTTTTTCTGAAAATCAACGATAACCGTGGCAATGGAGCCATAAGGTCAAAGACATTATCTCAAGAAGAGAGAAAAAGAAGAAAAAGAAAGAAGACTACCGTAAAAGAGTGAAGAACAATCCTAAAAAATAATACGACCACTTACCTTGTGATTCCCGGATTTTTAAGACAACATGATCTATTGTTGTTTCCGTAAAAGCGCGAAAGAACGTCCACTATACTGTTTTGCCTTTCACTATAATGCGTCAAAGGTAGTCTTAATTTATTGTAAAACAGTTATTTTGTGCCTTTATTATGATAAAGTGCGCCCGCACATCTTATCTACAGCTTGCTTGCACCCGCTTATCTCCCATATTTTATCTCGCTTAAAGCGAAAAGACCACCACCCCATGAGCAAAGCCAAAACCCAAATAGGCCACATGTAAAAAGAAACCACAAGCCGTACGCTGAGCCCAGGCAAAGCATACCAAGCATATTCCTCTTGCCCAATAACACCATAATAGATGATTCACAGACAGTTTCAGTGCGCTCATTAATCCTTTGTTGTAAATTGCTTTAACTGCGCTGCACCTTGAGGTTTGGACATGAATTCTCGCTGGTATAGGCAACAAGCCGTGAGAATTTCTTGATCAAAGGTTTTTTAAAGAGGTTTCAGAATACTACTTTAGTAGATGATTCACAGGGAGCAAACGGAGCAAGAGCGTGACGAAATAGTTGTGAATTGCTTTCAGAATACTACTTTAGTAGATGAT
>CEQG01094292.1_pt1 | contig 12947 bp, 6 predicted proteins | sample 350301 | NCBI WGS metagenome assembly CEQG01 (sample SAMEA2621242, study PRJEB7988) | marine metagenome | isolation source: saline water (ENVO:00002010), including | reverse complement strand
TAAAATCGATGGTTTATAATAGGTATGTAACTCCTCATCAAGGACCATTTATTTCCTTGTCGTTACGGTATGACTACGATGGATTATATGGTAGGGATAAGTTCACAAGTATTACTGTACCAAAAGGATTCAGTAGGGCACAAGCCTATTTTACTCCAAATTACCCAGATTATGGTTCGTTGTTATACCAAAGGTATGGCGCCATTTGGTGGGAAAGTCAATTTGAGGTAAACTCAGATGTCCCATATTCGATTACAGTTCCCTTAAATGAACAACGAGAGGTAAAGATTATAATTGAAGGGATGTCCTCCAATGGTTTTTTATATTACACCGAACAAATTTGTAGTCCTTTTGAAGCCAATTATACATCCAAACAACAAGAATAATTCCGTTATTGGTTGGTTTTCAACAATATCATTAAAAACAAAAAACCGCAACAAATGTTGCGGGTTTTTTGCGGAGGAAGAGGGTATTTTCTGAATTGGAAAAACTCAATGTTTTTAGGGGTTTTGAGAGGAGTAAAATTGCGGTGCCACCGAAAGGGGCTCTAGTTTAACTTAACTTTAACAAAAGAATGGTTTTGAACCTTGTTTCGTGCCAATTTCCGTTAAATTTTATTTCAGACTATAATTGGTTCCCGGCCCAGTTCGATAAAATGAGCATCTCCCTTCGCCACAAAAGAAATGAGTAGAGCAATATATCCGATAAAAATCAGAAGAATGATCTACTAGGAAAATTTAAGAATTAAGGAGGTGTCCTAAAAGATGGTTATATCAATTTGTATACACTTCGGTCCAAAAATCATCTATACATCCACGTGTCCAAAATATCAGAAACGCTTGTGCTGACTTCTTTTTTCAAACGAAGGGATAATTCCTCGTCACTTAGTCTCGCCGTTCTATCCAAATCGGTATTGATTAGAAAATTATGGAGCCTTTCTAATATATGCCGATCACCGGAATCAATAATCGACCTTGCATGTTGGTAGAATTGCATTTGAAACCACTCATAATTCTGGGGTGACAGGTTTTGGACATATTTTTCCTCAAAATCTTTGAGGGTCTTGTGTTCGGCCATCCGATTTCCCGAGTTAAGGACAAATTCAGGATATGTGTTCATTAAATTGTAAGCATTTTTAGATTTTTCTTTTACGAAGGAATACATGCTCATGGTGGCAAACAGTTCTTGCAACCATTTTCTTTGCGGTTTGGTACCTTCTTTAAAGTGATAAAGATGTGCCAATTCATGGATGGATAGGATATCCCTGTAGAAAAGGTCCAAGTTGATGTCATCACCGTAGACGGGCTTCAGCATGGCTTGGTGCTGTTCGGGCAATCTATCGATTGTTTCTTCTACCGTTATTGAAAGTACTGATTTGTCCAATCCCAAGATTACATTTCCATGTATAGCTTGTGGTAAACCTGGTGGTGGAAAATAGGCGTGTTTCCCCCATTTTTCATTTTCGACAAATAGAACAGCAAAATCCAAATCTGTATTAAATATTTCATCAAAGTACTGCTTTGCTTCGTTCAATCGCTTTAATGTTCCAGTAATGCTTTTTACAGAATTATTGGATACCAAGGTCTTAAATGAAAAGTCGGTTCTTAGTTCGCTTAACCCAGAATGCGGGGAAGTATCAATCCAAGATTCTTGGCCCCTGGATGAAATAATCAAAAAGAAGCTTAAAAAAGTGATGGAATGCCTTGCTCTCAGTTTATACATTGTCCATTTTGGTTTTATATTGGAAAGCGATTACACACTTTCCTTTGGGTTATAAAAATCCTTTATTTCCGTTGAGGGCAACAATCTGGAATCTTCAAGGGCTGCTGTACGATGTCCTGCGTTTTTAAGATAACCCTTACTTTGGGAAAATTCCATAAATTTTGTTACCGATGCATGTTCGACCAGTAATATAGCATCCCATTTTGGGTGATGTGGACCAATAAGAAAACGTCCACTTTTTCCATAATATAGGATTCGGCTGCCTACTTCTTCCAGTTCAGGAATGGTACTTTCAAGGTATAAACGATAAGCTTCCTCACCGGTTATTTCAACAGCTGGCTTTATGTTCCGATGGGAGGTATAATCAGCTCTCTTCCTAAATTTCAATAGGTTCAATAATACAATTCTTCCCTTGTCGTGGAAATTACGGTAAAATTCTTTGCCCGATTCCTCACTTGCATTGAGGTAGTTGTCCATAACCAATCAATAATTAAAAAGATAGAGAAATATAATTATAATCTATTAATTTATAAAGGGTTTGATGGTAGTGTCTGGTGTTTTATCTGCGCCATGAGCCGCTCCCATTCGTTGGAACTCTAAATGTTTCATCGAATATACTTAGAGAGATTAGTTATCAGTTTCCTTAATACCAGCGAAACGATTGCTATGGCAGGCAGGCCCCTAGCTTTTATAATTTGATATGGTATAACTAAAATACTAATATGCCAAGACCTTGATCTCGGTCCTACGGTTGGCTTGGTGCTCCTCTTCGGTACAAAGTGCATGGTCAGGGCAATTGTTTAACAATTGTGATTCCCCATAGCCTTTTGCAAATAATCGATTTCTTGAAATACCCCGGGACACCAAGTAATCCACAGCGGACTTGGCCCGTTTCTCTGATAATTTCATATTGTAATTGGATTTGCCCCTACTGTCCGTATGGGAGGAAAGTTCAATAGTAAGACTGGGGTGGTCCCTAAGGATTCTCGCGAGTTCATTCAGAACATGGGCCGCATCCCTTCGGATATCAAATTTGTCAAAATCATAATGGATGTCCTCCAATACAATTTTCTTGCCCACTTCGAACATGGGCTCTAAATGTAGTGTGGTACGAAGGGTATCCCGAAGGATTCCAATGTTGCTCAATGTCAATGAGTCACTATAAAATCCCTTTTTCTGACCGAGTATCTTGTATGTCCTTTCCGGGTCGATTTCAAAATGGAATGCCCCCTCCATACCACTTTGTGTCTTGGCCATAAGGGTGCGCTCCCCATCGTATAATGTGACAGCTACCCCCGATAGCGTTTTCTCTGTGGTTTGCCCCATATAGGTAACTCCGTCCAACACCAATCTCCTTCCATCGTTTGCTTCCAAACTATAGATGTCATCATTTCCTTTGCCTCCCGATCTGTTGGAGGCCATGAAGGTCCTTGTAACACCATTTGAATCGTTCCAAGTGATGTAGGAAAAATCATCACCGCCACTATTGATGGGGTGCTGGAGATTTTTGGGTTCGGTCCAGCCCGTTTCTATTTTATTGGACTGGAACACATCAAGTCCCCCCATGCCCGGATGGCCGTCACTGGAGTAGTACAGGAATCCATTGGAACCAAAACTTGGGAACATTTCATTTCCCTCACTGTTGATGGTACTTCCAGCATTGATTGGTTTGCCCCATTGACCATTTTCCTGTAACTCCGAAAACCAGATGTCTGTTCCACCAAATCCTCCTGGTTGATTGGAGATGAAGTAAAGAGATTTTTCCCCTGGCGCCAACACAGCGTGGCCTACGGAATATTCTTTAATATTGTTAAAGGGAAAAGAGGTCTTTTTCCAGCTTCCTGCTGCATCCTTGTTGTAAATCAAGAGTTCAAGACGATGGGTCATGTATTTGATGCCATTTTCCGGCTCCTTGTTTGGTTTGTTCCCAACATAAGTACGGGTGACAAACATGGTATCACCATTTTTGTTGGAACTCACAGGTCCTATATGGTATCTGCTGTTTGGGTTTGGTTCGTTTTTGATGGGGCTTGAATCTATGATGTGACCTGTTTCATCCAGTTCGGCTTGATAGACCTGTAAATAGGAACTGCCAGTCCATCCATAATTTCCCTTTCCCTTTAGGGGTTCCCCGGTATAGTATACCCCATTTTGTGTCGGATGGACCGAAAACTCAGATCTTGGGGTATTGATGTTTGTCTCATTATAGAGTTCCAAGGGTCTAGGATTCGCGAGCCACTCCAAGGCTTTCTTAGATCCTTCCAACTCCAGGGCAATATCGTCGGTGTTGCCGGTCCGTTCGGTATAGTCCACCAACGCTTTGATGGCTTTTTTGTATTGATGGGTCTGTTTGAGGCTTTTAGCATAATGCAATAGGTTTTCCGCAGGGCTTTCCGGGTGTTCGGTAACACGCGTATACCAGTTGGCCGCCTGCTCATAATCATTGGTCAGGTAATAGCTCTGGGCCAATTGTTCCAAGTCCTCCAAGCGCGGTTTTTTTCGATCGACCAATTTCAGTAATAGGGGGATGGCACGGGCATATTGGAACTTTGACAGATGTTCATATGCCTTATCTCGGTTACTGGGCTGCTCCTGGGTATATCCGACACAAATGACAAAGAAAAGGGACATTAGGGTAAACAGCAATTTCATTGAAATGATATTTTGGTTTTTCACGATTGACTTGTTTTGGGGCATTAGAAGAACCTAGGGCTCAATAAACGTTTTTTTCTGATTTGGAAAGTGTATCCCAGGGTGATTTCATGGGTGCCATTCTGGACATTTTCCATATCATTGAGCATGTAATCATAGGAATACCCGATCCTGAACCGTTCGGACAGGTAAAATTGTACTATCCCTGAGATGGAATTGGTGGTCGATAGGTCCTTTGCACTGAAATCATTGTAGGTTTTGTCCCAGACCTCGACCCCGGTCCGATAGCCCAGTCCGAACCAGAATTTTTCCTCATAGATCATCATGGCATTAAGGTCTAGGCTGGAGGGACCCTTGAAATCTTCTTTCAACAGGAAGCTGGGGCGTAGTTTGAAGGACGCCCCCATGTCAAATATTGCACCACCAATAAAGTAGAAATGCTTCCTGTGAAATATATTGTAATAGTCGTCGTCACTATTGAAAACGTAGCTTTCCTTTCTATCGAGAACATCCATCAATGAAGCGCCCACATACCATCTGGGACTGTAGTAATACGCACCAAGGCGCATGTTCCATTTCCAAACATGTTCATTGCCGTATAACAGATAGGCATCATCGGGATCTGTTGGTGAAAATTCAGATCCGTTCAGACCGTGCTGTGCCAATCCGGCACCGAGACCAAACCCCAATCGTTTGGTGTCCGAAGCATTCAGACGTATCCGGTATGCATAATTGAGATAAACAGAAGTACTGGTCTGGGGACCCAGTTTGTCAGAGGTGACCTGAAGGCCCACGCCCATATTTCGGGTATCCGGATCTAGGATGCCATCAACCGAGAATTGTCCGGTCCTGGGAGCCCCATCAAGCCCTGACCATTGGTCTCGAAGTGCCAATTGTACAAACCACTGTTCTTTATAGCCTGCATATGCAGGGTTTACGCTTAAGGTGTTGAAAATATATTGGGTGAATTGGACCTCTTGCTGCGCAATTACACTGAAATGGGCAAAAATGAAAAGGTTCCAAAGTAGTATATATCGGATTTGTTTTAATCTCATAGTTTTTGGGCTTATCGTTTAATGAACAACCATCCGTGGTACGATTGTTCCGTATTTGAGGGTCCAGAAATGGAGAGTTGATAGAAATAGGTGCCTTCGTTCAGTCCATGACCGTTAAAATCGTTTTGATAATCACTGTTTTTATATACCTCGTTGCCCCAACGGTTCGTTATAACCAAGTAGGCCCTTGTTGTCGGTGGCAACCCTGAAAGGCTAAAGAAATCATTTTTGCCATCCCCGTTAGGGGTGATTACATTGGGAATAGTGACATTGCCTGATTTCATGCGTAGTTGGATGACGGTCGGGTCGTCATTTCCGGCTGCGGTTCCCGATACATCCAAAATATCAGAACCATTCTCGGTTTTAGCGGAGACCTTGGCCGTGTTGGAAATGGATTCCCCTTCCATGTCCATTTTGGTCAGACGGTAGGATGCATTGGCCGTTACGGATTCCCCGGGCAGCAAGGTTGACGGGGAAACCGGAATCGTACTTGGCTCCAACATATCATCCTTTATTTGAAGATCGTTTAGCGGGACGTCCCCTGTGTTGACCACTGTAAAGGTATAGGTGATACTTTCTCCCTCTTGGGCAAACGTATCGTTGTTCTCATCCTGAAAACTACCCGTCTTGATTAGGGCAATATCGGGGTTTTCAATACAGGACATGACGGTCACCTGTTGGGTGTGCGACGTGCTATTGGAACATTCGTCAGTCGTTGTCCACACCCTTTCCAATACATGGTCACCTGATGGGTCCCCGGAAACAATGGTTTCCGTAAGGGTGACCGTAGTGGTTCCACAGATATCGGAAGCTGTCAATGTTTCTGCTATTGGGATGGCATCACATGCTACGGTTATATCCGTTGGCAATGTTTCATTGAATGTAGGCGGAGTGGTATCCTCCACTGTAATTGTCTGGATGTGAACGGATGTCAAGCCACATTCATCGGTTGCTGTCCACTGCCTCGAAATCATATAATTTCCAGGGCATGAGCCTGGCATTATTGTTTCGTTGAAGGTTACCGATGCCGTGCCGCAGCTATCCGTAGCTGTCAAGGTATCCGCCATTGGAACGGCATCACATGATACCGTAATATCAGTAGGTAAGGGTTCATTGAACATTGGTGTCGTGGTGTCTTCCACGGTAATGACCTGGGCATGTATTGTTGTATTGCCACAATCGTCCGTCGCGGTCCATTCCCTTCTTATGGAATAGTTACCCGGGCAGGAACCTAAGGCCATGGTTTCATCATAGGTCACCGTCGCCGTACCACAGTTGTCCGATGCGGTCAAGGTATCTACCGTTGGAACAGCATCACAGGCTACCGTAATATTCGTGGGCAAAGATTCATTGAACGTTGGCGCAATGTTGTCCTCAACGGTTATCACTTGGGTGTGTGAAGTGGTCAAACCGCATTGGTCCGTGGCCACCCATTCCCGTGTGATCGTATAGTTGCCCGCACAGGTGCCAACCGCCGATTCGCTAAAGGCAACCGTTGCCGTTCCGCAATTGTCCGTTGCCGTCAGGGGCGGTGCCGTAGGAACAGCATCGCAGGCTACTGTAATATCAGTGGGCAAGGTTTCATTGAACGTTGGGGCAGCGGTATCTTCCACGGTTACTACTTGGGTATGAACAGCGGTGTTGCCAGATAGGTCTTCAGCGGTCCATTCCCTGGTCAACGTATACGTATTTGGACAACTTCCCGCAGCGGTTGTTTCGTTGAATGTAACCACCGAGGTACCACAGTCATCAGATGCGGTCAAGATCTCCGGAGCTGGAATTGCATCGCATTCCACAGTAACGTCCGATGGCAGTGTCTCGTTGAAAGTCGGGTCAATGGTGTCGACATTGATGGTGACGGTCAGAATCCCTGTATCAAAATTGTTGCTATTGGCCACTTCGGTAATGCGATATTCCAATGTGTAAGTTTGGCCTGGTTGGGCATTTGCGGCAACATCAACGGAACCATCCGGGTTTACCGAAATAATACCATCAGGATCTGGAACTTCCTCACTGATCGAATAATCCACATGGACAACAGGGCCACCCTCCGTATCATTGTCCATGACATTGCCAATGTTGTTCTGTGCTTCGAACGGACAAATGTTGGAAAAGCTGTCATCCGATGCGGTCAGGTCAGAGGATATGATGTTTATGGTCACTGTTGTGGAATCCAAGCCGGAACAGATACCCTTGACATCATACTGGAATTGGTAGGTGCCAACAGGCAATGTACTGGCATCCAATACTTCGTTGTTTAACATCCCGGTATTGGAAAGGTCGGTCCAATCCCCATAGTTATCATAGGGTGCGGTCAAAAAATCAAAAAGATTGATGATATCGGCATCTTGTTGTAAAATGTCAATGGTCTGTCCCGTACCCGCCTCAGGTAAATCTGGCGGGGAAATGACCTCAAAACTTAATGTTTGATTGATACAGGCACTGGGATTGGGACCATAGGAGATGTTCGCATGGTACAAGCCCACATCCGTCGCTTCATTAAATGGGTTGAACGAAAGTGTATTTCCGGTTCCGATGACTGTCGGATCTCCATCCTTGGTCCATTCGATATCCAAAAAGGATAATCCCTCTATGGAAAGGGAGCCCACTTGGCCATCACATAGGTTTTCCGGTTTGATGACCGGGGACTTAGGGACATCGGTCTTAAATTCAAAGACACCTGTGTTTCCACAACTGTCCTGAATCTCTACGGTATATTCACCATCCGGTAGTTCTGAAAAAACAGGACTATTCCCGTTATTGATGGTCAATGGATTGCCATTAAAGGCAGTAATACTGTAATCAAGGGGTGCCACTCCATTGGCATCAATGACCAATTCCGTGTTGCCACTGGCACAACTGGCCACATAAAAATTGTTCAAGTTGATACCGTTTGAGGGAACATTGAAAGTGTCTAGGATATCCCGGCATTGGGATACCCCAGGGGCACCATTGTTATGAATGACATATTGGACGACAACCCTGAATTGACCCGAGGATACGACATTGTTCACCGATCCGGAAAAGGTATTATAGCCTGAGTAGTTTGCTGTTCCACCCATGGACAGTGCAGTTGAATTAGTGATGTCTGTTCCTTCGGTATATAGGTTTTCCGAGGTGGGGTGGCCCCATTGTCCCGAAGCTGGATAAAATTTCTGTAGCCATAACACTTCCCTGGCAAGGTAAGAGGAAACGGAGGCCTCTACATTGAAACTGCCGCAGTTCATTATAGGGGTCACTGAAGAGGATATGGTTTTGTCATAAATGGTAAATGTTTCCGTCAAGGTTGAACCACAGGTTCCTGTGGCTTCCACCGAATAGTCTCCCGCAGGGAGGGAATTCATATAAAATTGACCATCGGCCGCAATGTTGTATGATACATCGTACGGTAGCGCTCCAAAGTTGGCGATGAATTCCGGTGGTGCGCTGGTAAACTGGGCAGAAACCAGCTCATCTGCAACAGCAGGGGCCCCGCCGACATTGATATAAAAGTTAATGGAGCCTTCATCATTCCCACATCCTGCATAATACCGGTACATCCGCAAATTGAAGTTGGCATTATGACTAACCGTGAAGGTCTGTATTTCTGTTCTCCCACACGAAGTCAATTCCACTTCATAATCCCCCTCGGGTACCCCAGTGGAAGTATCACCAAAATTAATGTTGTTGGGTAAGGTGTTATAAACATTGGAATAGGTTCCAGTGGTATAATCCCCATTGAAAACGGCAGGGTCAAAACCGATGGGGTAGGCAGTGAAGGTAACCTCCAAGGGTTCCAAATGGAACTTGAACAGGTCCAAGGAGATATATTTTGTACCGCAATCGGCAATGGGCTGTCGCAATCTGGTATTGGGAACTGCATCTATCACATCGGTCTGTGAAAATACCTTCCCGCAATTATCCGTAAAGGTGACGGTGTAATCATAAGACTCCCCATAATGGAATGGGATGTCTACAGACTGGCCGTTATCGGAATTGGAATTCCATGTAGTGTTGATCTGTGTGGAAGGACCTCCAAAAGGGTCTTCAATTTCAATGGATACATTGATGGGATACCTATCCTCCGGAACATTGTTCGATCCATTATAGATCAATTGTTCTTCATGGCGTATGGTATTACAGTCTTCCATTAACCAAAAGGAATGGATCGGGTTGACCCTTCTCACGGCATAGGTTTGCGGGTCATTGGCCACAGTGATGCCCAAAGAGGCACTGTTCCCACATACATCCGTTACGATGACATTGTACGTTCCTTGGGTAACTGGGGAAAGCACATTGGAAGGTTGCGGGGCAATGACGACATTGTCCGATTCATCCCTCAATTCATAGGTGCTGGGGTGACCAGCAGTAACGTTTACGTGTATTTCGACTCCTGAGCAAATAGGGGTTTGGGACAGGGTAAAGGATAGGCTTTCCATAGTATTGGAAATAGTGACATTTTCAGTCTTTTGATTGCTTTCCGCACCCACGACCTGGGTGGCCACAACCTGAAAATCACTGTTTGGAAGAGCCGTTTCGGTGTAGGTCAAGGTAGGGCCTGTTGCGATGACATTGTCAATGACACGAAAAGGAGTGACCGTATTGGGCAGTTGGTAGATCAGGAACTCAAATTCCGCCCCGGCCTCCGTATTGCCAATGTCCATTGTTATTTGACCATTTCCTGTACAAGTCTCATCAGTGGGGGTCAAACTTAGGGTGAATTCGTTGATCATACCATGAACTGGATCGACCATGGCTGGTTTTGGGACCATGTAGAAGGTTTTTTTTTCGATCGTTCCGTAGCTCCTTGAAATGGTGGTCAAGACCAATATGAGAAACAAGATGGTTCCTTTAAATCTTTTGAAATTCATTTGGGAAAGTGTTTGGCCGCTATTTGAAAGAAAGGTCAGGTAAGACCTTTCTTGGTATGGGTTAATGGTTATTTAATTCTTGAGTTTTAATCGTAGTGTTATGTGGATTTTGTAGGAAAATTACTGAAATTAGAACGGCAACATTTCAGGAATATGCAGTAAAGTATATCTGAATTCAGGAATACGAAAAATGCGGGACGCACATAAGCTAGCTGTAAACAACACATTTACAATTAGTTATATTGGATTTAAATAAGTGGTTGATTTTTAGGACAGAATCTAGTGCCCTAGACCCTTTTTAAGTTTTTTCGTTCTTTTTTTACTTGATCAATGAATGAGGAAGGCGTAAGGCCGGTAACATTTTTAAATACCGTGGCAAATTTGCTGTGGGAAGAAAATCCACATTCTGAAGCAATATATCCGATTTTATAGGATAGGTATTTTGGGTTTTTCTCAATGACCCCAACAATGTGTACAATCCTTAACTCATTAATGTAATTATTGAAATCTTTGCCCTTGTGCCTGTTGATAGTATGGGAAAGGTATTTGGTATTGACCTCCAATTGAACCGCTAATTGTGCCAAGGTAAGGTTGGGTTGTAAATAGAGTTGCCCTTTTTCAAAGGTGTCAAGTTGGTCCAATATATGCAATTCAGTATCTATGGGCATCAATCTTTCCTGGACTGTATTGCCTAATCCTATGGAAGTATCCAGTGTAGCGGAGCGGGTCGGTTCAGATTTCTTTTTAAGATTCGCGATCAAACTTCGATATCTTTTCTGATCTTGTCTTTGTCTTTTTACATATAGTATCGAAATCCCACTTACCAAAACCAAAGCAATAATGGCACCTGAAAGGAACATTTTGTTTGAAGCAACGGTTTGCTCCAACTCTTGTTTTACTTTGGTGACCACATTGTCCGAATACTGTTGATTGCTCACGGCAGTGTTCTTGACAACTGCCACATAAAGGTCATTGAAGTGGGTGTATTGATCGATGTCCCCAGTGGCTTTGCTGTATGTTGCCAAGCATTGGTAAACATCTGCCTTGAAATCCGGTAGTCCGGCTGTTTCTGAAATATCCAATGCTTTATCCAAATGGTCTTTGGCCTGTTCCATCTTGTTTTGTGCCAGATTGACCTTGGCAAGACCAAGATGGATAAAACCTTTGAACACCGTTTTGCCATCGGACGTTCTGGTGGACATTTGAAGACCTTTTTTGTAATGAAGCCGTGCCGAATCCAATTGCCGTAATTTTAAAAAACTCTTTCCCAACTGTTCCTCGGTCTGGGATAAAAACAAGATTCGGTTCTTGGATTCCGGAAGGGATTCAAAGAGGGCCCGTGCCGTTTTAAAATGATTGACCGCTTGATCATACTGCATCAGATTCAAGGCGTAATATCCTTTTTCTTGATAGACTTGCCCCCTGAATTGTTTGGAGGTATTCGGATCTTGAATGTTTTCACTGGCCTCAAGACCTTTTTTCAAGTAAAGGCTACCTTGTTTATACAATCCCATGTTTCGGTATTGGGTGGAAAGTACACCGCTGATCCTGGCTTGCCAATCAAAAATATTTGCATTGTGGGCAATATCTTCAGCTACCTTGGCATAATATATGGAAGAGTCCCTATTGGCCTTCCTATGGTACATGTCGGAAATGAGCATTAAGGATCGGATTTTATGGATATCCGTTTTTGAACTTTGGTACAGGGAATCGGCAGTGTGCAGGGCTTTGTCCAAATCCGTGGTGGCCGTTTCCATGTAGGTGTGGTAAAAGATACTGTCAAAGGCTTCGGTTGTTTTTTGCTTGGTCTGGGCAAATAGAAATAGTGGGCTCAACAAAGCGGTCAAGCCATTTCTCAGATAGTTCATGGATTAGGGGGTTAGGACTTTACGATTCTAAATTTGGGTATATGATTAATGTTTGGTAATGAATGTGACCCCTAAGTTAGCAATTTTTTCAAGGTTATTTTTTGACGATTTTATTAATAGGGTAGGGAATTTTGATTTGAAATTGTAATATTATCAATTAAGACTTAATAATTAAAATCTCAAAATCTTAAATTTTTAATGAAACCTTTTTCAAGTATGTTGTAAGATCTGGGATAGTTTCGATTATTGGTGTGGACAAAGAGGACCCCAGTGCAAAATGCCCCAGTGTTTTGATTTTGGTCAAGACAAATTGCAATTCATTTTAATTTTTAGTAATATTAGGTATCAATCCACAATACATTTTGGTTAAAAATTGTTGAAAATGTAATTTGTACAGGTAAAATCGTATTGTAATTCCCCCTAAAATTTTAAATTAACGTGATATATCCCACATGGATTAATTGTTGAATAGCAAGGATATAGTTATGGTGGACAATTACAAAACAATCGTAAAAACACTCAAGACAGACCTCGGTTTTTCTGATATTTTTGTGGAATCCGTCCGTGAAGGACTACTGATCACCGATGTAAACGGCAAAATTATTATTGTCAATTCGTCACTTTGTGAACTCACTGGTTTTGTAAAAGAGGAACTTTTGGGGGCAGAGGCCCCCTTTCCTTTTTGGCCGACCGAACTGAAAAAAGACTTTTTGGTGGGGTTCAAAAAGACATTGAAGGAAGGAATAAGGGGAGAGCATGAGACTGTGCACATGCGAAAGGATGGGAGTCGTTTTCCAGTA
>CEQG01012387.1_pt1 | contig 12949 bp, 9 predicted proteins | sample 350301 | NCBI WGS metagenome assembly CEQG01 (sample SAMEA2621242, study PRJEB7988) | marine metagenome | isolation source: saline water (ENVO:00002010), including | reverse complement strand
CCAGTTCGAGCTGCTCGGCATAGGCCTTCGTAGTGGCTTCCAGAGCCTCGATTGTCCAGTCATTTTGCACATGCAGCATTTCGGACAAACCGGCGAGCCGCGCCCGCGCTTCATCATCGAGCAACCCCGCCGCCTTGTCGGTCATCTGCAAGGGGCGCGTGGCGAAAAGAAATCCTGCACCCTCAGCAAGTTCATTGATGGACCTTGCACGCGTCTTGAGCACAGGCATGGCTTCGGCAAGCAGCGCGCGGTCGGCGTTTGCACCGATCTTGTCCGCGACGATGTCGGCCAGCCGTTCATCATCCGCCTCGCGGATGTAATGGCCGTTGAGGTTCTGCAGTTTCTTGATGTCGAAACGCGCCGGGCCCTTGCCGACGCCATCGAGGTCGAACAGTTCGATCGCTTCGTCGCGGCTGATTTCCTCGCGATCGCCATGACCCCAGCCGAGCCGCAGCAGGTAGTTGAACAGCGCTTCGGGGAGCACGCCTTCTTCGTCGCGATAGGCTTCGACGCCGACCGCGCCGTGGCGCTTCGACATCTTCGCCCCGTCGGGTCCGTGGATCAGCGGGACATGCGCATAGACCGGATCGGGCCAGCCGCCCTCGATCGCATCCATCGCGCGGATCACCGGCAGCTGGCGGAAGGCGTTGTTGAGGTGATCGTCGCCGCGAATGATGTGCGTGACGCCCATGTCGTGGTCGTCGACCACCACCGCCAGCATATAGGTCGGCGTGCCGTCCGCGCGCAGCAGCACGTAATCGTCGATCTCGGCATTCTTCACCGTGACCTTGCCCTGGACCTGGTCGTGGATCGTGGTTTCGCCCTCGGTCGGGACCTTGAGCCGGATCACATAGGGCGCGCCCGCGGGAGCTTCGCTCGCATCGCGATCGCGCCAGCGGCGGTCGTAGCGCATCGGCTGCTTGTTGGCGCGTTGCTCGGCGCGCATCGCCTCGAGTTCCGCGGGCGTGGCGAAGCATTTGTAGGCATGGCCCGCCTCGAGCAGCTTGTGCGCCACTTCGGCATGGCGCTCGGCGCGGTCAGACTGGAACACCGGCGCATCGTCGAAATCGAGGCCGAGCCAGCCAAGCCCGTCGATGATCTTGTCGATCGCGTCCTGCGTGCTGCGCTTCTTGTCGGTATCCTCGATCCGCAGCAGCGCGCGGCCGCCGTGATGGCGCGCATAGAGCCAGTTGAACAGCGCGGTCCGCGCCCCGCCGATATGCAGATAGCCGGTGGGCGAGGGAGCGAAGCGGGTGACGACCGGAGGGGTCTCGCTGTCACTATCGCTTGCCATTGTCACTCGCTTCCTTTCAAACATTCACATGGCGACACGGGGGACGCCTTCGATACCGATGGGAGAAGCGGGCGAAACCGCCCGCGAAACAGTGCCGCGCCCTTGGCGCATGCGCGGCGCAATGTCCAGTTTGGCAGCCCGGTTCGAGGCATTTCTCACGGGCGCCGAATTCGATCGCGGTCCATGGCTGGCGGTTGCCTTCGGCTGCGGCATCGGGTTGTGGTTCCTCCTCGCCGGACCGTGGCAATGGCTCGCCGTGATTGCCGGTTCGCTGGTCGTCGCCTTCGCAGCCATCGCCGCATGGCGCGGCCGCGAGAACCGCAGTTATGCGCTTGCTGCGCTGCTTTCGATTGCTCTCGCCATATCAGCGGGCACCGCGCTGGTCTGGGCGCGGTCGGCGACAGTGGGTGCCGAGCCGATCCCCTATCCGCGGTTCGAACGGATCGACGGACGGATCCTTGCGCGCGAGGAACAGCCGGCGGAAGGACGGGTAAGGCTGGTGCTGGCGGCACGCGACCCCGAGACAGCCCGGGCAGTCGCCTACCGCGTCAATCTGCCCCTGGAAGCCGACGGGCCGCAGCTGCGCGAAGGGGCACGGATCCGTCTGAGCGCGCGGTTGATGCCGCCATCGCCGCCGATCGTCCCGGGTGCTTACAATTTCGCGCGGCGGGCATGGTTCGATGGCCTGTCCGCCACCGGATCGGTGGTCGGTGACGTCGAACTCGTCGAACCGCCCGCGGAGACGCTTGTGTCGATCGCCGTGATCCAGCGCCGCCTGTCGGCGCATGTGCGGCGCAATCTCGACGGGACGGCGGGCGCCATCGCTGCCACGCTGGCAAGCGGCGACCGCGGTGCGATCCCCGAGGCCGACGAAGAAGCCATGCGCGATGCCGGGCTCACCCATCTGCTTTCGATCAGCGGCCTGCATGTCAGCGCGATTATCGCCGCGACCTATCTGGTGGTGCTGAAACTGCTGGCAGCCTGGCCTTGGCTGGCGCTGCGCGTGCGGTTGCCGTTGGTGGTGGCGGTTCCAGCCGCGCTTGCGGGCATCGGCTACACGCTGCTTACCGGCGCGCAGGTGCCGACCGTTCGCAGCTGCATCGGCGCCTTGCTCGTGCTCGTCGCGCTGGCCCTGGGGCGCGAACCCCTGTCGCTGCGGATGGTCGCGATCGCCGCCGGCGTGGTGCTGGCGCTCTGGCCGGAATCGCTGGTCGGGCCAAGTTTCCAGATGAGCTTTGCCGCGGTCATCGCCATCGTCTCGCTCCACAATGCCGCTTGGGTCCGCAGCTTCCTGGCGCCGCGCGAGGAAAGCTGGCTATCGCGCCTGGCACGGCGTGCAGCGATGCTGTTCCTGACCGGGCTGGTCATCGAATTCACGCTGATCCCAATCGTGCTGTTCCATTTCCACCGTGCTGGGCTCTACGGCGCGGCGGCCAATCTGATCGCGATCCCGCTGGTAACCTTCGTGTCGATGCCGCTGGTTGCACTGTCGCTCTTTCTCGATCTGGTGGGGGCGGGGGCGCCGGCCTGGTGGCTGGTCGGCCAGTCACTCGACGTGATGCTGGCGATCGCGAATTTCTTCGCCGAGCAACCCGGTTCGGTCAAACTGTCGCCCCGCATCGGCATGGGCACGATGGCGCTCTATATCGGCGGTGCACTGTGGCTGGCGTTGTGGCAGGGCAGGGCAAGACTGTGGGGCGCGGTGCCGATCGCGCTGTCCACGATCCTGATCGTGACAGCCCCGGTTCCCGACCTGCTGATCACCCGTGACGGGCGCGATCTGGGTATTGCCAGCCAGGCCGACCGCCTGCTCGTCCTCCGCGACAGTGCCGGGGGCTATGCGCAGCAGAACCTGCTCGAACTGGCGGGAACCGACCGCGAGCCCATGGCCATCGCGGCGTGGCCGCAGAGCCGCTGCAGCCCCGAGTTCTGCGTCCTCCCCGTCAAGAGAAGCGGAAAGACATGGAGCGTGCTCGTGGCCCGCAATCGCGACTTGATCGCCGAACGTGCGCTGGCCGCAGCCTGCGGGAAGGCGGATATCGTCGTGTCCGACCGCTTCCTGCCGCGCAGCTGCCGGCCGCGTTGGCTCAAGGCCGATCGGCGCTATCTGCAACGCGAAGGCGGCGTCGCGGTCTATCTCGATCGCGAACGCGTCGATACGGTCGCGCAGGACCAGGGGGCGCATGGCTGGTGGCCGGCCCCGCGCCGATAGGGCGCGGTGCCCGCACCATCAGTGATAGCGGCGCAAGAGCCCGGCGAGCTTGCCCTGTACCTGAACGCGGTGCGCATCGTAGACCTGGGGTTCATAGGCGCCATTGGCCGGATCGAGGATCACGCGCCCCGCGTCCTTGCGCAGATATTTGAGCGTGGCTTCCTCGTTGTCGACCAGCGCCACCACGATTTCGCCATCGCGCGCGCTGTCGGTCCGTTTCACGAGAGCGAAGTCGCCATCGAAAATGCCGGCCTCGATCATCGAATCGCCCGAGACTTCGAGCGCGTAATGTTCGCCGGGACCGAGCAGGGCAGCGGGAACCGGCATGCTCGACTGGCCTTCGATCGCCTCGATCGGCGCGCCGGCGGCGATCCGTCCGTGCAGCGGCACGTCGATGATGTCGTTGGCGGGTTCGGGTGCCAGGGTCTTGGTCGGCATTGCCGCCCCGACCAGGTCGTTCGCAGCACTGGGCTTGTCGCTCCCGGTAACTGCGTCTTCGGGAAGCTTGACCACTTCCAGTGCGCGTGCACGGTTGGGCAGCCGGCGGATGAAACCGCGTTCCTCGAGCGCCGAGATCAGGCGGTGAACGCCCGACTTGCTCTTGAGGTCGAGGGCTTCCTTCATTTCCTCGAAACTCGGGGAAATGCCGGTGTCTTCCAGGCGTTGCTGGATAAAGCGGATCAATTCGTGCTGCTTGGCGGTCAGCATGGTGCGAACTCCCGTATCGCCTGTTCACAAAGCTGTGAACGAATACGGAACAAGTAGGCAACCCGAATCGGCAAGTCAAGCAATTGCGCCGGTTTGACGGTATGGAGGCGAGAACAGCTGTTCCTGCTTTGCCCCGGGCGCGACGGTTCAGCCGTGCAGCAGCGTCCTGGTCGCAGCAGCGACATCGGCCTGCCGCATCAGGCTCTCACCAACGAGGAAGCTGCGCACACCCGAATCTGCGAGACGGGCACAATCCGCATGCGAGCTGATCCCGCTCTCGCCCACCAGCAGGCTTTCCGCCGGCGCCCGCGGGGCAAGCTGCTCGGTCGTCGCGAGATCGGTGGTGAAGGTTTTCAGGTCGCGGTTGTTCACCCCGATGAGCCGCGAGGAAAGCCGCGCCGCGCGGTCCATTTCGGCGGCGTCGTGGACTTCGATCAGCACATCCATCGAATGGTCGAGCGCGGCCGCCTCGATCTCGGCCATGACGCTGTCATCGAGCGCCGCGACGATGATCAGGATGGCATCGGCACCGAGCGCGCGTGCTTCGGCGACCTGCCACGGGTCGACCATGAAATCCTTGCGCAGGACGGGCAGGTCGCAGGCCTCGCGGGCGGCGATGAGGTAATCCTCATGGCCTTGGAAATAGGGCGCATCGGTCAGCACGGAAAGGCATGCCGCGCCCCCTGCGGCATAGGCCCTGGCATGCGCCGCAGGCTCGAAATCGGCGCGGATCAGGCCCTTCGACGGCGAGGCTTTCTTGATCTCGGCAATAAGTCCGAAGCCGTCATCCTGCGCGCGGGCGAGTGCAGCCTGAAACCCGCGCGGCGGGGTCTGCGCGCGGATCGCGGTTTCGAGATCGGACAGCGAGCGTTCCTGCTTGCGGGCAGCCACTTCTTCGCGCTTGGTGGCGCAGATTTCTTCCAGCTTGTTCATGTCAAACGCTCAGTGCGATCCAGTCGCGCAGGAGGGTCAGGGCAGCGCCGGAATCGAGCGCCTCGGCAGCGATCTGGGCGCCTTCGGTCCAATCGTCGGTCCGGCCGGCGACGATCAGCGTGGCGGATGCGTTGAACAGCACCGCATCGCGATAGGGGCCGGGGGTGCCTGCCAGCAGCGCCTCGAGCGCGCGGGCGTTGTGCGCCGGATCGCCGCCGCGGATGGCTTCGACCGGGGCGTGCGGCAGATTGGCCTGCACTGCCAGCACGCGGCGCATTTCGAAGCTGGTGCCCATCACGTCGGCAAGTTCGTTGCCGCCCGCGAGGCTGAGTTCGTCGAGGCCCTCGTCGCCCGAGGCGATGAAGCTGCGCTCGGTTCCGAGCCGGGCCTTGGCCGCGGCATAGATCGGAACATAGGCGGGGCGGGCGATACCGATCAGCTGGCGCCGGACCCCGGCGGGATTGGAAAGCGGCCCCATCAGGTTGAAGATCGTGCGCACCCCGAGCTTCTGGCGGATGGGCTGGATTCGCCCCATTGCCGGGTGGTGGTTCTTGGCGAACAGGAAACAGATGCCCAGTTCGGCGAGCGTCTTCTCCGCGCTGCGGCCGGCCGCTTCCATGTCGAGCCCGAGCGCCTCGAGCGTATCGGCCGCACCCGCCTTGCTGCTGGCAGCGCGGTTGCCGTGCTTGGCCACTGGGACGCCGCAGGCCGCCACGACCAGGCTGACCGCGGTGGATACGTTGAGCGTATGATGGCCGTCGCCGCCGGTGCCGCAGCAGTCGACCGTACCCTCGGGCGCAGCGATGGGGATCATCCGGTGACGCAGGGCTCGGGCCGCGCCCGCGATTTCCTCGGAGGTTTCACTGCGCGCCGACATGTCGAGCAGGAAACGGGCGATCGCGTCGTCATCGGCTTCGCCATCGAGTATCCAGCCGAAGACTTCCTCGGCCTCGGCTTCGGCAAGGTGCCGGGTGGCATCGGGGAGCTGTTTCATGCGGGCACCTTGGCGGCGATGCCGCAGATGGCAAGAAAGTTCGCCAGCAGGGCGTGGCCGTGTTCGGTGGCGATGCTTTCGGGGTGGAACTGGACACCGTGGAGCGGAAGATCGCGGTGGCGGAACCCCATGACGCTGCTGCCGTCGAGGCCCGGGGTCTCGCTGGTCGCGTTGATCGCCAGGCAATCGGGAATGTCTTCGACCACCAGCGAATGGTAGCGCGTCGCGGTGAAGGGCGAGGGCAGGTCGGCAAACACCCCGTCGCCTTCATGCGTGACGGGCGAGGTCTTGCCGTGCATCAGACCGCCGCGCACCACGCGGCCGCCGAAATGCTGGCCGATCGCCTGGTGGCCGAGGCAGACGCCGAGCAGGGGTTTGCCCGCTGCGGCGCAGGCCGCGACGATATCGAGGCTGATGCCGGCTTCGTTGGGAGTGCAGGGTCCGGGAGAAATCAGATAGCCCGCATGACCGCCATCCATCGCCTCGACCGCCGATATGGCATCGTTGCGCACCACTTCCACGCGGGCGCCCATCTCCATCAGGTAATGGACCAGGTTGAAGGTGAAGCTGTCGTAATTGTCGATTACGAGAATGGATCGGCTGTCGGTCATCGATACGGTCCTTGAAGCGATGGCGACGCGCTTTCAAGCAAGGAAAGGTTTGCAGGCCAGCGCGGCCGGCACCGCGTGTCCCGCAGCCGATCAGGCGGTCTTGCCGGCCAGCTTGTCCGTGGCGCGGACGAGGCCATCGACGATACCCGGTTCACCGGCGCTGTGACCGGCATCGGGCACGATCCACAGGTCGGCTTCGGGCCAGGCCTTCTTGAGCGCCCATGCCGCGCCCGGCGGGGTGCAGATATCGTGGCGGCCCTGAACGATGATCCCGGGTATTCCCGCTAGCGAATCCACGTTCCGCAGGAGCTCGCCTTCCTCGAGGAAGAAGTTCTCGAGGAAGAACTTGGCGCAGATGCGTGCAAACGGAACCGCCTTGGCCGGATCGCCGAAGCTTTCGAGCAGGTCTTCATTGGGCAGCAGTGTCGCGACATGCCCTTCCCACAGCGACCATTCGCGCGCCGCGGCAAGCCGGGTCGCCTCGTCCTCGCTGGTCAGGCGGTTGTAATAAGCGCGCACGAGGTCGCCGCGCTCGGCTTCGGGAATGAGACCGGTGAACGCATCCCATTGCTCCGCCATGATCTCGCTCGCGCCATAATCGTAGAGCCACGACTTTTCCTGCTGCCGCGCGAGGAACACGCCGCGCAGCACCAGCTCGCTCACCCGGTCGGGATATTTCTGCGCATAGGCAAGCGCGAGCGTCGAACCCCAGCTGCCGCCGAACGCCTGCCACTTTTGGTGTCCGCACATCTCGCGCAAGCGCTCGATGTCCTCGACGATGCGCCATGTGTCATTGTGTTCTATTTCAGCAAAGGGCAGCGACTTGCCGCAACCGCGCTGGTCGAACAGCAACACGTCGTAGAGTTCAGGGTCCCACTGGCGGCGATGATCGGGAGCCATGCCCCCGCCGGGCCCGCCATGCAGGAAAACCGCCGGCTTGGCGCCCGGTGTGCCCACGCGCTCGTAATACAGCGAATGGCCTTCGCCGACATCGAGCATGCCGGTCTCGTAGGGTTCGATCTCCGGATAGAGCGTGCGGCGGGTATCGGTCATTCGCTTGCTTTCTTTCTGACCACGAGGATCGGGCCGATGGCGGCACCGGTGTCGAGCCGGTCGGTCGCCGGATTCCACAGCAGCGACACGGTATCGTCGAGGAACAGCGCGTTCTCGGCCTCGAGCTCGTTCTTGTAGAACCGGGCGAGTTTGCCGAAGGAAATCGGAGCGTTGGAGATCACGAAATGCGCGCGCCCTTCGCCATCGATGCCCACCGCATTGCGGATCTTGCGCGACGGGCCGTCATGGACGATCTGCGGATGGATCTTGCCGTCGACGATCAGCATCGGCCCCGACTGCGTGCCGAATTGCGGGCGCTCGGTGACATTGGCGAGGAACCAGTCGGTCTCGCGCACCTGCCAGTCACCGCCGCTGCCGTAGAACACCCCGTTGGGTTTCATGTAGAAATTGCCCGAGCCCGAACCGGTGTCGAGTTCGCTCAATCGTTCGGAATCTTCCACGAAATAGCCCGCCGGGCGTTCGCCTTCGCCGAAAATCCCCGCGTTCATCGCGAAGGCGATGGTGTCGCCGTCATTGGCATCGGCATATCTGGCGAGGCTGCCGTAGCGCGATCCGCCCCGGTCGAGCGCAGTCGAGATCTGGTGGCGTTCGGGCACCGCGAGGCAGTGCGTCAGCGGCGTATCTTCGAAAATGATCGAGCGGCAGGCGCTTTCGACCTGGCTCGCCAATGTCGCCGCCGGAGTGGGCGTGTCGCCGGCTGCATCCTGCGGCTGTCCGTCGATCCGCGCGCGGGCCACCGGTTCGCCCTCGGGTTGGGCTTCGCATGCAGTCAGCGCGAGCAGCGCCAGCGCGGCAAGTGTCGTTCTCATTGGCCGAATCCGGGTTCCTTCGCGAGGCGGACGGCTTCCTTCGCCGCAGCGAGCAGGGCGCCCGCTTTCGCTTCGCATTCTCTCTGCTCATACGCGGGTTCGCTATCGGCGACTATCCCCGCGCCGGCCTGCACATGCATGGTTCCGTCCTTCACCACCGCAGTGCGCAGCACGATGCAGCTGTCGACCGAACCATCGGGCGCGAAATAGCCCACGCCGCCGGCATAGGGGCCGCGCGTCGCCGGCTCGAGTTCCGCGATGATCTCGCAAGCGCGCACCTTGGGCGCACCGCTTACCGTGCCCGCGGGGAAGCCGGCGAACAGCGCATCGATCGCGTCTTTCGCCGGATCGAGCTGGCCGGTCACATTGCTGACGATATGCATCACGTGGCTGTAGCGTTCGACCATGAAACTGTCGGTGACGGTCACGCTGCCCGATTGTGCCACGCGTCCGACATCGTTGCGGCCCAAATCGAGCAACATGAGGTGTTCGGCGCGTTCCTTCGGGTCGGCCAGCAGCGAGCGTTCGGCGTCGCGATCCTCTGCCTGCGTCGCGCCGCGCGGGCGAGTGCCGGCGATGGGCCGGATGGTCACTTCGCCTTCGCGCACGCGGACCAGGATTTCCGGGCTCGACCCCACGATCGCAAACCCGGGCATGTCGAGGAAATAGAGGAAGGGTGAGGGATTGACCCGTCTGAGCGCGCGGTAAAGCGCCATCGGCGGCAGTTCGAACGGGGTCGCGAAGCGCTGCGACAGCACGACCTGAAAGATGTCGCCGGCCTCGATATAGTCCTTCGCACGCAGCACCATCGCCTCGTAGTCCGCGGCGGGCATCGTCGGCGTCAGAGCGGGTTCGGGATGATCGGCGGCGCGTGTTTCCGACGGGATCGCCGGCCGGGCGAGCCTGCGCAGCACCTCGTCGATGCGTTCGCCCGAACGTTCGATCGAACCGCCCGACCATACCGGGGCGATGCAAAACAGCGCGTCGCTGAGCCGGTCGAACACCAGCAGCACGGTCGGCCGCACGAACAGCATGTCGGGTACGTCAAGCGCACCCTGCGGCGGGCGCGGGAGTTTTTCGACCAGCCCGATGGTCTCATAACCGAAATGCCCGACGAGGCAGGCGAGGGCGGGAGGCAGTTCGCCGGGAACAGCACAATGGCAGCTTCCAACCAGTGCGCGCAGGCTGTCGAGCGTGCCGGCATCGCAGGCCTCGAAAGCCTCGCGGTCGTGCTGCCAGCGACGGTTGATCGCCGCGCTGTCGCCCGTCGCGCGAAACACCAGATCGGGATCGAGCCCAATGAGGCTGTAACGGCCGCGGACTTCACCGCCCTCGACCGATTCGAGCAGGAAATCGCCGCGCCCTTCCTCGAACAGTTTGAGCGCCGCGCCGACAGGGGTTTCGGTATCGGCCACGATTTCGCGCCAGATCAGCGCGGGAGTGCCCTGCGCCAGTGCGGTGCGCGCCCGGTCGACGCCTTTCAGGCCGTTATCCAACTGGACCTCAGTTGCCGGAGAGCTGGGCACGCACGGCTTCGATCGCCGTGGCATTGCGCGAGACGCCCAGTTCTTCGCGCATCGCGCGGCTGAACTGTTCGGCGTATTCTTCGCCCAGCAGCGGACCCATCTGGCGGGTGGCCTGCGCGATCAGCGGATCGTCGCCGGCGATCTCGCCCATGGTGATATCATCGACATCGACCACGAAGAAACCGGCATTGTTGCCCGCTTCGAGCCGCTTCGTCGTTCCCTCAGCCATGCTGAACAGCAGGGCGATCGGGGGCGGGATGCGCTGTTCGCGCTGGCGCGCGAGATCTTCGCGGGTCATGTCGACGCTCTGCGCGGGGGGAACGCGGCGCTCCTCCTCGGCGAGCGCGGCGGCCATCGTCTTGCCCGACCGCACGCGTGCGATCACCCGGTCGGCCGCGGCCTGCGCGGCTTTCATGCCCTCGGTAGCACGCCAGCGCGCTTCAACCGCATCGGCGATCTGTGCATAGGGGGCGACGGCAGCGGGCGTGATATCGTCCACTTCGTAAACCAGATAGGTCTGCCCGCTCTCGATCGGGGCGATCTCGGGTTCTTCGACTTCCATCTGGAACAGCGTGGCAAGGGCGGGCTGGAGCACCTCGGGCACCGTGCCGCGGGGCTCGTCGAACAGCTGGCCATTGGCGAGAACCGGGCCGACCGTTTCCAGCTCGAGACCCAGTTCTTCGCCCACTTCGCTGAGCGTGGCGCCGTTTCCGAGCTGCTCTTCGATCTCGCTTGCGAGATCGGCCAGGCCGCGCACCCGCTTTTCCGCGCGCAGCGTATCGGTGATATCGCCGCGCACCTGGCTCAGCGAGCGGGCAGGAGTGGTTTCGACCGCGTCGATCCGCGCGACATGCCAGCCCAGCGGGCTGCGCGCTGGCGTGGTCATCGCGCCGCGTTCGGCGGAGAAATAGGCTGCGGCGACCGCAGGCGACGCCTGGCTCGCGAGACCTTCGCGAACGACATCGACCACGGGCGAAGCGCGCAGCCCCGCTTCGCGGGCGACCTGTTCGAACGACGCGCCACCGGCAACGCGGTCACGGATCGACTTGGCGGCGGCTTCTGTCGGTACGATCAGCTGGGTGACGTCGCGGGTTTCAGCAGCGGCGTATTGTTCGGCATCGCGTTCATAGCGCGCGGCGATTTCGGCATCGGTCGGTTCCGCCCGGTCGCCCAGTGCTGCCGCGTCGAAAGTGGCATAGCGGATCGTCCGGCGTTCCGGCCGTACGAACGCATCACGGTTCGCATCGTAATAGGCGCGCAAGACCTTGGGGTCGGCTGCGCCGTTCGGGGCGTATGTCGCTGCGGGGAGCAACGCGATCGAACCTTCGCGCCGTTCCTTGAACAATTGCGCATAACGGTACGCAAGCTTGTCGGGCACGGTCGCTCCGAAGCTCGCGGGAAGCAGCATCTGCTGCGACAGCAGGCCGATCCCCAGGTCCTCGCGCACATCGGCATCGCTCAGCCGCTGCAGGGCGAGCGCCTGACGATAGGTATCCTCGCTGAAATTGCCGTCGGGGCCGCGGAAAGCGGGAATCATCCGGATTTCGCTGTTGACCAGATTGTCGCCCGCCCGGAGCCCGTAGCGCTGGGCATACTCCTTCAGCGCGGCGCGGCTGATCAGCGCTTCGAGCGCGGAATCGAGACCCCCACTGCGCAGGAAGGCCTGCATGGTGGCCGTAGGCTGGTCCTGCCGCACTCGGTCGAGCCCGTTGTTCGCGCCCTGGATCAGATCCGCAGTGGATATCTTTTCATCCCCGACGACAGCCACGCGGTCACCGCCCGCGATGCCGCCGAAAGTCCCGGTGGACGAAACATCCGCGCTGGCGAACGCCAGGGCGATCAGACCGAGGAAGGCGAGCGCGATTGCCAGCCCGAGCTTGGTCTTGAAGAAATTGCGGAAGAATTGGAACATGATAGACGGACGATCCGGTTGGATGGCTGCTGTTGTTCAGGCGGAGCCTGGATGGGTTGGGGCGCTTTATCCCCCCTGCGACCTCGCGGCAACAGGTTGCAAAGGGTTTTGACGCGGGAAGAAACCTTGTCTAGCGGAGCGCATTCCAAGCCCCATATAGCGGGCCACACATTTCAATAAATCGCAGGACCAAGACATGGCCGAACGGCCCTACATCGTCGGAAACTGGAAAATGAACGGCACGCGCGCCATGCTTTCCGAAGCACGCGCGATCGATCGTGCCGCGCAGCGTTACATGAAGGTCGAGGTCGCCGTGGCGCCTCCCTACACGCTGATTCACGCGGTCCATAAGGAAGCCGAACAGATCGGCGTCGGCGCGCAGGATTGCCACCCGGGCGCGGAAGGTGCGCATACCGGGGACATCAACTCCTCGATGGTTGCCGATGCAGGTGCGAAGTTCGTGATCCTGGGCCACAGCGAACGGCGCCAGGGCCACGGCGAAAGCAACGAACTGATCAACGCCAAGATCGAATCGGCCATCGAGTCGGGCCTGCGCATCATCCTCTGCTGCGGCGAACCGCTCGATACGCGTGACGCGGGCAAGGCCGAAGAATACGTGCTGGCCCAGATCAAGGCCGCTCTGACGGTGGTCGAAGATCCCGCCGAGCGCCTGACGATCGCTTATGAACCGATCTGGGCGATCGGTACCGGGCGCACCGCAACCGGCGAGGATATCGCAGCCATGCACGGGGCGATCCGCCGGCTGCTCGACGAAACCTATGGCGAAGAGGAATCCGCCAAGGTCCGCATCCTCTATGGCGGTTCGGTGAAGCCCGACAATGCGCGCGAGATCCTCGCGACCCCCGAAGTGGGCGG
>CEQG01152275.1_pt1 | contig 12957 bp, 9 predicted proteins | sample 350301 | NCBI WGS metagenome assembly CEQG01 (sample SAMEA2621242, study PRJEB7988) | marine metagenome | isolation source: saline water (ENVO:00002010), including | reverse complement strand
GCTGACGGTTGTAGCTTTCGCACAGCTTGATCCCGGCAATCTTGGAGATCGCATAGGGTTCGTTGGTCGGCTCAAGCGTACTGGTCAGTAACACAGATTCGCTCATCGGCTGTTCAGCGTGTTTTGGATAGATGCAGGAGGAGCCGAGAAACAGCAGGCGCTGCACGCCATTCATATGAGCCGCGTGAATGATGTTCGTTTCAATCATCAGGTTTTCATAAATAAAATCTGCAGGAAAGCTGTTGTTTGCGTGGATGCCACCCACCTTAGCCGCTGACAGATAGACCTGGTCGATGCGATTTGCTTGAAACCAGGCGTGGACCGCAGCCTGATCAAGCAGGTTCAGTTCATCTCGGCCAGCTGTGAGGATGTTCTCATATCCTAACGCCTGGAGCCGTCGAACAATCGCAGAGCCGACCATACCTCTATGACCGGCCACGAATATGCGCTGAGTCAATTCATGGGGCACTTTTAATTCTCCTTGGCCAGTGGCAGGTAATCGCCATGTTGTTTAAGCAGTGCATGACGCCGCGCGACTTTAAGGTCTTCGCGCACCATTTCAGAGCACATCTCCTGGACTGAGATTTCCGGAACCCAGCCAAGTACTTCTTTCGCCTTGCTTGGATCGCCCAACAGAGTTTCAACCTCTGCAGGACGGAAGTAGCGTGGGTCGACACGCACAATCACATCACCCACTTTTAAAGCGGGAGCATTGTCCCCTGCTATATGCTCAACAACTCCTTGCTCCTCCAGACCTTGCCCTTCGAAGCGCAGAGTAATACCCAACTCAGCGGCTGACCAACGCACAAATTCACGTACTGAATACTGTACGCCTGTTGCGATTACGAAGTCCTCGGGGATCTCCTGTTGCAGCATCATCCACTGCATGCGGACGTAATCCTTTGCATGCCCCCAGTCACGCAACGCATCCATATTGCCAAGAAACAGTCCTTCTTCCAGGCCCTGAGCTATATTGGCAAGCGCGCGGGTAATTTTGCGCGTTACAAAAGTCTCGCCACGGCGCGGTGACTCATGATTGAAAAGCACACCATTGCAGGCATACATACCATAGGCTTCCCGGTAGTTCACGGTAATCCAGTAGGCGTATAGCTTTGCCACCGCGTACGGTGAACGAGGGTAGAAAGGGGTGCTTTCCTTTTGTGGGATTTCTTGGACCAGGCCGTAAAGTTCAGAGGTAGAAGCCTGGTAAAAGCGGGTTTTCTTTTCCAACCCCAGTAGGCGAATGGCCTCGAGAAGACGCAGGGTACCCATGGCGTCTACATCTGCCGTGTATTCCGGGGCTTCAAAACTCACTGCTACATGAGACTGAGCACCCAGATTATAGACTTCGTCCGGCTGTACCTGCTGGATGATACGGGTCAGGTTGGAGGAGTCTGTCAAATCGCCATAATGCAAGATGAAATTTTTATTATCTACGTGCGGGTCCTGATAGATATGATCCACCCGCTGTGTATTGAATGAGGAGGCACGGCGTTTGATGCCGTGTACTTCGTAGCCTTTCTCCAGCAGGAATTCTGCAAGATAGGAGCCGTCCTGGCCGGTAATGCCGGTGATGATTGCGCGTTTTGTCATGATGCGTGCCTATGGATAAATGTTCTGGATGGTGGTTGGATGATTTTGGTATTGACGAAAAAGATCAAGAGGTCTGTGATTCGAACTTCCTCGGTTTTATCTTGCGGGCGGGTGAGCCCACGTATACGAAAGCCGGATCTGCGTTTGAGAACAGCGAGCTGCGAGCTCCAATGAGGGCACCGCGACCCACCGTTACCCCAGGGCCAATAAATACGTCGGTCGCTACCCAAGCTCCTTCTTCTATGACAATTGGCTCAGCGTATATACGAAAGGTCAAGCTCGCGGAATCGTGGCTACCAGTGCAGAGATAAGAACGTTGTGATACTACGGCGTGGGCGCCAACTGTGATTTCACCCAACGTGTAGAGTTCCACATGATCCCCAATCCATGCGTGATCGCCTACAGACAATTTCCAAGGGTAGGTCACACGCACCGAGGGCCGGATGATCACACCCTGGCCGATTTTGGCGCCGAAGGCACGTAGCAGGAATCGGCGCCAGCCATACATGAACTGAGGTGAAGTAGCGAACAGGCAAGCCTGCACCAACCACCAGAGTTGGCACCATGTGCCTGAGCGGCCTCGAAAATCTGCTGGTAATTTAAAATGATCAAGGCGCTGCATTTTTAGTTTCCAGGTGGCCCGTAGCGGTTCGCTTGATAATTTCTATTAATCGTTCTGCGGCACGCTCGATAAGAAAGCGCGATGAAAAGGATTGTTTCGCGCGATCGCACATTGCCAGATATTGCTGATCAGAAAGCGCTAGCCAGTTTCTCAAGTTTGCCTCGGTACCATCGACCGAGTCGTCAGCGACGAAGCCGGCTTCATCGTGTTCAATCTCGCGCCAGATATTAACCTTGTTGCTGATGAGGACAGGTTTACCGCAGGCCAATGCTTCAGCTACCACGATGCCAAAGTTTTCTTGATGTGAGGGTAAGCAGAACACTTCAGAAGCATAATAAGCTCCCCATTTATCTAAGCCTCGCAGCATGCCGGGCCATGAAATCCTGTTCGAAATACCAAGCTCTTCTGCCTGCATTTTCAGGTTTGCGACCCAGCCAGCCTGGTCAGGCCCTGCCATAATCAAATGAAGAGAATCGTCGGTTTTGGATATACGAGCAAAAGCTTCAAGCAAGAGGTCACAGCCTTTCTTTTCATGAATACGACTTAAGAAAAGAACCAGACGCTTACTGACGAGCTCTGGAAATTTTTCAAGAAAATTTTCGGATAACATATTATTTGTCGGTGGCGCAACTGTGCCATACGAAGAAACTTCCTCTCGGACTTTATACATCCAGAATGACTTGCGTGCCAAAAGTCGTTCTTCTTCGCAGGTAAAGATAACTGCCCTGGCATCACGAAGCGTACGATATTCTGCCCAGGGCCAATATAGCCACTTCTTTAAATGTTTGAGTGGATAGGTTTTCTTGAACCAGGGATCCAGCATACCGTGCGTGAAGACGTAATAGGGTGTATTGGTGTGGGCTAACGTCATATGGGCAGCACGGCCGTGATACTGCCAAAGGCCATCGACTATGATGGCATCGTAACCATCTTTATTCTCGCGCAGCCATTTTGTTAATTGTGGCGCAAAGGCGTAGCCTCTCCCTGAGGGTCCAAGGGCATGTATTTTCGGAAGAGTGGGGTCAAAGTGCCAAACGCTACCCGGTAAATCACAACATGCAATCTCTGCTTCCACGCCTAACGCAGGGTATGCACTACAGAGTTGTTTAATACCTTCAACGGTGCCGCCGGCCTCAGGATTTATGGTGGAGATCAAATGCAGGATTTTCAAAGCAATTCTTCCTTCAAGATGGCAATCATCTTGCTACCAAACGATGGCGTATTTAACTCTATGTATTTGGAAAATGCCGACGAGCTGAATGCCAAGTATTCCTCGGCAGGCATTGCCCAAATTTTCTCCAGGGCTGCGGTTAAGCCATCAATTTTTTGCTCTCGAGAGAAGAGCACACCATTGACGCCGTCCAGGATATAAGACGGCTCAGGCCCCATATGGGCGGGCATGTCATCGTGCACCACCACTGGCAGGCGCAGCGCAAGGTAGTGCACTACACTCAATCCTGCGTTGCCCGGATAGCAGCCCAACCGGCAACTGCGGCTGATTTCCAAGATTTTGGAATCGTCATAGACAGCCCCATAAAATTTTACCCAGGGCTGGTCAAAACGAGCACGGTATTGCTGTTCGAGTTCGCCACTACCGGCCACATGCAAAATCGTATGGGGGTAATGTTCACGTAAACGCGCGACCGCCGCGACCAGTTGCTCGAGATTGCATTCCTTACGGAGACGACCGACAAATAGAACCCCTTGTTCGGCGCCAGTCTTAAAAAGAGATGTTGCGTCAGCATCAAAGCAGATTGAGTTTTCGGCAACCACAAGTTTCTCGGCAGGGCATCCCACAGCTAGCATACTTTGACGAGAAAGCTCTGTGTAACAGATGTAACGATGCGATAGATTTACAGCCGTTTTGTACAACCAAGGAGTCAATCCATTGATGCGGCGTTTCTTGTATAAACCCTGGCCGTGAGAATACACTTTTATACCATTACAGCGCGCCCAGAAGAGGAGTCGCCAATACGATAAGTCTCGTATGTTTGCGCAGGTTAACACGAGTATCGACTCTTCTCTTTTTAGAGCTCGGCGGACATTGCTTTGCCACAAAAAGCGGCCGCCCAGCAATGAGTGAACAGGCGCGTCAACCACTGTCACATTCATTGGAAAAATTGTGCGAAAACCACTATTAATAGTTGAGTTACCACATACAATAGTCAATGAGAAATCGCCAGCTAGTTTCTCGACCAGTTCCGATCGGTAGCTAGCCAGCAATGGCTGTATGTAAATCAGATTTTTTTTCCTTGTGGGCATTTGCAGAGCCTGGCTTGTTAGAACGGTAAGGGCTGCAATATCAGCCGATAATTGATATATGTTATATTCATTTTGGATTAAGCCATAGGGGAGGGTAAAGTCTATTTAGGTTGAAAGTATAAGTTTGCTGAAAGATAGGTTGTGAAAGTTATCCATGTAATGCTGGATTTTGTCTATAGATATGGATTTCTGCTAAAGGCTTTATTCAAAGCTAATCCAGTTATGGCGGCCGTAAAAAAGGCAAAAGACAGTTCAGTGACAAAGGCGGCAGATAAAGATGCGTAAACAGCTAGCCAGGTTAAAAGGCCTATCGTTACTTTGGCGCCCTGCCTCTTTAGCATAGAGGTGAATCCCAATGTTAAGGCTGCAAGTAAAGGCAAAGAGAAAAAACCATAGTGAACTAGCGAGAACAAATAAAATGAGTCAAGAGTATTCCCTCCGCTTAGGGTTGGCGCGAAAACCGAGTGTATGTTCAATATTTGTGCGTCATATCCCAGTCCAGCAGGTACCATAAGTGCGAAAAAGTGTTCTGCCATATATTGATAATAAGAAAATCGTATGTCATCACCAGCTTGTAGCTCTCCATATTTAATAGTATTAATTAACCCATTAAATTTTCCGATGGAATGGATGTAAGCGCTTTCGCTCTGATTGAAGTAAGAAAAAACCAAAGATGAAATGCTGTCAAAAAATATAACTATTGGTACGATTGCTAATGTCAACCAAAAGCTATACTTTAACATGCTTTTGGCTGATTTTTTGTTAGTAAAGAAGCTGAGTGAGATTAATATTGCTAATGCTGCAAGTAGCCACTGACCACGATAGAAGCTTGTAATTGCGCATGCGATGCAAAGTATTATTGATGCTGTTAGGATAACCAGGTTATTCTTCTTCGCCGCTAAAAGCATGAGCGAAAGATAGGCTGCAGCGGGGTAAGTGTACTTTACGCTGCTGGATGGGTTGCCCACAATTAGTAGAAATATAAGATATAATGATAGCGTTACAAATGATGTGGCTAACAGTACTCCCTCAATTTTCCTCAGGAAGTCACCATTAGCGTGATAATAAAGCGAAAATACTAGCAAGAAAATCACATGAACTCTGAGGTCTGAGTAGGCCGATATCAGATCGCCATGAAAAACACAGCCAATCAAGAATAAAGCTAGGAGTATAGCGAGCGGATAAATAAACGTGCGTGTTTTGGCAGCTGTGTAAAGTATATTCGCTAAGGTTCGTTTTTTTATTAAAAAAATCAGAAGTAATATAATACCAATTTCTGGGATGTATCTGCCATTGATGTTTAGTAGATAAAATATTCCGAAAGGGCTTAGCAGGATTAAAGAAAAAAACAAAATCCATGCATGAAATGCCATTCTTTCCGGTCTGCCAGTAATTGTCTTATCAGTTGGCATGTAAGAAATCCAAGTATTCGGTTGCTGTCCTCTTGATGTCAAAATTTGAGACATCTCTTTCGTAGACGGTTGTTTGAGCCTTTAATGCGCTTTCCATAGCATTGGCTAATGCGTCCGAATTACCTGTTCCAACAAGCCAAACTCCTGCCATTTTTCTAAATTCTCTAAAAACATCTATTTCCGTGGCCACCACCGGAACGCCAACCGCGAGCGCTTCTAACATTGCTATACCTTGCGATTCAGCATAGGATGGCATGACATACAAATCGGAGTCAGCTAGCAAATCAAAAATATCTGATCTTGGTCCAATGAACTCAATGCTGTCCTCCATGCCATGTGATTTTACTTGAGCTTTAAGTTGACAAAAATAGTTAAAGTCTTCCACTAGTCCTGCTAGCTTGAGTTTTATGTTTGGGTGTAACTTTATCAGTTTCGCTACTGCCTCAATGGTGTTGTGTTGGCCCTTCACGGGCGCGATTCTTCCAACTTGGAGTATCAAGCTACGCTTGATTCTATTTTCTCTCAAGCTGGCAGCCCTTTTTGCTTCGCTGAAGTCTAATCCATTTCTAATGGTGACCACAGGTTTGCCACAATAAAATTTCTTGATATAGTTGTTTTTTCCTTCTTCTGATACTGCGATTACCCCCTTAGATAAATGGCGAAGTACTTTTTCAGTCGTTACCCATATCTTGTTGTTGTAATCGTTGTTAGTTGCTGCATGAAGAACAGAGATAATTCTGCGGCCTTTTAAATCGGCAAGTCTAGAGTACATGGCGGGAATGATTGAATGTGCGAAAACTATATCTGGTTCGAATAGTTTGATTGACTTATGAATATGATTCAAACGCCCAAGCCGGCTCAGAGTTTTATCCGGAATGATATTTGTTGTGCCAGCTTTCTCGAGGCGTTCCAATTCCTGCTCAAAACTTCCTTCTGAAGGAAGCATCGCTACAAACGCTAACTTATGCCCCAATTTAATTTGCTCAAGGCACAAATCCCGAACTAGGACTTCGGCTCCTGAGTAACGGGGCTTGAGCACCACATGCATAACATTCATCGTATCATCCTCAGTACTGCAGTCGTTCTCTTAAGCAACACTCCAAGCGTAACTATTACGCTGAGCCCCCAAGTGGCAATGTTTGGATGTTGCGAAACGGCAAAACAGATTAGTAACACTAGCCAGTCCCATCGATGCCTCCAGAGCGCGTAACCCACGCCTTCAATAAAAAATATTGATCCAGCCAGCATGCCCAACATGGCGGTCCAAATTGCAATGCTTACGGATAGCGCAATAGCTTCAATGCCGTTGCTCGCTAGAAAAATAAATAACGTTATCAGACTTGCCAGCTGAAGTAATGCACTAGCAGTTACAATCCATGCCTTGCCGGTCGCTTTAATGTAAGGGACTAGTACTGATGTTAATAGGCCTCCCAACATGCCGTATAGAAGAACGGTAAATACGTCCCCAGTATTTCGCCAGGCCTCTCCCAGTAATTGTGCAAATAGAGGCTCGGCAAATCGCGTCAACATCATTAGGGACAATAGGCCGAATGCGAATATTAGCAACAATAGATCGGTCATGCCCTTGATTGCAATTTTAGGATCACTACGCATTTGCCGGGAAAAAAAAGGAAACATGTATTGGGATATCATGGTGCCGACATCGGCAATGCCGAGTTGGGCGAAACGCTGTGCTATTTGGTATGCGCCTATCCCGTTAACGCCGGCGATTTGTGCTACTACAAATTTGTCTGACTGGTTCAGCAGAAGATTTAAGATGTTGGTCATCCAAATCCATTTTCCAAATGCTGCAAATTCAGAGGCTTCATTTGAAAGAGTTGGGCGGGGCGGTGCAGAAAACATATAGTATGAGGCTAGCCAGCGCATAACTTCTGTTAGTGCCATTGCCACAAATACCGCTAATACACTTTGGGTTAGCCAGGCTACCATCACACCAAGTATCGCATCTATCAATACAAAGTAAGTATTAAAGAGACCGACGCGACGCATCTGCATATCTCGAAGAGCAAGGGTGATAGAGAGGTTAATTGAGCCACGTAGAAATAGTATTGCAGCGACCAGAGCAAAAATCGGGAAAGCCTCCGGTATTGAAAATAATTGGGAGGCAGGCCATGATAGGAGTGCAAAAAAAATGCCTAGCAATGTAGCACGTAGCAGTTGGAATCCCCAGACAGCTCTAAGTTGGTCTTGGCTGAGTGAGCTGCGGCGTTGTACGATCGACTGTAATAGACCAAGTTCGCTGAGAGCCTCGGCTACTGCTATGGCCAACAAACCTATACCAATTAGCCCCACGCCCTCCGGCCCTAGTATACGTGCAAGTACCAAAAACTTGACTGCAACTGCAATGCGACCAGCACCATGCTGTACAAAGATCCAAAATGGTCCAGACGAGGAGTACAGACGTAACGCAAGAGAATGTAAATGCATCAGGTTATTGCCTGAAGTAGCCGGTCTGCGAAGTCGCGGCCGGAAATAGGGGGCAATTTTGACTTTAGGTAAGTGAAGTTGGCGGGGCGCGGCAGGGTGCTTAGAGCGCTGGCGACAGCTTTTTTGTCGGATATTTGTAGGTTTATTCCCAGATTATATGTACGAATAAACCAGCCAATTAGACCCTCGTTACATCCAATTATGGCACGCTGAAAGGCCAGTGTTTGCCATAGCACCCCACTCGAACCGAGATGCCCACGATATCCCAACCATACGGCGTCGCAGGCGCTAAAAAGTAAATTTTCCTCTTCTTCAGTTATGAATCGATCAAATACTTTCAAGTGTCCTTGCTCTAGAGGCTTCTGCCATATTGCGTTAGATAACCAATTGCGAATTTCTTGGGTTTGACGTCCAGCCAAAACTACAATGGGTTGTTGTGCAAGAGGTAAAGAAAGTTGGGCCTCCAAAAGCTCCTTTGTCCCTTTTCGCCAATCGATGGCGCCGTAGAGGAGTATCACGGATCGTGTGGTTTCTATTTCTAAGATCTTGCGCGCATTTTCACGTGATACTGCAGGCACATTTATATCTACAGGGTCTTGTAGGTAAATGATTCGACTTTGGGGCTGCCTTACGGCTACGTACTGCGCTAGACAGGGATCTATCACGCACAGTTTGCCAATAATATCGGAACCCGCCAGGCGAAAAAAAAGCCACTCTTTGGTGCGCGCGATTAACCCCGGCTTGTTTTTCGTGAGTCCCATTTTATGGCAGTGGAAGGCTGGCCGCATGGCAATCGCCGACCATGAGCACCTACCAAACGGCCGCGGGTTTAGGGCAAGAGCGTATAGACAAATATCGGCAAAAGGAAGAAGTACGTGATCTACCTTGTTTCCTTTATCTACTTTCTGAAAAGTGGATTGTAATTTCTTCCAATAATGTAACTCACGCTTTATAAGAGCTAGTGTTCCAACATTGTTTCCAGTCCAGCTGAAATCATCAAAATGGAAGGTTAGACTGTCTTGTTGGTTTCGTTGCAAACTTGCTAGTGTAGGATCTTCCCGGAAACAGTTGTCGGTGGCTATTATTACTTTTAAGCCGCGATCACAGGCCGCTGATGTGATCCATTGCAAATAGCGAAAGTGGTGTCCGCTTAATTGGGGTTCAATAATCAGAAGCCTTTGCATAAATATTCCTAAGATTTCAGTCGCTGCCAAATAGATCGCGTGTATAAACCTTTTCTGCTACATCTTGCAGGTTTTCGGCATGCCTGTTAGCGATGATTACGTCGCTCATCCGCTTGAATTCTAGTAGGCTCTGAACGACCCTGGAATCGAAGTAGCTGCATTCTTTATGGGTCGGCTCGTAAACTACTATCTCAACTCCTTTTTCTTTGATCCGTTTCATGACTCCTTGGATAGCTGACGCTCGGAAATTGTCCGAGCCGGATTTCATAACAAGTCGATAAATTCCGACCACTTTCGGGTTGCGCTTAAGTACGGATTCCGCAATGAAGTCTTTGCGCGTGCTATTGGCGTCAACGATGGCTCGAATCAGTGTGCTGGGTACGTCAGCATAGTTGGCCAGTAGTTGTTTGGTGTCTTTGGGTAAGCAATAGCCACCGTACCCAAAAGAAGGGTTGTTATAATGCCCTCCAATTCGTTGATCCAAGCAAACCCCCTCTATTATTTGACGTGTATTTAATTCGTGCGTTGCTGCGTAGGTGTCCAACTCGTTAAAGTAAGCGACACGCATTGCTAAGTAGGTGTTGGCAAACAGTTTGATCGCCTCTGCTTCTGTCGATTCGGTAAGGAGTATCTGCGTATCTTTTTTTATTGCTCCTTGTTTTAGAAGTTCGGCAAAAATTTGAGCTCGCTCGCTCTTTGCTCCGACTACTATGCGTGAAGGGTATAAGTTATCAAAAAGTGCCTTGCCTTCTCTTAAAAATTCAGGTGAAAATATAATGTTGGGGTTTTGTAGCTGTTCCCTTAGTGTTTTCGTATAACCCACTGGTACCGTGGATTTTATAACAATAGTTGAGTTGGCGTTCGCGGCAGTTACGTCACGGATCACTGCTTCTACGCTTTTAGTGTTGAAGTAGTTAGTCTTCGGATCATAATCTGTCGGGGTGGCAACTATAATAAATTGAGCACCTTCGAAGGCTTCAGCCTTGCTGGTTGTTGCTTTGAGATTCAGTTCTTTGGTGGCAAGATAGTTTTCAATTTCTGCATCCGCTATTGGGGACTTTTTCTGATTAATCAGATCGACCTTTTCCTGGACGATATCCAGTGCGATGACTTCGTTATGCTGGGCTAGTAATACTGCATTTGACAGGCCTACATAGCCTGTGCCTGCGACGGCGATTTTCATAGCTCGATACCAGGTGGTTACGAAATTGATTTATCTGAGGCGGAGGACGGCTGAGTTGCTTCTGGAGGGGCGCATCGTAATTATTGACAGGGCTAGCTATCGCTAGCCCTGTTGAAGGTGTCAGCTCTTATCTGATTTGTATTCGTAATTGTAGTAGCCGTAATTCCCATAACCATATGCGCTAGCTTTCTTTTCTACGGCATTGAAGATGGCACCTTTGAGCTGGATATCGTTCTGCTCAAAGCGGCGTTTGGTCACTTCGATTTCCTTGGCGGAGTTAAGGCCAAAGCGGGTTACGATCAGGGACATGCCCACATGACGGCCGACGATTGCGGCGTCTGTTACTGCTAGGATTGGAGGGGTGTCAATGATGATCATGTCGTACTCATCCCTGACGTTATCTAGGAAACTGCTGAAGTTGGCGTGCATCAGAAGCTCCGAGGGGTTTGGTGGAATCTGACCCCTTGGGATTACGTGCAGGTTTTCCACCTCGGTGCTATGGATGGCATCGCTACTGGCGATGCGTGTTGAGAGCAGTTCAGACAGGCCGTTCTCTGGCGCCATGCGGAACATCTTGTTTAGGTAACCCTTGCGCATATCACCGTCGATCAGTAGTACCTTTTGGCCGGCTTGGGCGATGATGGCTGCTAGGTTTACCGATACGAAGGATTTACCCACAGATGGGCTGGGGCCTGAGATCATAAGGATATTGTTCTTAGCCTCCAGACGGGCAAAGTGCAAGCTGGTGCGAAGGCTGCGGAGAGACTCCACCGAAAGATCTGCCGGGTTACTCACAGCGAGCAACAAGGAACCGCTATAGGCGTCACGGTGGCGACCTTTAGTGTGCTTTTCGAGTACCTCCTGGTCCTTGCTAAAGGGCACTGCTGCGTAGACCGGCAGACCCAGGTTTTCGATGATGTCTGGATCCTCTACACCTCGATTCAATGCTTGGCGTAGAAGCACCAATGCAACACCGATAAAGCCTCCAAATATTGTTGCTATTACAACTATTAATGCTTTCTTTGGTTCGATCGGTTGTTCTACATTGGCTGCTGCTTCATCGATGATGCGCACGTTGCCGACGGTTCCGGCGCGCAGCACGTCCAGCTCCTGTGAACTGTTTAGCAGCGCGGTGTAAATCTCTGTGGTCACGGCTACGTCACGTGTGAGGCGCAAAAGCTCCTGTTGAGTGGAGGGGAGGTCACCCACGCGTGCTTCCAGTGCGGCTTTCTGGCGCTCCAGTTGTTGCAGCTGCTGCATCATGGCTTGGTAGTTGGGGTGCTCGCGTGTGAAGCGGCGTTCCATCTCGGCGCGGCGCAGGTTGAGCTCAGAGATCATGGTGTCCAGTTCAACGATCTGGTCGAGTATGGCTTGGGTCTCGATGGAAATATCCACGGACTTGGTACTGATCTGGTATTCATTCAGCGCTTCTTCATGGCGCTCCAGTTCCTTGCGCACTACGGGCAACTGTTCGCGAATGAATTCAAGGCTTTGGGCGGCCTCAGCTGAGTTGCGTACAACGTTTTGTAGTACATACAGGCGGCTGACCTCATCCAGAATGCGTGTGGCCTGTAATGGGTCTTCATGCTGCATGCCCAGGCTGATGATGCCGGAGTCTTTGCCTCTCTCGCTGGCGCCCAATTGCTTCTGATAGTCGAGGATACTGTTGAGCAAGCGATGTTTGGTGACCAGAAACTCGGTACCTGGACGGGCGACCAGTGCCTGTACCTGAATCTTGAAACCGTCTCGGTCGATCTGTTCTAGGGTGTTGCCCTCTACCAGCAGCTCGCCGTGCTGGTCGTGAAGCGTGAAGGTGCCTGCGTCCTGCGCAGTCAGGATCAAGGTCTTGCCTAGGTAGCCGGGCGGCACTTCCAGCTGGAAGATCTCCAGCAGCTCGCCGCCCCAGGCGAAGGAGTCCAGCCCCAGCCAGGGCTCGGCGACTGCATTGGCCTCATAGGGCTCGAAACGGCGTGCTGCCCAATGGCCGATGCCGGGGAAGTATTTAGGCTCAGCGACGATATCGAGCTTGAGGTTTTCCACAGCCTGGCCAATCACGGTGCGGGACTTGAGCAGTTCGATCTCGGTGACGGCCACGGGGGTACTGCCGAACATTTCTGAAATTTCACCCAGTCCGGTCATGCTGGGCGACTTTTCTTCGATCTGCAGCAGGGCGTTGGCTTGGTAGATCGGGGTGGCCAGCAGGGCGTAGGCCACGCCGATGATCGCGAACAGGACGGTAAAGCCGGTTATTAC
>CEQG01014154.1_pt1 | contig 12968 bp, 9 predicted proteins | sample 350301 | NCBI WGS metagenome assembly CEQG01 (sample SAMEA2621242, study PRJEB7988) | marine metagenome | isolation source: saline water (ENVO:00002010), including | reverse complement strand
CTGTACCCCAAAAGCAGAGTTCAACAAATGCAGAATTCTACCCCACCATCAATATTACACAATTTGACAATAATTACATTTGAGAGTAATAGTTAATTTATCCTATTTCACTCGAGATCGCCCCATGCGCTATTCTGACCGCTTCGATACCCACATTGTTGAAAACCAGCCCACCCCACCCACACCTTATAACCTATGGTCAGAAGACCCTATGCTATTGCATTGGACACAATGCAATAGCATAGGGGAAATGCCAGAGGTGCTGCATCATTATGGCCAACTGGCTGGGCACAGCTTGATGGATGACGGTGAACACGCCAATAAACATAAACCTGAGTTACACCTTTTCGATAGGTATGGCCGGCGAAGAGATGAAGTACATTTTCACCCGAGTTACCACCGCCTTATGGATAGTGCCATGAGCAAGGGTGTACATAACTATTCTTGGCAGCACAAGAATAAGGGAAGTGCCCATATCGTGCGAGCCGCATTGCTCTTCATGCATTGCCAAGCAGACGCGGGGACGACCTGCCCCCTCACCATGACCCATGCCGCTGTACCTGCATTAAAGCAAGCAAAACATCTACCACCTTACTGGTTGGAAAAGTTAGTACATGGCCAATACGACCCTCGTGACATACCGGCGATGGATAAAGCGGGTGTCACCATAGGTATGGGAATGACAGAAAAACAAGGGGGGTCTGATGTGAGACGCAACACGACAAAAGCTATCCCAAATGACGATGGAAGCTATTCCATTATTGGCCATAAGTTTTTCTTTTCAGCTCCCATGTGCGATGCGCACCTTATTTTGGCTCAAACGGAAGACGGTTTGAGTTGCTTTTTGTTACCACGAATTTTAGAAAATGGGCAACGCAATCATGTGCGTATTCAGCGATTAAAAGACAAACTGGGGGACTGGAGTAATGCCTCATCGGAAGTTGAATTTACCGGTGCGACTGGCTTTCTGATAGGTGAAGAGGGGCGTGGTGTGCCGGTGATTATCGACATGGTATCGTTAACACGACTAGATTGTATGATTGGCTCCTCTGCGCTAATGCGCCAAGGTTTGGTACAAGCTGTCCATCACGTGAGTGAGCGAGAAGCGTTTGGAAAGCGGCTTATTGAGCAGCCCCTTATGAAAAACGTGATTGCCGATTTAACTTTAGAGTGTGCTAGCCATGTTGCCTTAACCATGCGTGTAGCCAAAGCCGTAGATGCCGCCGAAAATGACAACACTGAAGCCGCGTTCGCCCGCATAGCCACTGCCATTGGCAAGTACTGGATATGTAAACGCACAGCCACCTTCATTAACGAAGCACAAGAATGTTTAGGTGGTATAGGTTATGTTGAAGAAAACATACTTCCCCGCTTATATCGTCAAGCGCCTCTTAATTCCATTTGGGAGGGCAGCGGCAATGTTCAGTGCCTAGACGTATTGCGCGCCATTGCGAAAGACCCTCAATCTAAACACGCGCTTTTTCAGGAATTAACGCATGCTCGCGGGAAAAACCGCCATTACGACAACTTTGTTGTAGAGCTAACACTAGCGTTCAACCAACATGAAGACATAGAGGTTAGAAGTCGTTTACTTACTGAAAAAACGGCGCTTGCCCTTCAAGCTGCTCAGTTGCTAAAACATGGTGAAGGTGTTTTAGCGGATGCCTTTTGCGAAAGCAGGCTATCGCATCAGCATGGAATGGCGTTTGGTACGTTACCTGCCCATGTTCCCTTTGATGACATCATCGCCACCGGCTTGGTTACGCCTCGCCAATAGAGATTCTTTTAAGGAGTGTCAATGTAAACACACTTTACATTTAACCCCGCGCATTCAATAAGGGCTTGGGGTAAACTAGGCTATTTGCCCCTTAAATGACCATAGGATTATAAATGAACGTTAAAGTGCTTTCCTTCATTGCCATTGCCAGCCTACCTTTGAGCGCGCCGGCGTCAGCAAATGATACGTTAAACCAACTGAAAGGCTTACTTGGCAACCAGACAACCGCTGAAGCCGCCACATCTACCGACAGTACCGTAGATTTAAGTCGCCTTGTTAGTCTTGTTTCAGACAATCTTGACGTCTCAGAAACCCAATCTGAAGGCGGGATTGCGTCGGTAATGAATTACGTACAAGGAAATTTATCAAGCACGGATTACACCCAACTGGCTAGCAATATACCAGGCATAGATTCATTGTTAGATAATGTGCCTAGCTTAAGTGGCACGTCTACAACAAGTTCAAGCTCATCGTTGACCGGCTTACTCAATAAAGCCTCCGAATATAGCGACACGCTAAAATCAGTGAACGATCTTAAACAACAATTCGAAGCGTTAGGCTTATCTACCGACATGATCAGCAGCTTTGTAACCCAAATATCCAGCTACTTAAATTCGAATGCCAGCGAAGAAACCCAATCTTTATTTACGTCAGGCCTAGATAATTTACTAACAGCGCTTTAATCTAGAGCGAAGGGCTGCACACATTACATCTTAGTGCTGCAGCTCTCTTCACGCCCATCACTTGGCAACAACTCAACCTTCACAGATAGTACATTTATGTCTTTTAAAAATGCTCAGCTTGCGTTTAGTCGTCAACCTAAATGGTTTCGAATTACTTCTTACTTAGCAACCGCCTATCTGTGTTACGCCATTATTCTAGGCGCTGTCATACCTGCTGTGCTAAAAGCAAAACTGCCTAACATGGCTGCAGACGTGTTAGGCAGACAGGTTGAACTTAACGACGTTAGCATTAATCCGTTTTTACTCAACGCCGAGCTTTCCCAATTCACAATCTTCGAACAAAATGGAAAAACGCCCTTTTTCACGGTAGAAAGTTTTGCCCTTGATGTTGCCTTTTTACGCTCGCTTATTACGCTGACGCCGACCCTAGAATCGATAGACATTAATGCCCCTTATGTTCACCTTGCACGGTTAGACAACCGCGCCGACAAAGCCAACACGCAGTTGAATATCAGCGATATTCTTACAACACTGGCGGCATCAAATGCTCAGAGCAACGAGGTCACAGACGAGGAAAGTGTGGGCGACATTCCCCATCTAAGGATTGCAAAATTTCAGTTGCAGCAGGGACATGCATTATTTACTGACCAAATCACGGGCGCAAAACTTGACTACCCACAGCTAGAATTAGTGCTTAATGATATCGATACACGTGCAACGATAGCCTCTGAACCTCAAACGCAACAAGACAATCGATATGCCTTTGATATCACTACTGCGGAACAGGGTCATGTGTCGATGCGGGGTGATTTTCAACTTGCGCCGCTTGTCGCCACCACGCAAATATCCTTGTCGAATATTGCCTTAGCCCCCTTATGGCCGCTTTCCGACAATGCCATTTCAGCCAAACTGGATCAAGGTACCCTAAACCTTGACTTTATCGCCAAATTTGAAGCCCTCACAGACACCTTTGCGTTTCATTTAAACGAAGGTGAATTAAGCCTTAATGACATTGTTTTTTCTTACCAAGACGAAGCGCTGGTTAACCTTCCGGTTTTAAAGCTTGAAAATATGCGTATCAACAGCCTTATCCAACAGGTAGACATTGAACATATTGGCATTGAAGGGTTAACCGTAAAGGGCGTATATGACGATAAAGGGCTCAATTTACAGCGGCTATTTTCACCTCATTTAGCTCCCACCAACGATGATAATGCACAGCAGAATAGCCCTTCTGCAGCTACCTCAGACTCTTCCGACGATACCGCCTCTGATTGGCGAGTAGAGTTATCAACCTTTTCTTTCATACAAGGGAGTCTTCAACTTCAAGAGCGTCAATTTAACGACAATACCTTTTGGCACCTTAGCCAATTATCATTAGAAACGGGGCCCGTTTCTTCAACACTCGCCAATCCTATCGATTACTCTTTTTACACCGCTGTTTCAGCAAGCAATAGCGCAGAAGGTGCTAGTAGTGAAAGAACAAAAGGCACCTTTAGTAGTGTAGGTAGTGTCGACGCCACCACGCAATCCGTGAAAGGATGTGCAGAAATCCATCAGTTTGAGTTAGACCAATTCCAACTATACGCAGAAAGATATGCACGCATCACCATTGAAGATGGCGCATTTTCGTCCACGCTCGCTTTTAAGGCCAGCGCTGACGGCCAGATAGACCTTCACGCCAACGCTGATATTAGGTCACTGAATGTACTCGATAACACGCAATCTCCTTTATTGAAATGGCAGTCATTGTCATTATCTGACATTCACTATAGCGCCAAAGAAAACGGGTTAACCATTAACGATGTTATTTTCGACAGCCCCTACGCTCGCATGGTTATTGATGAAAATAAAGCCACGAATATCAGTGCATTGCTTGTTCCGCAAACCACGAATATCAGTGCATTGCTTGTTCCGCAAACCACGCATTCTGCAAATGAAAGTGCGATAACTAAAGCGCAAGCGCCCACGACACAAAACAAGGACGCAATGGCCATAATGGTCAACCATGTAGGCATTAAGGAAGGTAGTGCTTACTTTGCTGACCATTCTTTAACGCCACGTTTTGCCTCAAAAATAGACAGGTTAAATGGTTACGTCGATAACTTAGATTCACGCAGTGATAGCGCAGCAAACGTCAATATAGAAGGTAAAATTGATGGCTATGCACCGGTGCAACTAAAAGGGCAGATTAACCCACTAAAAGAAGATATCTTTCTAGACCTTCTATTCTCTGTAGATGGCGCTGAGCTAACCTCTGTCAACCCCTACTCTGGCACCTATATGGGGCACTACATAGATAAAGGGCTCTTATCACTTGATGTAGAATACACCCTTAACCACAATCAACTCCAAGGGAATAACCATGTGGTGATTGACCAGCTCACGCTAGGGCAAAAATCCGATTCAGATCAAGCCCTAAGTCTCCCGTTAGGACTGGCCATCGCACTTCTAGAAGATAGCCAAGGCGTGATTGACTTAGGGCTAGAAGTATCGGGAGATTTAGACAGTCCCACATTTGGCTTTGGCTCAATTATTCTCAACGCCCTTGGCAACTTGATCACTAAAGCGGTAACCGCTCCATTTAGCTTACTAGCTAATTTGGTGGGCAGCGACGACGAACTCGACCACATTGCCTTTGCTCCGGGCAGTTCTTACATTAGCAAGCAAGGTGAAGACACCTTAGATACGCTTACTAAAGCGCTAAAATCGCGGCCTCGATTGAGGGTGAATATTGAAGGTACTGTCGATGCGGTTGGCGACGCCACGGCGCTAGCAGAATCTATGGTTAAACAAGCTATATTAGCACGTACGAATCTGTCGACTCTGCCAGCGGATTTAACCGCCAGCTCGGTACCGCTTAGCGGCGAAATTACAGATGCACTCACTGCGCTATACAGCGAAACATTCAATAGTGACATTCAACAGGAACGTCAACATATCTTGTCTACATTACAACAAGAAAAAGCTCAAGAGGAGGGGAATGAAGCAGCCCTCCCTTATATACCTAGCGAGGAAAGCGTGCAACGAGTGTTGAATATCACCATGTATAACACACTAAGAAATAAAGTGACGATTACCGAGGCTGAACTTGCGAACCTTGCGGAGTCACGGGCAAAGGCGGTGAAAGGTTACTTGGTGAATACTGGCGGCCTGGAAACGACACGGGTGTTTTTACTGAACAGCCAACATCATTTGCAAAGCGAATACAGTGGCGTGGAATTAACGCTTGAGGCCAATTAAAATAAAGCGATAACGTTCAACAAACAGTTAAACAAGGGCGTTGCTTAGCAACGCCCTTACGAGGCTAAGCCTTCTTTAAATGTGGGGCGCAAGTGTCTGCGACTTTACTGGCATCAAATATTTCAATCCAATAACCATCAGGATCTTTGATAAACGCGATGCCTTTCATGCTGCCATCATTCAACCCTTTTTGAAACGGCACACCCATTTCGCTAAAGCGTTCACATGCCGCTTCTGCGTCAGGTACATGAAAACCAATATGACCGAAGCCTTTTGGTTCGCTATTACCACTGTGGTAATCAACGGTATCTGCACTATCACCCCAATTGTGAGTAAGCTCCAACATGGCTGGACGAGCGAAAGTTTGCTCGGTGCGCTTTTCAATGTTTGCACTAATATCGGAAAAGTCTTCACCTGCCGCTAGAAAGTATAAACTAAATTGCATTTCCTCAAAATCGAGGCGCTTTAGTAATGTCATGCCCATTACCCGGGTATAGAAATCGAGAGAACGCTTTGGTTCAGCAATACGCAGCATGGTTTGATTAAACACAAACCCTTTTGTAGCCTCATCTTTTTCTTCACACAAACCTTCGGCTTGGTCAAAATGCCGGCTCATTACATACTCCTTATTTTATCGCTAGTCACGTTATGGAAAATGAGTTTCGAAAGAAAACCCGTTGAATTACACTTTCCCCCATACGGAATTCGATGGCGAATCGGTCTTTTTCGGCGCCGTATTTTCTTTTTTACGCGCTGTCCCTTCGCTTTTACCTTGTGCTGTACGCTGTGATTTCGTGGCAGGAGAGTGAGATGCTACAACGCTTGATGTGCTTGCCCCTTTTCCACCGCTTCGATACTTTTTCACCATTCCCTGTAGCAAGTTACGAACAACTTGGTCACCAGCAGGTTTGTAGTTTCGATGGTCTGGCTTTCGAAATAAGGCCGAGAGTTCACTTTTGCTCATTCGAAATTGAGCCAAATTTAAAATGGCAATAATGTCTTCATCTTTATAACGCATTGCAATTCGAATTTTGCGTAACAGATCGTTGTTACTCAACCTTGCATTAGCGGCCAGCTCTCCGGGCTTCTGCCCTTCTTGCTTTCCTCTATTTTTAATAATTAAGCCATCGAGAAATAAGGTAATAATTTTATCCCTGCAGGGTAAATATCCTTCTTCTTCCTCTTTTTTCATGATGGCATGGAGGTACGCCATGTCCATGTCATAATCAGCCAACTTAAAAATACTGATGGCGGCGGTGTCATTTATTGCAAGTGCGTATCGAAGACGACGTAACACATCGTTATGGAGCATTGGTGAAAGCCTTTATTAACTGGGGGTGCATACCGTAAGGGTAATCTGTCTATTTTACCGCAGATTGCGCTTTCTCGCTACGTACACGCCATCACGCCAGTAATATCTTCGCAAAGTAGCTAAACCAATCTCCTTTTCCTCCCGTACGCAGCTATGAACCCACATGCCTACCGTCAGCCCCGCTAAGATAGATTTAAGGCGTATGACGCAGTGGAAGGCTGACTACACGGAAAAGGATTGCATTATGTCTATAGATACGGGACCAACCGTCACAATTAATGGTACGCCCTATGCGCTACCTACCGACCCTCGCACTACCTTGCTTGATTTTCTTCATCAAAACCTTGCTTTATTCGGCACCAAAAAAGGCTGCGATCATGGACAATGTGGCGCATGTACCGTATTAGTTGATGATGAAAGGATTAACGCTTGTTTGGTCTTTGCCTTTCAACTTACAGGCAAGTCGATAACCACCATTGAAGGTATAGCCAAGAATGATGAACTTCACCCGCTACAACGGGCGTTTGTAAACCGTGACGCATTTCAATGTGGCTATTGCACGTCGGGGCAAATTTGCTCATCAGTTGCGCTGCAAAAAGAGTTGGCCGACAACGCGCCGAGCGCCGTTACCTTTAGTGAAGACTATAGCCCGCGAGAAGACATTAGCGAACGCATGAGCGGTAATTTATGCCGGTGTGGTGCCTACCCCAATATTGTTGATGCGATAGAAGACGTTATCGCTTTGGAGCCACAATAATGCAGCCATTTACGTTAACTCATCTACACAACACATCAGAGCTAGACAGCACCTCTGGGGCAAAAAACTCTCGTTTTATCGCTGGGGGCACTAACCTTATCGATTTAATGAAATTACAGGTTGAAACGCCCTCTACGCTGGTGAACTTAAGTGACTGGCAAGACGAAACACGCATTGTTGAACATGACGAGCATTTCCGCATAGGCGCAATGGTCACCAATACTCAGCTGGCCAACTTTGCCAGCACCACCCCTGGCCTATCTTTACTGTCGCAAGCACTATTGAGTGGCGCCACCGTTCAGCTTAGAAACCGTGCGACCACAGCTGGAAACCTTTTGCAACGCACCCGTTGTTACTACTTTTACGATACGGCAAAAGCGTGCAATAAGCGTGAACCAGGCACAGGTTGTACCGCCGTGAATAGTGAAAATAGAATACACGCTATTTTTGGCACCAGCGATAAGTGCATTGCCACCCACCCCTCAGACATGGCCGTCGCCATGATAGCGCTGGGCGCTAAGCTCGCACTTGTTGCTCCAAATGGCGAAAAAAGAACCCTTCCATTACGCCACTTCTACTGTACGCCGGGGAACACACCCCATATTGAAAATAACTTAAAAGAAGGCGAGCTGATCACCGCGGTTATTCTGCCCAAGCAAGCGGTTGGTTCTCAGTATTACCATAAGGTGCGTGATCGTTCATCGTATGCTTTCGCGTTAGTGTCAGTAGCCGCAGGCCTGGTGATGAAAGACAACAAAGTTAGCGCCCTCACATTAGGATTTGGCGGCGTTGGTACGGTGCCTTGGTATCCAGAAACAACGATTAATGCTTTGATGGGGACGGAACTCACAGACGCCAATATTGAAAAAGCACTGGACGCTGAACTCGCGTCTGCGCAAGTTTACGGCAGTAACATCTTTAAGCCACCGCTTTTACGCAACACCTTACACAAAGTATTACGTGCCCTCGCCCAGCATCAACGCACCTACCCTCAGCACGAAGGAGCTCTATATGAAAACTAATCATTCCGCTAATTCTATAGGCGATCCTATCAATCGAGTTGATGGTGTATTAAAGGTAACAGGGCAAGCGCGTTACGCCGCTGAACACACTCACGCTATGCCACAAACGCCCCTTGTCGGCTTCTTAGTAGCTTCCACATCTGCGGTGGGTGAAATTACTCATTTAGACACCTCAAAAGCAGAAAAAGCTGAAGGCGTACAAGCTGTGTTAACCCACACAAACGCCGGCCCCCTAAAAGCGTTCAGTCAACCCGATGATGAAGGCCGATTCACCCAAAGCCGTGCGGTGCTTAATGATTCCCATATTCGCCATTACGGCATGCCTGTGGCGCTAGTCCTTGCTCACACTTTAGAACAAGCGAGATATGCAGCAAGCCTGGTAGCATTCAATATTGATGCACAACCTGCTCAGTTGTTACTGGCGCCAGACCAAGCAACTGAGGTGCCTGAATCACTAGACGGTGGATTTGAGCCCGATGTGGAAAGTGGTGTTGCGCCAACACAAAGCGCGACAGATATTAATGTCGATATGCAATACACCACGCCATCACAAATTTCTGCAGCAATGGAACCTCACGCCACCATTGCCCATTTTGATGGAGATAAATTAACGGTTTACCCCAGCGTACAAATTGTTGCCTCAGCAGTACAAGCGCTGGCAACCACCCTAGAAATGGACGAAGACAACATTCATGTAAAAAGCCCCTTTATCGGCGGCGGCTTTGGTTCTAAATTAGGTTTACACTACGATGCGATACTAGCTTGCATCGGTGCGCGGTATCTTGAGCGCCCGGTGAAAGTAGCACTTAGCCGGCGCCATGTATTCTATAACACACCACACCGTGGTCATAGCTTTCAGCGCATGCAGCTAAGCTGCAATAGTCAAGGATACCTCACTAGCATTGCCCATCACAGTGCAATGCCAAAAGCGAAAGGATATACCTTCGCAGAAGCCACTGGGGCGGGCGCAAGAGTTACCTACCATGCGAACTACATTAATAGCACTCACAGGGTAAAAAGCGCAGATACTCCGCTTATCGATTCTACCCGCTCACCGGGAGATGCCATTGGGTCATTAGCGTTCGAATCCGCCATCGACGAATTGGCGCACAAGGCTAACATTGACCCACTAACATTTCGCTTAAATAATATGCCAAAAGTGCACCCTGTCAATGGCAGTCGATTTACCAGTCACAAACTTGAAAGCTGCCTACAACGCGGAGCTGATATTTTCGGGTGGCAACAGAAGAGCAACGCCAAACCAGGGAAAGTCATAGGTCATGGCGTAGCGAGTGCCATGAGAATGAATGTGCTAGTTCAAAGTTCAGCCAATGTTGCTATTGATGAAAACGGTATGATTACCGTCACAACAGATATGACCGACATAGGCACCGGAACTTACACTATTTTGGCGCAAATAGCCGCAGACGCTTTTAACACCTCAGTAGACAATGTCACCGTCAATCTCGGCGATAGTCAGTCACCAGCCTCTTGCGGTTCTGGCGGCTCTTTCGGTGCGGCAAGTACCGGTTCCGCCGTACTTAAAGCCTGTGAGGCAGTCAAGTCTTCACTTTTATCCCTGTTGCCAGAAGATTATCGAGATGCCCAGTTTTTGGTGACCGATAAGGGCCTTTGTGTAAGGCAATCGAATTCGGAAAAAATACAGGAAACTCCGCTTATTAGCCTTATTGATAGCACCAAGTTTCCTATCAGCGAACTTGGGGCTGTAAGTGATGAAGATACCAGCGATGATGAGCAATATTCTTGCGGTGCGCATTTTGTTGAAGTGGAGGTAGACACCCTCACCGCAGAAGTGCGCTTAAAGCGACAGTACGGCATGTTCTCGGCAGGAAGAATACTGAATGAAAAAACCGCCAAATCCCAAATTAAAGGCGGCATGGTATGGGGCGCCGGTTACGCGCTTACTGAAGCCATTCATCATCATACCGATTCCGCCAGCTTTGTTAACCCTGACTTTGGCGAATACCACATTGCGGTAAATAGAGACATTGCTGAGGTCACAGTAGACTTTATCGACTCACCCGACTTTGAAGCATCACCGGTAGGCGCTAAGGGCATTGGAGAGCTGGGTATTACAGGAGCAGGTGCCGCTATTGCAAATGCTATTTTCGATGCCACTGGCGTGCGTGTACGAGACTTCCCAATAACGTTGGATAAAGTGCTTGAAGGGCTAAAATAAGAAGGCGTCTTAACGACGCCTTTTTGGAATGGGGCGTGACATCACATAACTCGTGTGTCTAGTGTAGTGATTACACCACCTCAACCACGTCTTCTTTAGGTAAGCGAGCTTTCGGCAAACCATAGTTCCAGTCTTGCTCTTGGTCTGGATAGCCCATGGCAACAGCCACTTCGCAAATATGACCGTCTAGCTCCTTGCTGAACAACTCACCAATGAGATCCGCGTCCACGCCTTCCATCGGCGTGGAAGCAATGCCTAAACGGGCAAGTGTATGCAATAAGTTACCTAATGCTAAGTACACTTGTGCTTTTGTCCAACTTCCATTGTTACCTTGTTCATCTGTGTTTGCTTCGGCAAATGCATAGGCCCCCATAAAAGAGTCACGCATTGACTCTGGCAAATGGCCAGAGGCAACCTCTGCATCAACACGCTTGACAAACTTGTCTTTGGTAAAGGCAGGGTCATAAGCAAGCAACACGGTGTGTGACGCTTCTTTCGCGTGCAATTGGTTAAACTGATGCTTATTAGCAAACGTATCGTGAAGGCGCTGTTTTGCTTCATCACTTTCTACGATGACAAACTTCCAAGGTTGAGAGTTTATTGATGACGCTGATAGGCGTAAGGCTTCAGTAATAATCGCCATATCTTCGGCTGAAATACGTTTGTTACTGTCGTACTTTTTTGCTGTGTAACGGGTATGTAAATCACTAATAATCTGATGAGACACAATGAACTCCTATTGATGAGTGTAACTGCGAAATGTGCGAAGAAGTGTAAAGCCAAGGTCAGTTATTGATAAGCCCCAAAGCCTTTGAATGAGTTTACATATTTTTTTGATAATAACGGCTTGAGTTAAAAGATTAGATACCCAACAACTATAAATCCAAGATCTTTATGAGGAAAAATAAGAGGCAGGCTTACCCAATTCGCGCTATTCTTGACCCCTACCTAAGCAAATATATGGGCAGCAATGACAGCGCCACAGTCGCTATCAATTCAACAAAACCTGACTATTCGCTTATTGCGGGTGCTCAGATATAACAAAGCTCGAATTGAACGAGCCATTACGCTCATGCCCAAAGCACATCAACCGCTGTTCAATGTGCTCCCTTTTTTATTGCATGTTAATCATCCTGACTTACCTGGCTACGTGGATGGGCACGCTATTCCCATGGGTATCAACAATTACACCTTTCGAGAAGATATAGCCTCTGCACTCATTACCTGCTTTCCTGAACAGCGTCACCTCTTTACCAACATTAAAGAAATTTGGCCACGACAGAGGTCTATTGAAGCGCTTATATTAATGGGAAGTATTGGCACAATTGCGCAAACAGAGCATTCAGATTTTGATTACTGGGTATGTGTGAATGGGCAAGATTTTTCTGAGGCGCAACTCGAGAAATTACAGCAAAAGCTAACCCTAATAGAACAATGGGCGGAGCATGAATACAAGGTTGAAGTGCATTTTTTCTTGTCGCAAATTGACCACGTACGGCAAAACAACTTTGGCATAGCCGACGGTGAAAGCGCCGGTTCAGCGCAAGCACTATTCTTAAAAGCGGAATTTTATAACACCAATATCGTGGTGGCGGGAAAAGCGCCTTTTTGGTGGCTTACCCCTGAAAAAGCCACCCACAAACAATATCAAGGCTTGTATAGCACCTTGGAAAAAGGGGGCTCGCCAGACATTAACTGGTTTATGGATTTAGGCCACATCGACCGGTTAGACGCAAGTGAGCTTTTTGGTGCCACTATCTGGCAGCTAAGTAAAGCCATGGATTCACCATTTAAGTCTTTGCTTAAGATAGCTAAATTAGAAGTTTACCTTGCGAATATTGAACTCGGTCAGCCCTTGTGTAACGTACTTAAAAAACATGTTCATAGGGGGGCTGAAGCGCCAGGAAGTGTGGCCATCATCGACCCTTACGGGTTAATGTTCGATCAGCTCATTAACCACTACAAAAGTCAGGG
>CEQG01149075.1_pt1 | contig 12982 bp, 9 predicted proteins | sample 350301 | NCBI WGS metagenome assembly CEQG01 (sample SAMEA2621242, study PRJEB7988) | marine metagenome | isolation source: saline water (ENVO:00002010), including | reverse complement strand
TCGTGTTTACGCCTAAAAGCCTGCTGCGCCACCCAAAAGTGAATTCTACTAAAGAAGAACTGGCCAAGGGTAGCTTCCAGATGGTGATTGATGATGAATCCGTTGAGGCAGATAAGGTAAAAACATTGGTGTTCGTTACCGGTAAATTCTATTACGATTTGCTGGATAAACGCGAGGACCTGGGCCGCACGGACGTAGCCTTGGTGAGAGTGGAGCAGTTGTTTCCGCTGCCAAAGCAAGAAATGCGCAAGGCGATTAAAAAATACGGCAATGCTGATGATGTGGTGTGGGCACAAGAAGAACCACGCAACATGGGGGCATACGGTCACATGTTGATGCACCTGCCCGAGGCAAAGGATTTCCGTGTGTGCAGCCGTAAGTTCTATGGAGCCCCGGCAGCAGGTAGTGCTGTGCGCTACAAACGCAGGCATCAGCGTGTTATAGAAGATGTATTTCAAATAAAAGAAGACTAAGAAAGCAATTAAAATTTCATAATAATTTAGATTATGGCTTTAGAAATGAAAGTCCCATCTCCGGGAGAATCCATCACCGAAGTTGAAATAGCCCAATGGCTTGTAGAAGATGGTGATTATGTAGAAAAAGACCAGGCAATCGCTGAGGTAGATAGCGACAAGGCAACACTTGAACTTCCTGCTGAGGCAAGCGGTATAATCACGCTTAAAGCGGAAGAAGGAGACGCAGTGGCCGTGGGTGCCGTGGTGTGTTTGATAGATACAGAAGCTGAAAAACCAGGAGGCGGTGACGATAAAGCTGCAGAAAAAGATATAAAGGAAGACGCTGATAAAAAAGCAGATACTAACGATAAGGCCGAAGCCAAAAAAGAAGAACCTTCAAAATCTTCGACTCCTGATCAAAAGCAAGATACCTATGCAACGGGAACTCCCAGTCCTGCTGCCAAGAAAGCACTTCACGAGAAGGGCATTGATGCAAAAGATGTAAAGGGAACAGGCAAGGATGGCCGCATCACCAAAGAGGATGCCGTGAATGCAAAAGCTTCCATGGGAACCCCAGGAAATGGAAACCGTGGAGAATCACGAAGCAAGTTGAGCATGCTGCGCAGAAAGGTAGCTGAACGCCTTGTTTCTGCCAAGAATGAAACCGCGATGTTGACCACGTTCAACGAGGTGGATATGAGCGCTGTTTTTGAGTTGCGCAACAAATACAAAGAAGATTTTAAATCAAAGCATGGCGTAGGACTTGGCTTTATGTCTTTCTTTACAAAAGCCGTGGTTCGTGCGCTAGAATTATATCCTGCGGTTAACTCAATGATTGATGGTAAGGAAATGATTACTTACGACTATCAGGATATTTCAATTGCCGTTTCTGGGCCTAAAGGTCTTATGGTTCCTGTGATCCGTAATGCAGAGAATCTTAGTTTCCGTGGTGTGGAGAGCGAGGTAAAACGTCTTGCAATTCGCGCTAGAGAAGGTGAGATCACAGTAGATGAAATGACCGGCGGTACATTTACAATTACTAACGGTGGAGTTTTTGGTAGTATGCTTTCTACGCCCATTATTAACCCTCCACAGAGCGCGATTCTTGGTATGCATAACATCGTAGAGCGTGCCATCGTTCGTGATGGGGCCATCGCAATCGCACCCGTGATGTACGTGGCGCTTTCTTACGACCACCGTATCATAGACGGTAAAGAATCTGTAGGTTTCCTAGTAGCGATCAAAGAAGCTATCGAGAACCCAGAAGAATTGTTGATGGACAATAACGTGCTTAAAGCATTAGAGCTATAGTAAATTCCGTGAAGACGGATTTCTAATATCGCTTCCGCGAAAGCGACTCAAACACAAAAACCTGCTAAGATTTTAGCAGGTTTTTTTATGTCTAATTGCAAACGCATAGCGGAGCTATATCATTTTAGACCACTCAAAACTTCCTCAACAATCTCCCTCAATTCTTCCTTAAGGGAAATGGTAGGGAAAGTTCTTCCCGCTTGATGGTACCAGTAGCCGGCATTCCAGTCGTCACCTTCATCGCGATGCAAATGTGCATGAATCAAACTGCCCATTTTTCCATGAATATCTTGAGCGATATCATGTGAAGCTTCCCAGTTTCCTTTGGCCTGGTGCCAAAGGGATTTTAAGGTCTCTGGCCAGTCAGCTGGCGGATTATCTTGGGGTAATGTTGCTTCAAATTCTGTGTATGTAGATGGTGTGGTCATGATTTACTTCGCTATAAGTTTGATGTTGTCGTCACCCTGAACTTGTTTCAGGGTCTCATCATTCTTGTGAGATGCTGAATCAAGTTCAGCATGACATTAAACACTTTATAAAATTGCTATGGAAATTTAAGCATTGTTTATTGAGAAGCTAGCCCATCGCCTTAATTCTTCTTATTTTTAAATCCTTTCAAAATTCTAAACATGTCTGCACCTAAAAGACTTTTTTTACTTGATGCCTACGCACTTATTTTCCGTGGGTATTACGCACTTATAAAGAATCCACGTGTCAATAGTAAGGGGATGGACACCTCTGCAATCATGGGGTTTGTCAATTCACTCTTTGACGTGATCAAGCGTGAAAAGCCAGATCATCTCGCAGTAGCTTTTGATAAAGGCGGTAGTGCAGACCGTGTGGAGATGTATGAGGCATATAAAGCCCATCGTGATGAGACCCCAGAGGCCATAAAAGTAGCCGTACCATGGATTCAGAAAATCCTGAAGGCCATGCATGTGCCTTGCATCGAGATTGAGGGGATCGAGGCAGATGATTTGATCGGTACATTGGCAAAGCAGGCCGAGAAGGAAGGTTACCAAGTTTTTATGGTCACGCCAGATAAGGATTATGCCCAGCTGGTAAGCGAAAACATATTTATGTACCGCCCAGCAAGAATGGGCAACGGTATAGAAATCTGGGGAATCCCAGAAGTGCAGAAAAAATTTGAGGTTGAAAATCCGTTACAGGTGATTGATTACCTCGGGATGATGGGTGATGCGAGTGATAATATTCCGGGATTGCCAGGCGTGGGAGATAAGACAGCAAAGAAGTTCATCAAAGAATATGGCAGTATGGAAGGCCTGCTGGAAAATACCGACAAGCTCAAGGGCAAAATGAAAGAAAAGGTGATTGAGAATGCTGACCTGGGCCGACTTTCAAAAAAGCTTGCCACCATCATGATTGACTGTGATGTGCAGTTTGATGCTGAAAAATATGAGCTTTCTAAACCTGATGCAGAAAAGGTTCAGGAGATTTTTGACGAACTCGAATTTCGTCGTATCAAGGATCAATTTATCAAGATTTTTAGTGGTGAGGTACAAAGTGATACCGGCGCTGCCGTGAGCAATACAGAAACTGCAAAAAAACTGGTTTCTTCTGCTGAGAAGGCTGCTAAGGCTGGTGCTGGACAGTACACGCTTTTTGGTGGAGAAGGTAACGGGATGGAGATCGAAGAGCTTAATCAGCGTAAAACTATTAAGGATACTGAGCATTTGTACCAACTCGTGAAACCGGGCATGGCGATGAAGCTGTTCCTGCAAAATTTGATAAAGCAGGATTCGGTGTGCTTTGATACCGAGACCACAAGCATTGACCCCATTGATGCTGAGCTGGTGGGTATTGCATTTTCATGGGAAAAAGGAAAAGGATTTTATGTGCCGTTTCCGGAAGATTTTGGCGAAAGCCAAAAACTGATAGACGAGTTAAAACCGTTTTTTGAAAACGAGAATATTGAGAAAATAGGGCAGAACCTTAAGTACGACATTAAGGTGCTCAAGAAGTATGATGTCGTGGTAAAGGGGAAGCTGTTTGACACCATGCTTGCACACTATCTCATCAACCCAGATATGCGCCATAACATGGACGTCCTGGCAGAAACATATCTTAATTACACACCGGTATCCATAGAGGAATTGATAGGTAAAAAGGGAAAAAATCAAAAATCTATGCGAGAGGTGCCGTTGGAGCAGCAAACGGAGTATGCGGTAGAAGACGCAGATGTGACCTACCAGTTGAAGGAGCATTTTGAGAAGGAACTGGTCGAGGCAAAAACACAAGAATTGTTTGATGATATTGAGGTTCCCTTGTTGCGTGTTTTGGCAGACATGGAGCTTGAAGGTATTAACCTGGACGAAGGATTTTTAAGTAGCCTTGCGGCAGAATTAAATGCAGATATTCTTTCGCTAGAGCGAAAAATTTATGAAGTGGCCGGCGAGGAGTTTAACATAGGTTCACCGAAGCAATTAGGTGAGATCTTGTTTGACAAAATGAAACTTGTTGATAAGCCAAAGAAGACCAGGACCGGGCAGTACAGTACGGCAGAGGATGTACTTTCTTATCTCGCGCCCAAACATGACATTGTACAGCAGGTGCTGGATTATCGTGGCTTGACCAAATTAAAAAGTACGTACGTGGATGCTTTGCCGGGCCAGGTAAATCCTAAAACGGGACATGTGCACACAGATTATATGCAAACCGTGGCGGCAACAGGACGTTTGAGCTCAAACAACCCAAACTTGCAGAACATCCCCATTAGAACTGAACGGGGGCGGGAGGTGCGTAAAGCCTTTATACCCCGCAGTGAGGATTATATCCTGCTCGCAGCCGATTATTCGCAAATTGAATTGCGCATCATCGCAGCATTGAGCGAAGAAGAAAATATGATCAAAGCCTTTCAGGAAGGTCAGGATATACATGCATCAACTGCAGCAAAAGTATTTAATGTGGCTCTAGAAGACGTAACCCGCGAGCAGCGCAGCAATGCTAAAACGGTGAATTTTGGGATTATCTATGGGGTTTCTGCTTTTGGGTTGAGCAACCAGACAGCGCTTTCCCGTGCCGAATCAAAAGAGCTTATCGACACCTATTATAAGACCTATCCCAAATTAAGAAATTACATCAGCGAACAGGTGGATTTTGCCCGTGATAATGGGTATGTTTCTACGGTTTTAGGTCGTCGTCGTTATTTAAAGGATATCAATAGTGGCAATGCTGTCGTTCGCGGTGCCGCGGAGCGCAACGCAGTGAACGCGCCCATCCAAGGTAGTGCGGCAGATATCATCAAGATTGCAATGATCAACATCCATAAAAAGCTCGAGACAGAAGAATATAAAACCAAAATGTTACTTCAGGTGCATGATGAATTGGTTTTTGACGTGTACAAACCAGAACTTGATAAAGTTTCAAAAATGATTCAGGATGAAATGGAAAGTGCTTATAAACTGAGCGTTCCACTTGACGTTGATCTAGGAACTGGACAAAACTGGCTTGAGGCGCATTAATCCCTTAGCCATTTTACCATGTGAGGAAATGGAAGCATGTCACTAGTGTCGTCAAATTGTTTACAGAGTTGCATCCATTGAAGAAGTGGTAAACCTGTATAGTTGCCAGATTCATAGTTTTGAATATGCCATTGCGACTGACCTTTATATCCTTCTTCATGAAAAACAATGATGGGGTCTAGTTCAAGATGTTTTAGGGCTGCGTAGCTCCAGCAAATTACACCTATCTCAAGGCTATTTTGTTTTGCTTGCCCGTTATTGTCCATATTACCACCTATTTTATCACGATTCTCTGATGGGGTCAGCGCGATATGCCCAGCCTCATGCAGTAAATCTCCAGGATATTTCAATTGCTCAAGATCATAAAGCAGCTTGCCGTTTTCAATATGGACACCCGGTAAAAAGGTTTGAGTATCTAAAGTTCTTTCTTCATTCTCAATACCTATGGAACTTAAAAATGCTGTGATTTTTGCAATGAGTTCGGTTTTGTATTCGGTTGAAGGCATGAGGTTGGTGATTAAATCAAAGGTGAATTTAGTAAAATTATTATTTTAGCCATGCCAAGCTTCTCATTCCTATGTCACAGCAACTCGTTCAAGTAACAAATCATCAATGTCTCAATTGTGGAGAACCGCTGGCCCTGGGCGCAAGGTACTGTATGCATTGTGGTGCAAAGTATCAGCCGGAGAGGTTTACCTTTCGCCGTATGGCAAATGAATTTGGAGAACGTGTGCTGAGTATCGATAATTCACTATGGCGTACCTATATTGACCTTTGGAGAAAGCCAGATGAGGTAATCAGAGGATTTTTAGGAGGACTGCGAAAACGATATTTTAATGCCCTTAACTACTTCACGCTAGGGGTGACCGTTTCAGGATTTCAGGTATTTGTGATGAAAAAATTTTATCCAGACACCATGAATGTCCTTTACAATGAAAACGTGCAATTTGCCCAAATGTTAAATGATGGCTTGATAGAATATCAACCGGTTGTGCTTTTTTCTACCATTCCCATTTTGGCATTGCTGGCCTATGTTAGTTTCATGGGCCTCAAGAAATATAATTATACAGAGCAGCTTATCATTCAACTTTACACATATTCCCACCTTGCGATACATGCCGCTCTTTTAGGGATTCTTTTTATGGTACTGGGGATGAATTACATTTTCTTGAGTGTGCTCACCATACCTTTGTACTTGATTTACAATACGGTTGTCTATAAAAAACTGTATGCACTCAATTGGGGCGGGATTTTGGTTAGGTTGGCACTTTTTGTGGGGGTTTCCATGGTGCTCTATATCATTACCGTAATTGTGACCCTGATTTTGGTTTTTGCCTTTTATGGTCTCGAAGGCGGGCATGAATTTTTTACTGCACCAGCCAGCTAAATATCTTTTTTGCCTTTCGGCGGAAACCAATTTTAACCCATTGATAAGTCGAGCGCAAAGCAAAATGCCGTTCTGGTTTCCCAAAACGGCTTCTGGCTTATTCAATCTTTAATATGTAATATGACCTACCAGCCCGGGTTCTGTTGCTCGGCTAGTGTAGGATTGTTGTTTACTTCTTGTTGTGGTATGGGCCATAAAAACCGGTAATCACTATAGGGAATTGCAGATACACCATAAGGTCCCGTGTAAGGTGTGCCCAAGGTATAATCTGATGCTGGGGGGGCGCCGTTTGCGACTTTGGCAGGTATGCCGTCCAGGTCTATGAACGTGTCATTTTGCAACCTGTGGATGTCTGGCCAGCGGCGACCTTCCATGACAAACTCTATTCTTCTTTCTGCAATAATGGCTTCAATAAGTGCATCTTGATTTGCAAATGAGGTATATGCCTGCGTGGCAGGGTCAGCAAGAGACCTATTTCTCACCAAGTTTAACTGAGTTAGGGCAGGGGTAAGGTTTGTAAGCCTTGCATTGGCTTCGGCCATGCTCAATACTACTTCAGCATAACGAATTACGGGAGCAGGATCAGTATAGTTGGTAGGGTCCTTGTACTTGGCGGTATATTTAACGCCAGAGCGGGTGTATACAAAATCATCCTCAGCCCTTCTTGCATCGTCAGCTAACCAGTATGGATTTCTCCATATGATAGGGCTGATGACCACAAGTCCACGCCTGTTATATTGAGAGGCCAGGGCTGCATTGACTCCAGGGTTGTTATTGGCTGTATTCTCGATGGAGAATATAGATTCGGTATTTGAGTATCCACTTGTAAATGGGGTGACGGGATTAGGGGTAAGGGTGTAGGCACCCGTAAGTTTGGCTCCTTCGGTCAATACCATTTGCCAGTTGCCCATGTGCAGGTAAGCGCGGGTCTTAAATGCAATAGCGGCTTCTTTTGTCGCCCTGATGATGCCATCGGTTCCTCCCCTGTCAGCTTTTGTGGGCAATAGGTTTTCGGCCTCGTTAAGGTCTGCAAGAAGCTTGGTGTAGCATTCGGCAACCGTGCTTCTGCCCTGCTCAAGGCCGGCAACGATATTAGCCTCTGTGGTATAGGGTATTTCCCTGTAGGGCACCCCTGGGTGACTTGCGTTTGGCGTATCATCATAGGGCCTTGCAAAGTGAAACAATAGTTCCAGGTGCGATGCGGCCCTGAAGAACAAAGCCTGGCCTATATAGTCATCTGCAATGTCCTGGGTGATTATTCCATTGGCAACAGCCGTATTCACGCCATCGATGATGATATTTGCACGGTTGATGAGACGGTAGGTGTCACTCCAGTAATACACGTTGTTGGCCGTTGTGGGGTCATAGGTGGCAGTGTAGGTCAACTGGTAAAATGTTGCCACGTTTACCACATCCTCACCACGGTTATCACCTTGTTGTACAAACGCTGCCCCAAATGGATAACCACGCCCGGCGCCGTTATAATCGCCCCGCTGGGCAGCATTGTACATACCTGTCACGGACAGCGCGATCAAGTCAGGCGTACTAAAGGCTGCATCTTCAGAAATCTGGTTGTATGGTTCAAGGTCCAGGACATTGTCTTCATTACATGCCTGTAACAGCATGGCAAGAACTGGAAGCATGATAAACCATCTAATGCTTCCCAGTGGGTTTGTTTTGTTCATTTTGTTTTTCATTTCCATCATTGTTATAAGCCTAGGTTAAGACCAAAAGAGATTATTGATGACCTGGGCGTGCCGTTAAGGTCCACCCCGGCTGATTCCATTTCAGGATCAAGCCCACGGTAATCTGTGATGATCAATAGGTTTTGACCTTGCACGAAGAGGCGTAGTTTATCTATGTTGATCATATCAAGTACCTCCCTTGGAAAGGTATATCCCAGGGTAATGTTGTCTAGCTTTATAAAGTCTCCATCCTCAACAAAGCGGGTGGTGGCAATTGATGTAAGGTTTACAAACGTGTTGCCAGATGCCCACAATAGGGGGGTTACACCATCTCCGGGATTTTCTGGACTTTGCCACCTACCCAGGATTTCGGTACTGTTGTTGGTAAAGTTCATGTTCAACAGGTCTCTTCTTGTCGCATTGAATATTTTATTGCCTCCGCTAAAGCGAAATAAAAACCCAAGGTCAAAATTCTTGTATGACATGTTGGAACTGAAACCGCCAAAGTATTTGGGAAGGGTCTGTCCAAGAAGGACCCTGTCATCTGCAGAGCTAAGTGATGAGGGAACTGAGATGTCCCCAGGATCTGCAGGGTCAAATTCAAAATATGAACTGGTTGGGATGTTACCCTGCACCAGGGAGCCATCTGCTTTATAGTAAACTGGGTTGCCATTTGCAGGATTTACCCCATAATACCTGTAACCATATAAGGTGTTGATGGGCTCGCCTTCACGAATGATCGTGTTGGTGCCTATCCTATCCTGACCGTTAACCAGGCTCTTGACCTCGTTTTGCACGAAAGAGATATTTGCACTTACTGACCATTTGAATTCTCCTTCAAGGATTTTGGCATCAGCCGAAAATTCAAGTCCAGAGTTTTGAATTGCACCAATGTTTGCACTATAACTGTTGCCAGGAATACCTAATGACATAGGGGTTTCAAGATCGAGTATCAAATCATTTGTGTCATCTTTAAACCAGTCTACCGTAAGGCCAAATCTATTGTTGATCAACCTAAGGTCAAGGCCCACATCATATTTTGTGCTGGTTTCCCATTTAAGGTTGTCGTTGCCAAATTGAGCATAGGCAATACCATTGGCATCTCCATATTGAGCTGAACCATATAGGCCAAGATAGGGGTAATTACCTATGGAGACGTTGCCTACCTTACCATAAGAACCGCGTATTTTAAGGTCTGAGACAACATCTTGAATCCCGCTCATAAACCCTTCTTTTGAAATGGTCCATCCCACAGATGCACCAGGGAATGTACCATAACGGTTTTGTTCTGGAAGTGATGATAGACCGTCACGTCTCAATGTACCTTGCACAAAATATTTTTCTTTGTAGTTATAGTTTAACCTACCCGCGACGGATATGAAGCCATTTTCGGTAAGCCCTCCACCAGAACCTTGAACACCGTACGATCCAGAAATCAGGTTTTGGTTAAAAAACTCGTTGGAAAGATCTGTGCCACTGCCAAAGAAGCTCTGGTTGCGTTGTTTTTGATACTCACTTATAAGCACGGCACTTACATTGTGGGCATCTGCAAAAGTTTCATTATAGCTCAGGATATTCTGCCAGTTCCAGCGTAGGAGGTCTGTGGTGCTGTTTTGCACCCGGCCATTAGATCCTTGACCATCACCATGCACTGGGCTATAATATAAAAACCCTGAGGTCACGGCCTGGTCAACACTTACCTGGGTCCTGAAATTAACTGTGCTTACGGGTTTGATATCGGCAAATACATTGCCTATCAATCGGTTTATTTTAGAATAGAAATTGTTGTTTTCTATAGCATACATGATGTTTGGCAGGTTGTCACCTATAAGGCCTATATTGTCCCATCTTCCCACAAGGGCGGGAAACTCAAAGTCAATATTATATCCCGTGGGATGGTCAGGATTGTATATGGGGACGTTAGGGTGTTGACGTGTGGCATTAAATATGTTGCCTGACAGGGAGTTTGTGCCCGTGTTGAGGCCTGTATATTCAGTCCTGGTATAGCCAGCATTTACACCTAGTGACAGCCATTTCATTACTTCTTGGTCCAGGTTTGACCTGAAGCTGTACCTTGTCATGCCATTGGGGCGGGCCACGCTTTCTTGATCAGTATATCCCATGGAAAAATAGTAACTTGTCTTAGCGGTCCCTCCACTTACGCTTAGGTTATGGTCCTGTTGCAATGCACCATCCTTGAGTACTGCATCTTGCCAATCAGTATTAAAATCTGTTCCTGCGGCCCAGTCTGCCTGTCCACGGTTAGATCGCTTTTCATTTGATATTTCAATAAACTGAGGTGTGTTCAACAAATCAAAAGTCTCCACGGGAGAAGCAAAACCTATGGTGGTATTATAGCTCACGGAGGTCCTACCTTCTTTACCTTTTTTAGTGGTTATGAGCACGACACCGTTAGCTGCCCTTGATCCATATATCGCGGTGGCAGAACCATCCTTTAAAATCTCTACAGATTCTATATCGGCTGGGTTGATGTCCCCCAGGCCATTGTTGCTGGCATAGCCGCCCAGGTCGCCTGTATAAATGGGTATACCATCTACCACGATAAGCGGGTAGGTGCCCGAAGTGATGGATGCAATACCCCTGATCCTAAAACGTGGAGCTTCACCCACGATGCCATTTTGAGTAGTTATCTGTACGCCAGCAGCCCTTCCTGAAAGTTGAGATTCAAAACTGGGTGTGACTAAGTCTGCGATTTCATCTCCCTTTACCTGGGAGATAGCGCCGGTAACATCCCTTTTGCGCTGTACGCCATAACCTACAACTACAACCTCATCTAGGGATTCAGTTGACTCTTCCAAGGTTATGTTGAGTATGCTTGTATTTGCTCCCAGCAACCTTTCCTCGCTTTGAAAGCCCACAAAGGTGAATACAAGGATTTCTTGTGGCGCTGCACTTATGGTGTAGACCCCATCAAAATCTGTCTGGGTGCCTCTTTGAGAAGCACCCTTTACCACCACGTTCACTCCAGGAATCGGAGTTCCATCAGCTCCAGTAATGGTACCGGTGATGTTTTTCTGCTGAGCATAACCCATCAGGGATATACCGAACAAAAGAGTAAAAAGTAGTTTGTTTGTCATTTAACTTTTAATTTGATTATTTCGAGTCAAATGTATTTTTTAACACAATATATTTTTATAAAAAATCATAAAACAATGAATTTTTATCAATAAAATATTAATGAGGATTAAATTTTGTATAAAACATTGTTTTTCAGGATCTGGGAGATGGCTTTTTTACATTTAATGCAATAAAATATGAGGCTGTTATTTGGTTTTCAAGGCATTATTTGGGGTTATTTTTGGCAAAAGCCAGTTAAAAATTCTAGTGATATGCCCAGCAGGTTTTTTATTGATTATTTAATGATGGTTTAACGTGTATTTGGGTTGTCCTACAGGGTGATTAATATGGTGTTGACCATCAGTGAATAAGAGCCCATAAATTTATTCAAATCCCACCTTGCCAAATCAATATATAGTTGTACATTTGCACCCCTGTTTCCCAGAATGGATTTTCTGAGGGATAGGAAATGGAATGTTTAATAATTAAATTAATTAAGTGTGGACACATTAAGCTACAAAACAGTATCTGCAAACAAAGCCACTGTGGATAAGCAGTGGGTACTTGTTGATGCTGATGGTCAAACGCTGGGTCGCCTTTCTTCTAAAGTAGCAAAACTGCTACGTGGAAAGTACAAGCCTAGCTACACGCCACACGTTGATTGCGGAGACAATGTTATCGTTATCAATGCCTCTAAAATCAACTTAACGGGTAAAAAATGGGACGCGAAAGAATACATTCGCCACACCGGTTACCCAGGTGGTCAGAGAAGCCTTACCGCAAAAGAACTTTACAGCAAGGATCCTAGCCGTATCGTCGAGAATGCAGTAAAAGGCATGTTGCCCAAGAACAAATTGGGAAGTGCAATCTATCGCAACCTTAAGGTATATGCGGGAGAAGAGCACGGTCAACAGGCGCAAAAGCCTGAAGCAATTAACATTAACGAACTCAAGTAAATGGAAGTAATTCACAAAATCGGTCGTAGAAAGACCGCAGTTGCCAGGGTTTACGTTGCTCCCGGTGAAGGGAACATCACGGTAAACAAGCGTGACCTTAATGATTACTTTACTACCGGTACATTGCAGTACAAAGTCAATCAACCTCTTATGTTGACAGAGAACGAGAAGAACTTTGACGTACGTGTAAATGTCTATGGTGGTGGTATCACTGGTCAAGCAGAGGCAGTACGCCTTGCAATCTCCAGGGCAATGTGCGAGCTTAACGAAGAAAACCGCCTTGTGCTCAAGCCAGAAGGCCTGCTTACACGTGACCCACGTATGGTTGAGCGTAAGAAATTCGGTCAGAAGAAAGCACGTAAGAAATTCCAGTTCTCTAAACGTTAATTCGCTTTGGCTTAAAGCCAAATCTAGAGAGCTAAAAACAAAATTTTTAATGTCGTTCTTCGCAATAATGCGAAAATTAGTTTAGCATCTAAATGAACATGGCGACTCTTGTAAAAGATGACCACTTGTTTATTGCTACTACAACGGGAACGTAAACTAAATTACAAAATGGCACAAACTGAAAATGTAAAACAATTGCTGGATGCAGGTGTACACTTTGGTCACCTTACCAGAAGATGGG
>CEQG01147742.1_pt1 | contig 13018 bp, 11 predicted proteins | sample 350301 | NCBI WGS metagenome assembly CEQG01 (sample SAMEA2621242, study PRJEB7988) | marine metagenome | isolation source: saline water (ENVO:00002010), including | reverse complement strand
CAGCAAGAATTTGGACCAGAGCTTATGAGTCCACTACCTAGCGCGCAGGTGATTGCGCTTGGTTCAGTGTGTCGCAGCCGCGGCAGGTGGCCTGAACCGGAAAGCCAACGAAATACTCGTGCCCACGCGCAAAACGCAGATGCATCCGGCCGTCCCGGCAGACGCCGAGCAGCTTGTCACAGCGCGTACAGCGCCATTCAGGGCTCAAAGGGTTGGGGTTTGATTTTGCGCCACCGGTCCAGCTGATCTGGGCGGGCTGGCGGGAAGTATCGGGAGTCGGCATGGAAGTGCTCCTCTGATGAGTGAGCCTTTCCAATAGACAGCGGTTTTTTAGACCGTCGCCCGCAATATTTTAGACCGTCGTCAGACCGACCCGCCAAGACTCGCCAGTTCAGACGACAAGGCGCCAATATCCACGGGTCGAACCTTTGGCGATACAGGCATCAAGAATACTCTCCCACATCCGTTTTTTGAACGCCTGCTGTGGGCTCTTGACGCCAGTATCCTCGATGAGGTCGGCCGTCTTGACATCTGGGCTGCCGGCAAGATACGCCGCGACAAGCTTTTCGAAGATCCGGATCTGATTTGCACCAAGAATGGCAAGCGGTGCTTTTCCGGGGATGCACAATGAAGCGGATTGGGTGCCTGACTTGAGCACTGCGACTGAACTGCCCCCCGCGGCAACATTCCGTCCAGAACTGAAGGTCTGCGCCAACGCATCGCGCGACAGCACCAAATCTTCGCTCTCATCGGACAGATGCGTGAGCACTGGAATGACGACATTCGGCCCGAGGCAGGTGAGTGTATCGACGCTGGATGTCAGGACGATCCCGATCCCAGACGCATTCCGCGCCCGCAGGAGCTGATCCAGCTTGTTGATGACTTGGGGATCACCGAAACGCCGCGCGAAATAGACCGGTTTGCGATCGCCATCCGCCCCAAGTCACCCTTCAGGACCAGATCCTGATCGAGGACCTGAGCTCCCTTGCTCGTCAGCAATGGACGGATGAGTTTCAGCACGGTTTCCTGGAGCCATTCGCGATTGAGCTGATAGCGTTCAAGATCGGCCGCCGGGTGTTCACCCGCGTCTTCTCCGAACGGACCTGTCGCCGAGACCATTCCTGGCGTCGATGAGGGCTTGATCTCGACCTCACCGTTGATGTCGTCCTCGTCAATCAGCACCACATCCTGGCGATCGCGCCGCTCGAGCAGCCCGTCTTCAATCAGCCGATCAGGATCGAGCCCGATCTCACGCAAGTATCCCCCCGTGACCTCGTCTTCCTCGAGATCGTAGAGGTCCACCAGTTGCGCGAACATGGCACGCAAATCGCCGTTGTCGATCTGACGGAAGGCGCTCAGGATCCCCCATTCGTGCAGCAACGCAAATCCAAGGCTGCGTTCGTCGGGGTCCTTGTTGCTCTCAGATTGCAGCTCTTGGCGCCTGACACGGTGATATTGAGGGAGCGTTCCTTGGCGTTGCCTGCACGATTGTACTTCACTGCAATGCCGATGCGGCTGAAGCTGGCAGCCCGCCGGAAAATGTTGCCCCGGCCGAGATATCTCGTCGCGATTTCCTGGATGTCATCATCAATGGCGACCTTGAGAACCAGTTTCCGACTCCAATGGCCCAGACGGATTTCCACTTCCAGCACCCGCGCCACCTGGATTTCCACACCTTCGATCTTCGGGATTGAAAGTGCCAGAGATGTGCGGAAACGGCTGAGGTTGTAGCGCTTCCAGGTCAGCGGTTTTTGAGAAATGTCGTGTTCCAGCGTAACCTCGGCGAAGGCATCGCCCACCTTCTGCCGAACGACCGGACTGTCGGCGCAAATTTCGATCTGCCTTTTTGACGGGGTGTAGATCAAGGTCGCTTCGTTTGGCGGTCGGAAATAGATCGTTCCTCGCCGCCCGTCGTCGCGATGGTCGTGAACGCTCGACAATGGGCCGCCGTGACGGACAATCAGCATGATTGATGTCGGATGCGCTTCCGTAGAAGGCAGGTCGAGCGCCTTCACCGTACAGATTGTCTTGAGTTCGAGGACCTCCGTGATCTTCGACGCCAGCGCGGTTTCATCGACTGCGTTTGCGTCAAGGTTGATCGCCTTGTCCAATTCGACCTCGAACGCATCGTACATCTTACCATGGTCGCGGAATTGGCGTGCGAAATGAAAACTCTCTGCATCCTCGAAAGTCTGGCGTGTGTTGAGAAACGCCCAGATGCTCCTGCAGAGCGGATCGGGCTGTGACACGATTTCCTGCGCCTGCTCTTCCGTGAACTGCTTGTCGACAATTGTAGTGAGGGATGAAATGCCCTTGCTGTCTGCAAGTGCACGGATCCTGCGACAGCGCTGCTCGGCTGGCCGCAATTCGTCCAGATCAAAATCTGACAAAATTCCAATGATTTCCTGCCGAAATTCGGTGACCGACTCTTCATCTGAATGATTTGGAGTATCCTCGGGCAAATTGAACTCTGGCTCGTTCTCGCCTTCCCGAATAGCAAGCACCGCGCGTGCAAGGTCGATCCGCGCGTCCTCGATCAACGCAAGGATATTCGGGCCAACCGGACTTGCTTTTCGCGCGATGAACTCACCTCAATGCATGTTGTCTCTCAACTTGATTCAACCTCCGATAATCGTTGACGAAAGTCAGGTCCACAAGAGCAGATGTTCGCTACCTGTTCGCCTTCTCATCAGCGCTTGGCGAGAGCGCATGTCCCACAAGGCGCTTCGCGGTGGCTTTTGGTTGGTAACGACACCAGCAAGCACGGCCGCCCAGGACATGAAACGACCCAATCCACTCCCACCCGCCCAGTTGAAGCCCGCAGAACGCCGAGCCGAGCTATGCAGCCTGCTGGCCGCCGGCTTGGTTCGGTTGCGGATGCGTGATCGGGCGGAAGTATCTGACGAAATTGGAGAAAGTAGCCTACACTATCCGGCCGACGAATGGCGTCATGCAACTCCAACTCATCGGAGAAATGCATGATCAAACAAGATCCCATTCCCGCCCGCCTGGCCGCGCTTAAGACCACGCCGACGCCAGACCTGAAGCAACAATGGCGCGAATTGTTCGACAGCGAACCGCAGCCGTTCAACCGCCGCTACCTCGAGAGCCGATTGGCCTACCGCATCCAGGAACTGGCCTATGGTGGCCTGAAGCCGGAAACGGTGAAAATGCTGGAGGCGCTTGGTGAGCAACTCGACGGCGGTGACCGCAAGAAGAGCCGCATCCGCGCTGACCTGACGCCCATCGTGGGCACGCGGCTGATCCGTGAATGGAAGGGCGTTGAGCATGTTGTCACCGTCACCGCCGACGGTTTTGACTGGCAGGGCCGCCCCTACAAATCGCTCTCCGCGATTGCCCGCGCAATCACTGGAACGCGCTGGAACGGCTGGGTGTTTTTCGGCCTGAAGAACCATCGGAGGAGCGCATGACCAAACCGATTGTCCGGAAACTGCGTTGCGCGATCTACACCCGCAAGTCCTCCGAGGAAGGGCTGGAGCAGGAGTTCAACTCGCTCCACGCTCAACGGGAGGCTTGCGAGGCGTACATCGCCAGCCAGCGCTCAGAGGGCTGGGTGCTGGTCCGCGATCAGTATGACGACGGCGGTATCTCCGGCGGCACGCTGGAACGCCCGGGCCTGCAACAGCTCATGGCAGATATTGAGGACGGGCTGGTCGACGTGGTCGTGGTCTACAAGATCGACCGCCTCAGCCGCTCGCTGGCCGACTTCGCCAAACTAGTCGAGGTGTTCGATCGGAACGACGTGACCTTCGTCTCGGTGACGCAGTCGTTCAACACGACGACGTCCATGGGTCGGCTGACGCTGAACATCCTGCTGTCATTCGCCCAGTTCGAGCGGGAGGTGACTGCCGAGCGGATCCGCGACAAGGTCGCCGCTACTCGCAAGAAGGGCATGTGGATGGGCGGGGTGCCGCCCTACGGCTACCGGGTCGAGAACCGGAAATTGGTGATCGACAATGAGCGCGCTGAGCAGGTCCGCTGGGCCTTCGAACGGTTTATCAAGATTGGCTCCGGCACAGAGCTGGCCCGCGAAATCGCTGTCAAGGGCATCCTGACCCCCAAAGGCAACCCGATAGACAAGAAGTTTATCTACCGCCTGCTCAATAATCGCGCCTACATTGGCGAAGCCGTCCACAAGGGCAACAGCTATCCCGGCGAGCACGACGCCATCATCGACCGCGCGGTTTGGGACAAGGTCCACGCCATCCTGACCGAAAGCCCCCGCAAGCGCGCCGCGCGCACGCGGGCGGACACGCCTGCTCTGCTGAAAGGGCTGCTCTACGGCCCCGACGGGGCGGCCTTCTCGCCGACCCACACCCGGAAAGGGGGCAAGCTCTACCGCTACTATGTCAGCCAGACGGTTTTGAAGCACGGTGCAGGATCATGCCCGGTCGGCCGTGTTCCTGCGGGCGAAATTGAAACCGCCGTCATGGACCAACTCCGCGCCGTGTTTCGCCAGCCTGAGATCGTGGCGGGCACATGGAAGGCGGCCCGCTCGCAAGATGACGAGATCACCGAGGCCGACGCCCGTGACGCGCTTACCCGTCTTGATCCGCTGTGGGATGAACTCTTCGCCGCCGAACAGGCACGCATCGCGACACTGCTGGTCGAGCGGATCGACATCGGCACCGATGGCCTGAATGTTCGCCTCCGCATGGATGGCCTGAGTGGGCTGGCGCGCGAAATGATAGCTAATCCAGGAACGGCAGCACGACCCGCGCGAAGCCAGTGCCAGAAACGGTGACGGTGCACATCCCGTTCCGCCTCGTGAAACGAGGTGGTCGGAAAGAGATGCAGCTGCCGGATGGGGCATTCAGCCAGAGCAAGATGGACAATACGTTGGTCAAGGCGCTGGCGCGTGCGTTTCGCTGGAAACGGATCTTGGAGTCGGGGGAGTTCGCCACGATCAGAGAGCTTGCGGAGCGGGAAGGCGTGACGCCTTCGTTCCTGACACGAATCCTGCGGCTCACACTGCTGGCTCCCGAGATCGTCACGGCGGTTCTCGATGGCACGCAGTTCGTAGACCTGACCCTGAAGACCGCAATGCAGCACTGTCCCGGTGAATGGACGGCGCAGGTTTCCAAATTCAATGGACGCGAAGAACTGGAATCCTGACATTCGTTACACCCGGCGCCGGGCCGCAAGGCATGCGGGAGCGGTATCGCGGCGCGGAGATAAGCGTCAAAGCACGCACAAGCGGCATCGGCTGGACCGTGGGCAGAGCTAGAGGACTTGGGCGGTGACGCGGCTCAGGTGCCCGAACATCGAAGACAGCGACACAACCCGAATACAAGGAGCGACACGCCCAATGCCAGCCCGATCTCATCAGAACTCTGAGATTGCTTGGAATTCCCGCCTTGTAGGAATCCGCAAATTTCCATAGAAATCTCAAAACAGATGATTTTGGGAAAGTACTTCGCATGGCAGCTGACATCATGACCATTGATGAAGTCGCCGACTATCTCAGGATCAACAAGAAAACCGCTTACCGCCTTGCGGCCGACAGCAAGCTGCCCGGCTTCAAGGTTGGCGGCACCTGGCGGTTTCGGCGCGTGGATATTGAGGACTGGATCGAGCGTGAAGCCAGTCCGAAGAAGGACAAAAAGAGATGACCGGCCAGGAACAACGCGCGGTGCTACAACGGAAAATCTGGGACATCGCGAACGATGTGCGCGGCTCGGTCGATGGCTGGGACTTCAAGCAATATGTCCTCGGCACGCTCTTTTACCGCTTTATCAGCGAGAATTTCGCTGCTTATATTGAGGCGGATGACGAGAGCATCAACTACGCTGGCCTTCCCGACGATGTCGTCACCGATGACATCAAGGATGACGCGATCAAAACCAAGGGCTATTTCATCTATCCCAGCCAGCTCTTTGCCAATGTCGCGAAAGACGCGCATCAGAATGACAGCCTGAACACCGATCTGGCGCAGATTTTCGCGGCGATCGAGTCCTCCGCCAACGGCTACCCCTCCGAGCAGGACATCAGAGGTCTCTTCGCGGACTTCGATACGACCAGCACGCGCCTTGGCAATACAGTGACGGAGAAGAACAGCCGCTTGGCGAAAGTGCTGAAACGTGTTGCGGAATTGGATTTCGGAGACTTCCACAATAGTCAGATTGATCTTTTCGGCGACGCCTATGAATTCCTGATCTCGAACTACGCCGCCAATGCGGGCAAATCCGGTGGGGAGTTTTTCACCCCGCAACATGTCTCAAAGCTTATCGCCCAGCTCGCCATGCATGGGCAGGAAAAGGTCAACAAGATTTACGACCCGGCCTGCGGCTCCGGCTCCCTGCTGCTGCAAGCCAAGAAGCATTTTGACGCGCACATCATCGAAGAGGGTTTCTTCGGGCAGGAGATCAACCACACGACCTACAACCTCGCCCGCATGAACATGTTCCTGCACAACATCAATTACGACAAGTTCAACATCCAGCGCGGCGACACGCTCACCCAACCCCACTTTCAGGACGACAAGCCGTTCGACGCCATCGTCTCCAACCCGCCCTATTCGGTGAAGTGGATCGGCTCGGATGATCCGGCCCTGATCAATGATGATCGCTTTGCTCCGGCGGGTGTGCTGGCACCCAAATCAAAGGCCGATTTCGCCTTTGTGCTGCACGCGCTGAGTTATTTGTCGGCCAAGGGCCGCGCGGCGATCGTGTGCTTTCCAGGCATTTTCTATCGCGATGGGGCGGAGAAGAAGATCAGGCAGTATCTGGTCGACAACAATTATGTTGAGACGGTGATCGCGCTCGCCTCCAACCTCTTCTACGGCACGACCATCGCGGTGACGATCCTGGTGCTGGCCAAGAACAAGACCGACACGGCCATCCAATTCATCGACGCGACCGGCGAAGACTTCTTCAAGAAGGCCACCAACACCAATCTGATGACGGAGGATCACATCGCGCGCGTGATGGACATCTTCGATGCGAAGGAAGACGTGCCACATGTCGCGGCCTCGGTGCCGTACGAGACTATCGTTGAGCGCGGCTATAACCTCTCGGTCAGCTCCTATGTCGAGCCGCGCGACACGCGCGAGGTGATCGATATTGACGAGCTGAATGAACAGATCGGCACCACTGTGGAACGGATCAATCAGCTGCGAGCCGATATCGACGCCATCATTGCGGAGATCAACGCATGAGCGCGGCGAATTTTCTGGAGAAGCTACTGGGCGACGCTGAGGTGGAGTGGGTTCCCGTGTCCGAATTGTTCGACCTGAAAAATGGCTACACACCTTCAAGGTCAAACAAGGAGTTTTGGAACAGCGGCACTATTCCCTGGTTCCGAATGGACGACATTCGGGCGAATGGTCGGATATTGAAAGACTCTTTGCTAAAGATAACACCGGAGGCCGTAAAGGGCGAACGCCTGTTTGCTGGAAACTCAATCATCATGGCAACTTCTGCCACTATCGGCGAGCACGCCCTAATTACCGTGCCCTATTTGGCAAATCAAAGATTCACGAATTTGACTGTGAAGGAAAGATTCGAGACCCAGACGAATATCAAATACCTATTCTATTATTGTTTCTTGCTGGCAGAGTGGTGCGAAAAGAATACAACAAAGTCTAGCTTTGCGTCAGTTGATATGAAGGGCTTCAGGCGTTTTCAAATCCCCATCCCATGCCCCGATGATCCCGAAAAGTCGCTGGCGATCCAGGGGGAGGTCGTCCGAATACTCGACAGCTTCGCCGAGCTTACCGCCGAGCTTACCGCCGAGCTTACCGCCGAGCTTACCGCCCGCAAAAAGCAATACAACCACTACCGCGACCGGCTTCTCAGCTTTGAAGGTGGGGATGTCGAATGGAAACCCTTGGACGAGATTGGTGAGTTCATCCGTGGAAAGCGCTTTACGAAAGCCGATTATGTGGATGAAGGCATCGACGTTATTCACTACGGTGAAATCTACACGCGTTACGGCGTCTATGCCTCTCAAGCGCTTTCAAAAGTCAGCGGCGCTATGGCTGGCTCTCTGCGCTATGCGCAACCTAACGATGTTATCATTACCGACGTCGGCGAGACTGTCGATGACGTTGGCAAGGCAATGGCATGGTTAGGGGAAAAGCAGGTTGCAATACATGACCATTGCTACGCATTTCGGCATGAGATGAACCCTAAGTTCGTCGCCTACTGTATGCAGACCTCAGACTTCATTGCCAAGAAGTACAAGTATGTTGCTCAGACAAAGATAAACACGCTCCTTATAAGGCCTTTTGGGAAAGCGAAGATTCCTGTCCCGTACCCCGACGACCCTACTAAGTCTCTCGCCGAACAAGCCCGCATTGTCGCAATCCTCGAAAAGTTCGACACGCTGACGACCTCCCTCAGCGAAGGCCTGCCCCGCGAGATTGAGCTGCGTGAAAAGCAATATGCTTATTACCGCGATCAGCTGCTGAGCTTTCCCAAGCCTGATGCAGAGGCGGCGTAAATGGGACAGACGCTGACCGAAATCGCTGAAACGCTGCGAGACGCCGACAAGAAGGTGCAGCTGATCTATGCGTTCAACACCTCCGGCAAGACCCGCCTGTCCCGTGCATTCAGAGAGCTGATCGACCCGAAGACCGAGGAACGGGACGACGATTATCGGCCAAAAGTGCTTTACTACAACGCCTTTACTGAAGACCTGTTCTTTTGGGACAATGACCTCACTGGCGACACCGAGCGGAAGCTTTGCATTCATCCGAATGCATTCACCAGATCCGCCTTCGAAGATCTCGGGCTCGACCTCAATGTGATCACCGTGTTTCAGCGTTACACCCAGCCGAACCTTACACCCCGCTTCAATGAGGAATACAAAACCAAAGACAAGGACGACAAGGAGATTACCGTCCCGGCATTTTCCGAAGTGATCTTCACACTGGGGCAAGATCCGGAGACCAACCCAGAACGTCTCAAAATATCGAAGGGCGAAGAAAGCAACTTCATCTGGAGTGTTTTTTATTGCCTGCTGGATCAGGTCATCAGCACCCGTAATGTCGCCGAAGTCGATGAGCGCGAGACGGATCAGTTTAACGATCTCGAATACATATTCATCGATGACCCGGTCAGTTCGCTTGATGAGAACCACCTCATTCAGCTCGCCGTAGACGTCGCGGACCTGATCAAGAGAAGCGATGCGGTGAACGGCCTGAAATTCATCATCACGACACACAGCCCACTTTTCTTCAACGTGCTGTTCAATGAGTTGAAAAACAAGACCTCCTACATGCTGAAACGGCTTGAGGATGGAACGTTTGAGCTGACAGAGAAGAACGGCGATTCAAACCAGAGCTTTTCTTACCACCTTTACCTCAAGCAGACGCTGGAGGAGGCAATCGCGGCAGACAAGATCGAGCGCTATCGCTTCACCCTGCTGCGAAATCTCTATGAAAAGACATCGAACTTTCTGGGCTATCCGCGATGGTCAGAGCTGCTGCCGGGCGACCAGCAACTTTACCTGAACCGCATCATTCAGTTTACGAGCCATAGCACGCTCTCCAGTGAGGCTATCGCCGAGCCCTCGCCGCAGGAAAAGCAGACGGTGAAGCTCCTGCTGAACCATCTGCGGAACAATTACAGCTATTGGCAGGAGGACGCCCCGAATGCCTGAGCAGACGACCCCGATCGCCGAGACCAATCGCTTTATCATTCTCGATAAATATGTGCGCGCTTGGGAGGCGGCTGACAGCTATCAGGCTGAGGCCGACCTGGAGCGCGAGCTTGTTCAGGACCTGCGCAATCAGGGCTATGAGTTTCTTGACGATCTGAAATCAACGGGCGCCATGCTGGCGAATGTGCGTACACAGCTGCAAGCGCTCAATAATGTTCAGTTTACTGAGAAGGAATGGGCGCGGTTCGTTGAGACCTATCTGGATCGCCCCAGCGACAGCGCCACTGACAAGACCCGCAAGATCCACGACGACTACATTTTTGACTTCGTCTTCGATGATGGCCGTATCCAGAACATCTATCTGGTCGATAAGGCCAATGTCTGCCGCAACAAGGTTCAGGTCATCAAACAGTTCGAGCAAGCGGGCACTCATGCGAACCGCTACGATGTGACCATTCTGGTGAACGGGCTGCCGCTAGTGCAGGTCGAGTTGAAAAAGCGCGGCGTCGCCATTCGGGAAGCGTTCAACCAGATCCACCGTTACAGCAAGGAGAGCTTCAACTCGGACAGTTCGCTCTTCAAGTACCTCCAGATCTTCGTGATCTCGAACGGCACGGATACGCGCTACTTCGCCAACACGACCAAGCGCGACAAGCACAGCTTCGACTTCACGATGAACTGGGCGCAGGCGGATAACAGCCTGATCAGGGACCTCAAGGACTTCACCGCGACCTTCTTCGAGAAGCGCACCCTTATGAAGGTGTTGCTCGATTTTTCCGTCTTTGATGTCAGCGACACGCTGCTTGTGATGCGACCATATCAGATCGCCGCAACAGAACGCATCCTGCGGAAGATCAGAAGTTCCTTCGAGGCCAAGACACTTGGCAAGCCGGAAAGCGGTGGTTTCATCTGGCACACGACGGGCTCAGGCAAGACGCTGACCAGCTTCAAGGCGGCCCGCCTCGCCACCGAGCTTAATTTCATCGACAAGGTATTCTTCGTGGTGGACCGCAAAGACCTCGATTACCAGACGATGAAAGAGTATCAGCGCTTCTCGCCTGACAGCGTCAACGGTTCCGACAGCACAGCCGGGTTGAAGCGCAACCTCTCCAAGGACGATAACAAAATCATCGTCACGACGATCCAGAAGCTCAACAATCTGATGAAGAGCGAGGGCGACTTGCCGGTCTATACCCAGCGCGTCGTCTTCATTTTCGACGAGTGCCATCGCAGCCAGTTTGGTGAGGCACAGAAGAACCTCAAGCGGAAGTTCAAACAATTCTGCCAGTTCGGCTTCACCGGCACGCCGATCTTTCCGGAAAATGCTTCGGGCGCGGAGACGACGGCCAGTGTATTCGGGAGCGAACTGCATTCCTATGTGATCACCGACGCGATCCGCGACGAGAAGGTGCTGAAGTTCAAGGTCGATTACAACGATGTGCGCCCGCAGTTCAAAGCGATCGAAACCGAACAGGACGAAAAGAAGCTGACCGCCGCCGAAAACCGGCAAGTTCTTCAGCACCCCGAACGGATCGCAGAGATTTCCCAGTACATTCTCGATAACTTCCGCCGCAAGACGCATCGTCTCTATGGAGACAATAAGGGCTTCAACGCCATGTTCGCGGTGAGCAGCGTTGATGCAGCCAAGCTCTATTATGAAAAACTGAATGCGCTGCAGGACGGTAGCGACAAGCCGTTGAAGATCGCGACCATCTTTTCGTTCGCAGCCAACGAAGAACAGGATGCGATTGGCGACATTCCCGACGAGAGTTTTGAGGTTTCGGCGCTGAACAGCAGCGCCAAGGAATTCCTGAACGCCGCCATCGCGGACTACAACGCCTGTTTCCGAACGAATTTCAGCGTCGATAGCAAAGGCTTCCAGAATTATTATCGGGATCTAGCGAAACGGGTGAAGTCCAAGGAAGTCGACCTGCTCATTGTGGTTGGCATGTTCCTGACCGGCTTTGACGCGCCAACCCTGAACACGCTGTTCGTGGACAAGAATCTGCGTTTTCACGGCCTTATACAAGCCTACTCCCGCACCAACCGCATTTATGATGCGACCAAGTCCTTCGGCAACATCGTTACCTTCCGTGACCTAGAAGAGGCGACCGTCAAGGCGATCACACTCTTTGGCAACGCCAATACCAAGAACGTCGTTCTGGAGAAGAGCTACTCAGAATACATGGAAGGTTTTACGGACCAGACGACAGGCGAGGCGCGGCGAGGCTTTATCGATGTCGTCCGTGAGCTGGAAGAGCGTTTCCCGGACCCCTCCGCCATCGAAAAGGAAGCGGACAAGAAGGCTTTTGCGAAGCTGTTCGGCGAGTATCTCCGTGTTGAGAATATCCTTCAGAATTATGATGAGTTCTCCAGCCTAAGAGAGCTTCAGGAGATCGACGAGAGTGACGCCGCAACGGTGAGAGCGTTCAAGGAGCGGCATCATTTGAGTGATGATGACGTTGACGATCTCAAGAGCATCAAGATGCCTGCTGACCGAAAGGTCCAGGACTACCGTTCGACCTACAACGACATCCGGGATTGGCTTCGTCGTGAAAAGGCGAGCGCCGAGCAGGTTGAGTCAACGATCGACTGGGATGATGTCGTCTTTGAGGTCGACCTCTTGAAGTCCCAGGAAATCAATCTGGATTACATCCTTGAGCTAATCTTCGAGCACAACAAAAAAACGAAGAGCAAGTCAGAGCTCGTTAGCGAAGTTCGCCGTGTCATTCGCGCCAGTATTGGCAACCGCGCAAAAGAAAGCCTCATCGTCGATTTCATCAATCAGACAAACCTTGACGAACTGGGGGACAAGGCCGGGGTGATTGAGGCATTTTTTGCCTTCGCACAAGCAGAACAACGCCGGGAAGCGGAAGAACTGATAACCGATGAAGAATTGAACTCGGATGCCGCCAAGCGCTACATCGCGACGTCGATCAAGCGCGAATATGCGAGCGAAAATGGCACAGAGTTGAACTCGATCCTCCCAAAAATGAGCCCACTCAATCCACAATACCTGACTAAAAAAAGAGATGTGTTCCAACGCATCTCTGCGTTCGTTGAAAAGTTCAAGGGTGTTGGCGGAAAAATGTAGGCGTGTTCATGATCGATGGTCACGAACCACTGCATATCAGTTATGGTTTTCGACCCGGGTCGCGCCCGCATGCCGAACGTCCGCCGCAAGGGTACAGTTCTAGCGGCCGAAAAAGAGTATAATTTTCAGAGTTTTATAGGACTGTACCAAAAGAGCGCAGTCAACAGGTCCGGAGAATATCGGCCCGGAGAGACCGCTTCCATGCCTCCCGGCGCCTCCGCCAGTTCTCAGCCCCGCCTGCATAACCCTCGAAAACAACGGAAAAATCCGGCCGCAGCCGGATCGGGAGAACGCTTTCGT
>CEQG01029287.1_pt1 | contig 13027 bp, 11 predicted proteins | sample 350301 | NCBI WGS metagenome assembly CEQG01 (sample SAMEA2621242, study PRJEB7988) | marine metagenome | isolation source: saline water (ENVO:00002010), including | reverse complement strand
CCACGGTGACCGTACCGTGGTCCACTCCCGTCGGCACCGGGTGCAGGCCCGCCGCCTGCGCCAGGGCCATCACCGTGTCCGGGGGCGCGTCGGTGGCGATGTCGATATCATTCACCGCCACTCCCAACAGCGCGTTGCGCACGCAGCCGCCGACAAACAGCGCCTTGTATCCGGCTTGCGAAAGCATGGCGCACACGGCCTGGGTTTCGGGCGCGGAGACCCAGGCGTCGGCGATCCGGGTCACGCGGCCATCCCTTCGGCCAGCCCCCGCAGAATCCGCGCCGTCGCGCCCCAGATGTAATAGGGGCCATAGGGAACGGTGTAATACTGCCGTTCCTGCCCGCGCCAAATCCGCGCCTCTATCGAAAACCGCGCCGGATCGGTCACATGCGCAAGCGGAACCGAAAAGACCTCATCCACCTCGCCCGCCTCGGGGATCGGTTCGAATGCGTCTCTGATAAACCCGATTACCGGCGTGATCAGAAACCCCGTGACGGTTTCATGGGTTTGCATCTGGCCCAGAACCTCCACCGAGGCGGGCGGCAGGCCAACCTCTTCGGATGCCTCGCGCAGGGCGGCATCCACCGGGCCGCTGTCCACCTCATCCTGCTTGCCGCCGGGAAAGGCGATCTGCCCCGGGTGATGCTTCAGGCGCGACGACCGCTTGGTCAGCAGCAGATCAAGCCCCGAAGCGCCCTCCTGAAATGCAACAAGCACCGCAGCCGGGCGCAAGGGGCGGCCCTTGGGCGGCGCATAGCCCGGGTTCAGATCAAAATCGGACGAGGCGCCGCCGGGCCGCGACAACACCCGTCTCAGCTGGTCGAGCGCGTCATTCCGCGTCGTCACCCGGCGTCTCCTCTGCCTCGAACCCCACGGTTTTCGGATCAAGCTCGTAATGCGCGCCGCAGAACTGGCAATCAGCGGTGACAAGCCCGTCATCGGTTGTCATATGGCCGATGTCCTTCGCCGAATAGATCGACAGGCTCTGGCGCACACGATCCTCTGAACAGGTGCAGCCAAAGGTGATCGGCTGCGCGTCGAACACCCGCGGCCGTTCTTCGTGGAACAGGCGCACCAAAAGATCGGTCGGATGCACCTTGGGGCCGACCAGTTCGATCTCTTCGACCGTATCAAGAAGAAGGTTCGCGCGGTTCCAGTTTTCTTCCTCTTCCCCGAAAAGCACATCATTGGCCTGCAGCAACCCGGCCTCGCCGCTGGCGCCATCCGTTGCCATCAGGGGTGAAGCTTCGGGCATATGCTGCAACATCACGCCGCCGGCGCGCCAATGCTCCTGCTCTCCCGGTTTTTGCGATCGGCCGAACGTCAGCTCGAACCGTGTCGGAAGCTGCTCGGATTGCACGAAATACGTCTCTGCGCAGGCCGCAAGAGAGCCGCCGGCGATCGGCGTAATGCCCTGATACGGCACCATGCCGCGCCCCTGATCAATCAGAATGGCGAAAAACCCGCCGCCGATCTGCTCGAACGGGTGCCCCGTATCCACAAGCCGGTCGGCATCATAGCTGGCATAGGCGCGAATCCGGGCGGGCTGGCCATCGTCGGTCGGCCCGTAGTAATCGGTCGCGATCAGGCGGGCGGGCCCGTCACCGCGAATCTGCAGCGAAAGCTTCCAGCGCAGCTTGATGGTCTGGCCGATCAACGCGGTCAGAAGCGCCGCTTCCGCCACCAGTGCCTCGATCACAGGGGGATAGTTGTGCTGGGCCAGAACCTGATCCAACACCCCGTCCAAGCGGGCCACCCGGCCGCGAATATCGCTCCGGTCAAGCTGAAAGGGCAGGACTGTATCGTCCCAGGCGATTTGTGATCCGAGTGACATGGGGTTTCCTTGTGCGCCTGGCCTTGGCATACCGCGACTATATAGGCGGTACAACCGGCACACCAAGGGGGCGGCCATGATCAGACGATTCGGCGAGACGGCCGTGAAGGGCCAGAGCTATCAGATCCGCCACGGGGCCTATGCCATCCTGCCGCTCGGCGGATCGCTTCTTTTGACGCATCAGGCCGCACCGGTGCCCGAATTCCAGCTTCCCGGCGGCGGCATCGATCCCGGCGAATCGCCGCTTGCCGCGCTTCACCGCGAGGTGTTCGAAGAAACCGGCTGGCGCATCGCGCCGATGCGCCGCCTCGGTGCCTTTCGCCGCTTCACCTTCATGCCCGACTACAACATCTGGGCCGAGAAGCTGTGCCACATCTACCTGGCCCGCCCGATCCGCCCGCACGGCGCCCCGACGGAGCCGGCCCATACCGCCCTGTGGATGCCGGCCGAGCTGGCCACGGAAGAGCTCGGCAACGCCGGTGATCGGTATTTCGTTTCAGATTTTCTGCGCCGCGCGCGATAGTCCTTAGTCCGGCCCCCCGTACTCCAGCAGCACCGCAGAGACGTCATCCTTCAAGGGTTCGTCCTTGCGGCGCATGTTCAGCAGCCAGAAAAGCTCGTCCAGCACTTCGGGGCCGGTCGAGCTGGCGCCGGCGACGAGCATCTGTTTGAGCCCCTCTTCCTCCAGCATCCCGCCGGTTTCGCATTCGCTTTCGGTGAACCCGTCGGAATAGAGCAAAATACGGTCTCCTTCATAAAGCTGGATCTCAAAGCTCTGATACTCCACCCCCGGCAGCAGACCGACCGGCGGGCCGCCATCGCCGACGAAATCGACGCTGCCATCGCGCCGCTGAACCGCCGGATAAGGATGGCCCGCCTGAACCATGCGCACCTTTCCCGTCGTCAGATCCGCAATGCCATAGGCCAGCGTGAAATATTCCTCGACGCCGTTGTCGGAAAGAAGCCGCTCGTTCAGGATATGCGCGACTTCCTGCGGCTGGCGCAGGGCAAAGAACCGATCGAACCGCTTCATCACCGCGATGTTCTGTTCCAGAAACCGCCCGCTCAGATAGCTCGCAAGGCGCGCTGTCATCAGCGCCGAAGTCACGCCATGGCCCGACACATCGATATTGTAGAACGCCAGCCGGTTCGGCCCCGGCGAAAACACCCCGACAAGATCGCCGCCGACATGCCAGCAGGGCTTCATCAGCATTGAAACGGTCGTTTTTCCGAATCGGTTCATCCGCTCGGGCAGCAGTGATTCCTGAATTTTGCGGGCCTGCATCAGGTCACGGTCCACCGTGTCGTACAGCCCCTGAAGCTCGTCCAGCGCGGCGCTGATCATCTGATTCTTCTCGTTCAGCGCATGCTGCATGCCCAGAATCCGCCGCCCCGCCGACAGCCGCGCGCGCAGCTCGTTCGCGTTGACCGGCTTGGTCAGGAAATCATCGGCGCCCACTTCCAGCCCGTGCACGATCTCGCCGGTTTCGGATTTGGACGTCAGCAGGATGAAATAGACATAGTCGGCCTTCTCCAACGCCCGGAAACGGGTGCAGAATTCCAGCCCGGTCATCCCCGGCATCATCCAGTCACTTATGATGAAATCCACGTTGCGCCTGTGGCAGATTTCAAGCGCCTCGTTCCCCGATGCGGCCTCTGTCACGGCATATCCCCATCGTTCAAGAAGAAGCCGCAGGATGCGCCGCTGGACACGGCTGTCATCGACCAGAAGAACGGCACCTGCGGTCCCCTGTTCGGCACTGGCATCAGGCTGTACCGGGTTTTCAGCAAGCGCTTTCAAATTCACACCTTCCTCAATGCTCGTGGCACAGCGGTACACGCAGCGCACTTAAGAAGAGGTGAAAATTAAGCTTCTATCCAATTCGCCGGCGTGACTCATCACTTGTTAAGTTCGCTGATCTAGCGTTCTCGCAAGTGCAGGATCAGGCAGGAAAGCAGTGATGATTGATTGGAACCGTATAAAGGAATTGCAGGGCGAGGTCGGAACAGAGGCTTTTGCCGAAGTCGTGGAGCTGTTCCTCGAAGAGGTGGAAGAGGGGATCGGGCGTCTTCCCCGCGCCTCGTCCGCCGTCCGCCTGCAGGAAGAGCTGCATTTCCTCAAGGGCTCGGCGCTCAACCTGGGGTTCCGGCAGTTCGCGCAGCTTTGCCATGAAGAGGAACAGGCCGCCGCCACAAGGGGCCCGGCGGCGGTTGATCGCGTCGCGCTCACCGATTGCTACCAGCGTTCGAAGGAAACATTTTCGGCGCGGCTGGCCCGACTTGGCGCCGCCGCCTGAACGCCCGGCCCTTGCCCGCCCGGCAAAAACGCAATAAACGCCGCCGGAACCCTTCCTGAACCAAAGGCGTCTTGCGCATGTCTGCCCCCAAGAAAGTCGTCCTGGCCTATTCCGGTGGCCTTGACACGTCCATCATCCTGAAATGGCTGCAAACCGAATATGGCTGCGAGGTCGTGACCTTCACCGCCGATCTCGGTCAGGGGGAAGAACTGGAACCTGCCCGCAAGAAGGCCGAGATGATGGGCGCCTCGGATATTTTCATCGAGGATCTGCGCGAGGAATTCGTGCGCGATTTCGTCTTTCCGATGTTCCGCGCCAACGCGCTTTACGAAGGGCTGTACCTGCTCGGCACCTCCATCGCGCGGCCGCTGATCTCCAAGCGCCTGATCGAGATCGCCGAGGCGACCGGCGCCGATGCCGTGGCCCATGGCGCCACCGGCAAAGGCAACGATCAGGTGCGCTTCGAGTTGAGCGCCTATGCCCTGAACCCCGATATCAAGGTGATTGCCCCCTGGCGCGAATGGGATCTGACATCGCGCACCAAGCTGCTGGAATTCGCAGAGCTGAACCAGATCCCCGTCGCCAAGGACAAGCGCGGCGAGGCGCCGTTCAGCGTCGACGCCAACCTTCTGCACACCTCGTCCGAGGGCAAGGTGCTGGAAGACCCGGCACAGGACGCGCCCGATTACGTCTATCAGCGCACCGTCAATCCCGAAGATGCGCCGAACGAACCGGAGTTCGTCGAAATCGGGTTTGAAAAGGGCGATGCGGTCAGCATCAACGGCCAGGCCATGAGCCCCGCAACCCTGCTGACCAAGCTCAACGAACTGGGCGGCAAACACGGCATCGGCCGGCTGGATCTGGTCGAAGGCCGGTTCGTGGGCATGAAATCCCGCGGCATCTATGAAACGCCCGGCGGCACTCTCCTGCTCGAAGCGCATCGCGGGATCGAGCAAATCACGCTCGACCGTGGCGCGGCGCATCTGAAAGACCAGATCATGCCGCAATATGCCGAGCTGATCTACAACGGCTTCTGGTTCAGCCCCGAGCGCGAAATGCTGCAGGCGCTGATCGACAAGAGCCAGGAACATGTCACCGGCACCGTCCGGCTGAAGCTTTACAAGGGTCTGGCCCGCACCGTCGGCCGGTGGTCGGATCAGTCGCTCTATTCCGAAGAGCATGTGACGTTTGAAGATGACGCCGGCGCCTATGATCAGAAAGACGCGGCGGGCTTTATCAAGCTCAACGCCCTGCGCCTGCGCCTTATCGCGATGCGCAACCGCCGGCTCAAGGGCTGACGTTACCGCCCGGCCCGCAGAACACGGGCCGGGCCAGGCTTGCGCGCGTTACTGCGCGCTGACCACCGCCATCACCAGCTTGCCGTCAACCTTCACCGGGCCATCCTCTTTCGCACCCAGCGTGTATTCGAAGATGCCGGTTTTCATGCCGCCGTCTTCGCCGTGAAGCATCAGCATCAGCTTTTCACCCGGCTTCACCTCTTCGGTCAGAATGGCCGCGACATCCGTATTCTCGCCCTTCATCAGCGGTGCATGGCCGACAACCGGGCCGGGCTTCATCCCGTCGCCGGTGCGATGCACCACCAGCCAGCCATTGGCCGGGGCGACGACGGAACCGGCAACAACGGTGCCGCCGGAAACATCCTGATCCATCGCATCCACATTCAGCATCATATGCCCGCCCGCGAAGGCGGAACCGGCGATCAGGGAAAAGGCGGCGGCGTAAACGGTTTTCATAACAAACTCCCGTGGTTTCACATGACAGGCCGGATGGCCCATCTGTGCAAAGACACGGACACAGCAGCCACAGAGTTTCACCGCACCCCCGGAAAAGGCGAAATGTTACAGCCGTTCGAAGCTTCGTGACCTCACGCGCTTGTCAGTACCGCTGGCACCCTTGCCGGCCCTAGGTTGCAGCAGATCAACGCAAGGAGGGCGACATGCCTCAGACATTGCAGAACCTGAAAACCCTGACGCTGATGATCGCCATCCTGTTCGGCGTCAGCGTGAATTGCAGCACGGCCAAGGCCGCGGCGCTGGAAAAAGCCGTTCTGGCCGGCGGCTGCTTCTGGTGTGTCGAGGCCGATTTCGAGAAAGTGCCGGGGGTGAAAGAGGTGGTCTCCGGCTTTACCGGCGGCACCGTCGCCGACCCGTCCTACAAACAGGTCGTAAGGGGCGGCACCGGCCATTTCGAAGCGGTCGAGATTACCTATGACCCCGAAGTGGTCAGCTATGACACGCTTCTGAGCCTCTTCTTTCGCAGCGTCGACCCGACCGATGCCTACGGGCAGTTCTGCGACAAGGGCGACAGTTACAGAACCGCGATTTTCGTCTCTGATCCGGCCGAAAAGGATATTGCCGAACAGGCCAGGGCAAATGCCGAAGCCGCATTGGGCAAGCCGATCGTAACCCCGATCCTGCCCGCCGGGCCGTTCTATCCCGCCGAAAGCTATCATCAGGATTACTACAAGAAGGACGATCTTGTCCTGACCCGGTTCGGCCCCAAAACCAAGGCCGAAGCCTACAAGCGCTATCGCGACGCCTGCGGCCGGGATCAGCGCGTGCGCCAGCTTTGGGGCAGCGCGGCGGCCTTTGCCGGGTCGTGATCAGGCGCGGCCGAGAAAGGCCAGAACCTCATCGCGCGTCGGAATCGCATCGGCGGTGCCGGGCCGGCTGACCTGAAGCGCGGCGGCGGCGGCGCCGTAGCGCAGCGCCTCTTCGCGGCCCATCCCGAGGTCAAGACAGGCCGCGACCGAGCCGATAAAGCAATCCCCTGCGCCGGTCGTATCCACAGCCTCGACCGCAAAGGCCGGAATCTCCACAGTCTCTCCGCCACGCACCGCCCAGCTTGCCCCCCTGGCGCCGCGTGTGACGATCATGTCGGGCAGCATCTGCCCGCCCAGCGTATCCGAGAGTTGCGCGGCCTCGACCTCATTCAAAACCAGGATCGTGGTCAGCGGCAGCATCTGTTTCACCGCCTCCGCCTGAAACGGGGCCGCCGAATAGATCACCCGCATCCCGCAGGCGCGCGCCCGTTGCGCGGCGCTCAGCTGACATGTGGTTTCGTTCTGCAAAAGCAGCGTATCGCCGGGGCCGGCATCGGCCAGCGCGGCGCCGATCCGCGCCTCATCCTGCAGCGCATTCGCCCCGGCCAGCAGGACGATCATGTTTTCGCCCTGCGGATCCACATTGATGATCGCATGCGCGGTGGGCCCGGCAACCTCGGCCACATGCGCCACGTCCACGCCGAAGCCGCGCAGCCGCTCAACGGCCCAGCGCCCATCCGCGCCGACGGCCCCGATATGCCGGACCTCGGCCCCGGCAAGCCGCGCCGCAACCGACTGGTTCGCGCCCTTGCCGCCCAGCCCGACGCGATGCGCGGTGGCGGCGATCGTTTCTCCTCCGGCCGGCAGATGCGGCACGTCGTAAACGTAATCCGCATTGATCGAACCGAGGTTATAGATGGTCATCTCACCCCACCTTTGACGCGGCCAGAAGCGCCATGTTCAGGATGTCATTCACTGTCGATACTGTCGAACACACCTGAATCGGCTTGTCCACGCCCGCAAGGATCGGCCCGATGACGGTAGCCCCTGCCATCTCCTGCATCAGCTTGACAGAGATCGAGGCCGAGTGCCGCGCCGGAACCACCAGCACATTCGCCGGCCCCGACAGACGCGAAAACGGGTATTTCGCCATGGCGTCCACGTTCAGCGCAACGTCGACGGCCATCTCGCCCTCATACTCGAAATCGACGTCGCGCTCGTCCAGCACCAGCGGTGCCAGATGCATCTTCGTCGCCCGCTCGCTGACGGGATAGCCAAAGGTGGAGAAGCTGACAAAGGCAACGCGCGGTTCCAGGCCCAAGCCACGGGCCACGCCTGCCGCGCGTTCGGCGATATTGGCCAGATCCTGTTCATCGGGCCATTCGTGCACCAGCGTATCGGCGATCAGCACGATGCGCCCCTTGTGCAACAGCGCCGTCACGCCGACCGCGCCATCCTCGGCCCGGGCATCGAACACGTGATTGATGAGCTCCATCACCTGCGCCGATTTGCGCGTCGCGCCCGTAACCATCCCGTCACCATGGCCATGGGCCAGCATCAGTGCCGAAAACACATGCCTGTCCCGTGCGGCGAGCCTGTGGCTGTCGACCATATCGAACCCGTCGCGCTGCAGGCGTTTGTACAGGAAATCCTTGTAGGCGTTCAGATGGCGGGCCTTGGCGGCGTTCACCACCTCCAGCTCGCGATAGGCATCGCCCAGCCCGGCCGCTTCCAGCCGCAACCGGACATCCGCCTCACGCCCGACGACAAGCGCCTTGCCATAGCCGGAGCGTTGATAGTTCACCGCCGCGCGCAGTACGCGTTCATCATCGCCTTCGGTAAAGATCATCCGCGCCTGCGCCGCGCGGGCCCGCGCCGAAATACCGCGAAGCACCGAAGCGGTCGGATCCATCCGCGCCTTCAGCGTCTGCTCGTAGCCTTCCATATCGATGATCGGCCGCCGCGCCACGCCCGTGTCCATCCCGGCCCGCGCCACCGCCGGCGGGATCACGTGGATCAACCGCGGATCGAACGGCGTGGGGATGATATAGTCCCGCCCGAAGCTCAGCTTCTGCCCATAGGCCACCGCAACCTCATCCGGCACGTCTTCGCGGGCCAGCTTGGCCAATGCCTCGGCGCAGGCGATTTTCATTTCGTCGTTGATCGCCCGCGCGTGAATATCGAGCGCGCCGCGGAACAGGTACGGAAAGCCCAGAACGTTGTTCACCTGATTGGGATAGTCGGAACGCCCGGTGGCAACGATCGCATCCGCCCGCACCGCATGCGCCTCTTCCGGCGTAATCTCGGGGTCGGGATTGGCCATGGCGAAGATCACCGGGTTATCAGCCATCGAGGCCACCATCTCCGCCGTCACGGCACCCTTGGCCGACACGCCAAGAAACACATCCGCCCCCTTCATCGCATCTTCCAGTGTGCGCGCGTCCGTCTTGGCCGCATGGGCCGATTTCCACTGGTTCATACCCTCAGTACGGCCTTGAAAAATAACGCCTTTCGTATCGCACATGATGCAGCTGTCATGCCTGGCGCCCATCGCCTTGATCAGTTCGAGGCAGGCAATGCCGGCGGCACCGGCACCGTTTAGCACGATGCGGCAATCCTCTATCTTCTTGCCCGACAGGTGCAGCGCGTTGATCAGCCCTGCGGCGCAGATAACCGCCGTGCCATGCTGATCGTCATGGAAGACGGGGATATCCATCTCTTCCTTCAGGCGCTGTTCGATGATGAAACATTCGGGCGCCTTGATGTCTTCCAGATTGATCCCGCCAAAGCTGGGGCCCATCAGGCGCACCGCCTTGATGATCTCTTCGGGATCTTCGGTATCCAGCTCGATGTCGATGGCGTTGACGTCGGCGAAACGCTTGAACAGAACCGCCTTTCCCTCCATCACCGGCTTGGAGGCAAGCGCGCCCAGATTGCCCAGCCCCAGGATCGCGGTGCCGTTGGAAATCACCGCCACCATGTTGCCCTTGACGGTATAATCATAGGCGGTTTCGGGGTTCTCGGCGATGGCCTCGACCGGAACGGCGACACCGGGCGAATAGGCAAGCGAAAGATCGCGCTGGGTGGTCATGGCGGTGGTTGCCACGACCTCATATTTCCCCGGCGTGGGATCGAGGTGATAGGCAAGCGCCTCTTCGCTGGTGATCTTGTTCTTGGTCGACATCGCGCCCGTCTCCTCCGCTCAGGTCACAGCGTCTTAGCGCCCTGCGGCAGCCGGCTCAACAAAAGATCGAATTCCGCCTTTCGCACATTTTGCGCGATTTGTATGGTCAACCCTACCAAACAGCCGAGGGATTTCGTGACAACCGCCAGCACAGCCGTAACGCCGATGATGGCGCAGTTCATGGAAATCAAGGAGGCGCACAAAGACGCGCTTCTGTTCTATCGCATGGGCGATTTCTACGAGATGTTCTTTGAAGATGCGGTCGCGGCGGCAGAGGCGCTGGATATCGCGCTGACCAAACGCGGCAAGCATCTGGGCCAGGACATTCCGATGTGCGGTGTGCCGGTTCATTCCGCCGAGGGATATCTGCTGACGCTGATCCGCAAAGGCTTTCGCGTTGCCGTCTGCGAACAGATGGAAGACCCGGCGGAGGCGAAAAAGCGGGGGTCTAAATCGGTGGTGAAACGCGGCGTTGTCCGGCTGGTGACGCCCGGCACGCTGACAGAGGAAAGCCTGCTGGAGGCACGGCGCCACAACTTTCTGGCCGCTTTCGCCGAGGTGCGCGACGAAGCGGCGCTGGCCTGGGTCGATATCTCCACCGGCGCGTTCCGGGTGATGACCTGCCCGCCGGTGCGCCTGTCGCCGGAACTGGCCCGGCTGGGCCCGCGCGAGGTGGTCGTTTCCGAGGCGAAAGAGCTGGAACTGGCCGAAATAGTCTCTGAATCAGGGGCCGCGTTGACGCCGCTGGCCCGATCGGCCTTCGACAGTACCGCCGCGGAAAGCCGGCTGACCGGGCTGTTTGGTGTCGGCACGCTGGAAGCTTTCGGAAACTTCACCCGCGCCGAGATGTCGGCGATGGGCGCGATCGTCGAATATCTGGACATCACCCAGAAAGGCAGGCTGCCGCTTTTGCGCCCCCCGGTGCGCGAGGCCGCGTCGCGCACCGTGCAGATCGACGCCGCGACCCGCCGCAACCTGGAACTGACGGCGAGCCTGTCGGGCGGGCGCGACGGCTCGCTTCTTTCGGCGATCGACCGCACCGTAACCGCCGCCGGGGGGCGGCTGCTGGAACGGCGCGTTTCCAGCCCGTCGCGCGATCTGCCGGTGATCCACGCGCGGCTGGACGCGGTACGTTTCATGACCGAACAACCCCGGTTGGCCGAGGCGCTGCGCGGGCATCTGCGCAAGGCGCCCGACATGGACCGCGCCCTTTCACGGCTGGGGCTTGATCGGGGCGGCCCGCGCGATCTGAGCGCCATTCGCAACGGGCTCGCCCAGGCCGCCGAGGTGGCGGCGGATCTGGCGGGCGCGGCGGCCCCGGCACTGATCGCGGAAACGGCCGGGGCGCTTGTGGGCCACGACGCCCTGCTGGATCTGCTGGACCAGGCGCTGGTCGCCGATCCGCCGCTTCTGGCGCGGGACGGCGGCTTTATCGCGCCGGGATATGACGCCGATCTGGATGAGGCCCGCACCCTGCGGGACGAAGGGCGCGGTGTGATTGCCCGGATGCAGGCGGAATATGCCGCGCTCACGGGTATTCAGGCGCTGAAGATCAAGCATAACAACGTGCTGGGCTATTTCATCGAAACCACCGCCACCCATGCCGAACGGATGCTGTCGGCCCCGCTGTCAGAGACCTTTATCCACCGGCAGACCACCGCCAATGCCGTGCGGTTCACCACCGTTGATCTTTCCGAGATGGAAACACGCATTCTGAACGCGGGCGGGCGGGCGCTGGAGATCGAAAAGCGGCTCTATGAAAGCTTGAAAGCGGCTATTCTGGAAAATGCGGCCGGCATCGGGCAGGCCGCCGCCGCGCTGGCCGAGATCGACCTTGCCACCGCTTTCGCCGATCTGGCGCAGGGCGAAAACTGGTGCGAGCCGCAGGTCGACGAAAGCCGGGCCTTTCTGGTCGAGGGTGGGCGGCATCCGGTTGTCGAACGCGCGCTGCGCCGTCAGGGCGGCGCGCCCTTCATCGCCAATGACTGCGATCTGTCGGCACAAGACGAGAACGCCGCGATCTGGCTGCTGACCGGGCCGAACATGGCGGGTAAATCGACCTTCCTGCGCCAGAATGCCCTGATTGCCCTGCTGGCGCAGGCGGGCAGTTTCGTGCCGGCGCGCAAGGCCCGTATCGGGCTTGTTTCACAGCTGTTCAGCCGGGTCGGCGCCGCGGATGATCTGGCGCGCGGGCGATCGACCTTCATGGTGGAAATGGTGGAAACCGCCGCGATCCTGAATCAGGCCGATGACCGGGCGCTGGTGATCCTCGATGAGATCGGGCGCGGCACCGCCACCTATGACGGGCTGTCGATCGCCTGGGCCACGCTGGAGCATCTGCACGACAGCAACCGCTGCCGCGCCCTGTTCGCCACCCACTACCACGAGATGACCGCGCTGGCCGGCAAGCTCGACGGGGTCGAGAACGCGACCGTGGCGGTGAAGGAGTGGGAGGGCGATGTGATCTTCCTGCACGAGGTGCACAAAGGCGCGGCGGATCGGTCTTACGGTGTTCAGGTGGCCAAGCTGGCCGGATTGCCGCATGCGGTGGTGGAACGGGCGCGGATCGTGCTGGATGCGCTGGAAAAGGGCGAGCGTGAGGGCGGCACCGGAAAGAAGGCGCTGATTGACGATCTGCCGCTGTTCGCGGCCAGCCCGGCCCCCGCGCCGAAACCAGCGCCAAAAGCAGCCTCGGCGGCCGAAGAAAAGCTCGCCGGGATCCATCCCGACGAGCTGACGCCAAAAGAGGCGCTGAACCTGATCTATGAGCTCAAGGCGCTGAGCGCCCCCGATTAACCGGGGGTGGAGGAGACGCCCACCTGCGCCGGCCGCAGCAGACGATCGTGCAGCATGAAGCCTTCGGTCATCACCTGGATGATCTCTCCCGCCTTGGTATCGGGTACCGGCGCTTCGAACATCGCCTGATGAAGCTGCGGATCAAAGGTATCGCCCACCGCGGGCGCGATCGGGGTGATGCCATGCTTGGCAAACACGTTCCGAAGCTCTCGCAGGGTCAGTTCCACGCCTTCGATCAAAGGCTTGTTGGCGGCGCGCTGTTCTTCGGTCGCAACCTCGAGCGCGCGGGTCAAATTGTCGAACACCGGCAGCATGTCGCGCGCCAGCTTGGAGCCGCCATATTGCTCGGCCTC
>CEQG01153856.1_pt1 | contig 13074 bp, 14 predicted proteins | sample 350301 | NCBI WGS metagenome assembly CEQG01 (sample SAMEA2621242, study PRJEB7988) | marine metagenome | isolation source: saline water (ENVO:00002010), including | reverse complement strand
TTCTGGTCCTGATGCCCTTGAGATAGGCGATGCGGTTTTTAAGCCTTACGGCGAAAAAAAACTGGGCAACCAGCCCTCACACACCCTGCACTTGGGCCAGGTACATGATGGGGCACGTATTATTGACGAAGCCCTTGTTTCAATCTTTAAGGGCACAAGGTCCTATACCGGTGAACCCACCCTTGAGATAAGTTGTCATGGCAGTCCTTATATACAGCAGGAGATTTTACAGTTATTACTAAGAAAAGGCTGCCGCGCCGCAAAAGCAGGAGAGTTTACCCTGCGCGCCTTTATCAATGGCAAGATGGACCTCAGCCAGGCGGAAGCCGTCGCAGACCTCATAGCCAGCGATAGCAAAGCTTCTCACCAGCTCGCCATGCAGCAGATGCGCGGTGGATTTAGCAACGAGATTGCAAGACTGCGGGAGGAGCTGCTCAATTTTGCCTCGCTCATCGAGCTGGAACTCGACTTTGCCGAAGAAGATGTAGAGTTTGCTAACCCTGACCAGTTTCAGGATTTGATTACCCGGATTACCCGGGTCTTAAAACGCCTCATCGATTCTTTTGCCACGGGTAACGTGCTCAAAAATGGGATCCCGGTCGCCATAGTGGGCGAGCCCAATGTAGGAAAATCTACCCTGCTCAATGCCCTGCTCAACGAAGAACGTGCCATTGTGAGCGACATTGCCGGCACCACCCGCGACACCATTGAAGACGAGATTTCCATAGGGGGCATCGGATTTCGGTTTATTGATACCGCCGGCATCAGGGAGACTGAGGATGTGATTGAAGGACTGGGCATCAAGAAAACCTTTGAAAAAATAAAGCAAGCCAACCTTGTTATTCTGTTGCTTGACAGCGAAAAAGCCTCACACAGCATGGAGCGCTTGAATGAAATCCAGGTTGAAGTTAAAAAAATAAAGAATAAATTTCCGTTGAAGCCGCTTATCGTGGTGGCCAACAAGGTGGATGCAATAACCGCTGAAGACCAAGAAACATTAAAAGCTGTCATTGAATCTCCTTTATTCCTTTCGGCGAAAGCCAAAACAGGTGTTGATGAACTTACCGATAAACTGCTGGGACTGGTAAACACAGGTGCTTTGCGCAACGATGAAACCATTGTGACTAATAGCCGCCACTATGATGCGCTGCTCAAGGCCCTGGAGGAAATTGAAAAAGTGCAGGCGGGCATCGATGCTGGGTTAAGCGGCGATTTACTTGCCATTGATATACGGGAGGCGTTATACCACTTTGGTGAGATCACGGGCCAGGTGACAAACGATGAACTTTTAGGGAACATCTTTGCTAATTTCTGTATCGGGAAGTAAAAAGGCTGGGTATATTACGTTCAAACCACATTATATTGACAAATTATAAATTTCATTGTAGCTTGACCCGCATATAAATTAAAGCCATGAGAAATATCTACCTGCTTTTACTTTTATCATTTACACTATTTTCTTGCACACATAAAAAACCCACTCCATCACCAGCACCTAAAACCCTGATGGTGCGCATCGCTTCTATAGAGATAATCCCAGACTATCTGGACGAGTACCTCAGCATCCTCCAGGAAGAATCAAATGCTTCGGTCAAACTGGAGCCGGGCGTGATTTCCATTTTCCCCATGTACAAAAAGGAAAATCCCACATCCATCCGCTTGTTGGAGATTTATGCCAGCAGGGAAGCATATGAAGCCCATTTACAGACTCCCCATTTTAAATATTACAAGACTGCCACGCTCAAGATGGTTGACTCGCTAAAACTTATAGAAATGTCTACCATTGATAAGGACGCCATGCCACTTATCTTCAAGAAAATGTAATGTATTTTAAATATTTAGTTTTCGCTTAAAGCGAAATGAAATCAATTGCCGCAACGCCACTAAACCATTTTACAGTATTGCTTACCATTTTTACTGATAGCAAGTAGGCTACGGGCAAATGCGCCTCAAATTGATTAAATTAGAGTGCGTTATGCCATACTTTGTTCCCATCAAATCCAGATGTTCTCTTAAAACCCAAAGCAGCGGAGTTTCTGGGTGAACATCCACTTGCATTTTCTTGCCATTAACCTGAAGTGTCACCATAGTTTTTGATTTAAAAGGTTCTTCTTAAAGATACTAATTTTCAGAGGTATATTCTGCTTGTGTTACTTCTTGTAGCCATTCCGTGGGGCCTTTTGACCTTCCGGTGATGGCAATCTGCACAAAGGTTTCATCATCACTCGCCCCATGCCAGTGCGGGGTGTTTGCAGGGCATTTTACCGTATCTCCCTTTTGCAAAATCTTTTTGGGGCTACCTTCTTCCTGATAGAACCCCTTCCCCAGAAGGGATATGATAATCTGTCCCGTGGGGTGCTGGTGCCAATAAGTACGGGCACCCGGCTCAAATGTGACCACGCCCACCGCGTTTGTATTCTCTTCATCAGCCGTCACCAGCGAGGTGAGATAGGCAGTGCCGGTAAACACGGGGGCATCAATTCTGTCGCCCCGGGGAAATATCAGATTTTTACTTTCACTTAAAGCGAAAGCAGGTGTGGGCGCATCACCATCAACAAGTGATGCCAGGAGCAGCCTGCCCTTATATGCTTTTTCTGGCCCTATATACCCCTCAATCATGTCAAGAAGTTGCTGCATCTGTGCCTCTGTAACCCCTTGCCGCATCGCGATGCCCATATGCCCGCGGGCCATGGGGTCGAGATTGCCCATGGTCAACAAGGCCGAGACGGTGGCAATTTCACGTTCTTCAAAAGTTAAAACACCGCGTTTGAAAATATCTGCAAAAAGGTGTTCTTTTAAAAAGACTTCGATAATGGGAACCGTTTCTGCGTAGCCGGCCCTGGGCCTGTCAGTAACCCCGGTCAACTCAGCCAGGACTTCCTTGCCTATTTCATATTTATCACCCGTTTTTAAATCTGTTCCTGCCGGGCCTTCTTTATCCTGAATCCCTTTTTTATTTCGCTCCCCCAGCACTTTGGTAAGGGTATTTATCGCCATCAAACTTCGGGGAAACCCGCAATAGGCATACAGGTGTACCAGTTCTTCTTTGACCTGATTGATGGTCAACCCTGCATCCAGCCCTTTATTCAATGTAGATTCAATATCCTCTAGATCACCATGAGCCGTTGTCATGGCGATTGCAGCGATGGCAGCCTGCGCAGGGCTCAGCGCAGCATCATCCTGGGCATTGAGCCCGGAGGTGTTTAAAAATAATAGTATGCTTAAAGCCAAAATCACTCGTATCCCTGTACTCCTACCCATTGTTATTGGTGTTTAAAAATTGATGTCAACCATTTGTTGACCTTTTCTTTGACCTCACTTTCCTTTTCTCCTTCCATGACAAAAAGGATTCCGTCGCGTTCAATGCCTCCCTTTACTGAGAATGCCTCAAGTATTTCTGAACCTGGACACAAGGTATTGATAGTCCCAATAGTGCTACCCAGACCGTAGCCGGCATTGGTATTAAAAGGTACCACGGTTTTTCCAGTTAGGTCATTTTCGGTCAAAAAACTTTTCATGGGTGGTGGCAATTGCATCCCCCACGTGGGAAAACCCACAAAGACCGTATCGTAATCTTCAAGATTATCGATTTTGGTCTTTAAAGGAGGCAAAAATCCTGTCTCATTTTCTTCTGCTACTTGCGCGACAATGGCCTTGTAATCTTTGGGGTAGGGTTTCTCAAGCTCAAGTTCAACGAGGCGACCGCCGGTTTGCTCCTGTATCATTTTGGCGACAGCCATAGTATTGTTAGTTCGCGAGAGATAAACAATTAAAATCTTATTATCTCCCATATTTTCCTGCTTGTCCACAGACTGCCCGCAGCTTACCACGCTACATAGGATATGCAATGCCAAAACAAGTGTTTTCATCTTCTAGGTTTAATCTCCGGGTGGCCCTGTAAGCAGTTTTACAAATGAGAGGTTTGCCAGCTTCCAGTCGGCACCCTCTTTTTTATATACTTCAGTCACCATAAACGGATTTGTCACCTCGTTACCTCCTACTTCTGCAAGCAAGGTGATACGGTTTAAAAGTATTGCCGTATCGCCCAGCACATCAACGTTTACTTCTTGAATGTCAGCTTTTTTATACCAAATGAATCCGTTCTTTATTATTTCGAGCTCGCGGTCAGTGCCCCATGAGCCGCCCATATGTACAAACTGCGCCTGTGGATGGAACAAAGCTGTGAGCTTGTCCATATTCTTGTCTGACATCCATTGCCATTTGTTCTTTGACAATTCTTTTACAGCATCACCTGTGGCGTCGTCTTGAGCAATGACCTGCGTACTTACTAAAACAAGCAAAAGCACACAAGCCCCTTGTATTAATTTAGAAAATTTCATTGTTCTTAGTTTAATGTACAATTTCATGGGTATCCCTCACGCTGCTGAACGTAAGGTCTAGCAACTTCCAGGATTCCCCTTGTTTTTGATAGATTTCGGTTACTGTAAACTCTGTTATGACATCGTTTCCTCTTACCCAAGCAGTAAGTGTAATCCTGTTCCAGATTACCGCAGTATGGCCAAACATTTTTACCAGTACATCGTGTACATCGGCATTTTTATACCAGATACTGCCAGATTCAATGATTTCCAGTTCTCTTTTCTTATCCCAAGTTCCGCTCATGTGAACAAACCTTGAGTCGTCGTCAAACAGTCTATCTAATTTGGTGACATCCTTATCAGCCATCCATTGCCACTTGTTCTTTGACAATTCCTTGAGTTCTTTTTCAACGGTCGCATCTTGAGCAAAACTTATTTGACTCAAAAGCATTACCAAAACTCCTATAAGTTTCATTTTCATATGTATAGTTTTATATTAATTTCCTACTAATTGCTGCAATTGCTCAGGGTAGCGTGCGCCTTGCACATCAATTCTAGCAAGGGCAGCCTCTATTTTTTCGAGTTCGGTGTAAGATAACTCAATTGCCGCACCGCCTATATTCTCTGTCAAGCGATGTGATTTTGTTGTCCCCGGGATGGGCACGATCCATGGTTTTTGAGCCAGTAACCAGGCTATGGCAACCTGTGCAGGAGTTGCCTCCATACCATGTGCAATCTCGCCCAGAAGGTCCACCAGTGCTTGGTTTGCCTTTCTGTTTTCTTCATTGAACCTAGGCACGATATTCCTAAAGTCATTTTCTGCAAACTCGGTCTTGTCATTAATCTTCCCGGTAAGGAAACCTTTACCCAGCGGACTGAACGGTACCAGCCCGATGCCCAGTTCTTCCAAGGTAGGGATTATTTCCTTTTCGGGCTCGCGCCACCACAACGAGTACTCACTTTGCAAGGCATTAACCGGTTGTACGGCATGTGCTTTTCTAATGGTTTGTGCACCTGCTTCAGATAGCCCAAAATACTTCACCTTTCCTTCTTTGATAAGGTCCTTGACCGTGCCCGCGACATCCTCGATGGGGATATCTGGGTCCACCCGGTGCTGGTAAAACAGGTCTATAACATCTGTGTTTAACCGCTTCAGGGATGCTTCAGCAACCTTGCGTATCCTCTCAGGATGGCTGTCTAGCCCTTTTGCCGGTTCACCTTCTTTAAAACCAAATTTTGTGGCAATCACCACCTCTTTTCTAAAGGGAGCCACAGCCTCTCCCAACAATTTTTCATTTTTAAATGGGCCATACGCTTCCGCGGAATCAAAGAATGTAATTCCCTGCTCAAAAGCCTCACGTATTAGCTTAATGGCCTTATCCTTTTCGGTTGCGGGTCCATATCCAAAACTGAGTCCCATGCATCCCAATCCCAAGGCTGAAACCTCAAGTTCATTGCCCAATTTTCTCTTTTTCATGATCTCAACTATTTATTTTTAACAAATTTCACCCAAACCCCACCCACAGGTCTTATATATTTTACTGCAATACATACCATTTTTACTTATTGCACCTTACCGCTTAATATTCTTATCCTGTGATTGGTATATTTGTTATGTAACAACATCACACAGGTATGGAAGAGATAATCAAGGTGGATACCATCGCCCAGTACAATGCACTCAAAGGGGTTCCCAACAGGCATCCCCTCATCAGTCATTTTGATAGTGCAACGGCCACGCCATTGCCCAGTGGCAAGTTTAACTTTGGCTTTTATGCCATATTCTTGAAAGGCGTTGACTGCGGAAAATTACAGTATGGTAGAAATACCTATGATTATGAAGAAGGCACCATGGTATTTATGGGCCCCGGGCAAGTGGTGGGCATAAAAAGCCAGAAGGATTACAACCCAAAGGGCAATGCGCTCGTCTTTCATCCTGACTTTATCAAGGGCACCGCACTTGCCTCTAAAATGAACCAGTATTCCTTCTTTTCATACGCCCTTGATGAAGCCCTGCACCTATCTTTAAAAGAGCAGCAGATAATCAAGGAACTTTTTGGCAAGATAGATTATGAACTGGACCAGAATATTGACAAGCACAGCAAGACCATCATCGCCAATAATATTGAGCTTTTATTGAATTACTGTGAGCGTTTTTATGATAGACAATTTATCACCCGCGAAGATGTAAACAGCAATACCATCTCAAAGTTTGAAAAACTGCTTAATAATTATTTTGACTCTGGTAGCCCCGCAAACCATGGCCTTCCTTCCGTGGGCTATTTTGCTGAAAAATTGAACCTGAGCGCAAATTACTTTGGCGACCTGGTAAAAAAAGAGACCGGTAAATCTACGATGGATTATATACATCTCAAACTTATTGACATTGCCAAGGAACGCATCTTCAATGCAGAAAAATCCATCAGTGAGATTGCCTATGAACTGGGCTTTAAATATCCGCAGCATTTTAGCCGGTTATTTAAAAAGAACACGGGTATGACGCCTAACGAATATAGGCTCAACAACTAAAGTCCATACGATAGGCCACAACTCCCTAAAAAGATTTAAATAATTGATAGTCAGTTATATATTTTCTTTAAAATTTTTTATCTTCTTGCATTACAATAATCTTTCAAAGGGGTGTTACTCAACTAAAAAACTACTCAGGTCGAGTGGTTTTTTTATATTTACCCGGTTCGTTTTTAATCAACATCCAGAAAACGCGGTGCATTTGCCCATCCTGAATATTTCGGTAAAAAAATAGGCTTTAAAAAATAACGCACCATCCCTTAATACCCTTGACCCTCATGAAGTATAGCGTATACATGATTGCTTTTTTCCTTTTCGTGTTCAACACAAAAACAGGAGCGCAAGAAACCGTCCCCGAGACCTATATCAATCCACTGGACATTGATTATACCTATATGGTGTACAACTCTGCAAACAATATATCATACCGCTCTGGTGCAGACCCGGCCGTGGTTGAGTTTCGTGGGGAATATTACATGTTTGTCACCCGGTCCTTTGGCTACTGGCATTCAACTGACCTGGTGCACTGGGATTTTATCAAGCCCGCACAATGGTACTTTGAAGGGAGCAACGCACCCACGGCATTCAACTATAAAGATTCGCTGCTCTATTTTGCCGGGGACCCCGCAGGTTATGGCAGTATCATCCACACCGATAATCCCAAAGATGGCAAGTGGACACCCGTGGCATCCATAAGCAACAACATTCAGGACTCTGAGCTTTTTATTGACGATGATGGCAAGACCTATCTGTACTGGGGCTCGTCAAACGTGCACCCCATACGTGTCAAGATGCTCGATAAAGACGATCGCATGCTGGAAACGGGCGAGAAAAAAGACCTCATCAACCTCGTGGAAGAAGAACATGGCTGGGAACGCTTTGGCGAAAATAACTATCATCCTACCATTAAAGAAGGGTACATGGAAGGCGCATCAATGACAAAACACAACGGAAAATACTATTTACAATATGCCGCGCCAGGCACACAGTTCAATGTGTATGCTGATGGTGTGTACATTGGTGAAACACCCCTGGGCCCTTTTACATACATGCCCAGCAACCCCATGAGTTTTAAACCCGGCGGATTTACCAATGGTGCCGGCCATGGCATCACCGTAAAGCAGACCAATGGCCAGTACTGGCATTTTGCCACGATGGCACTGGCGTCAAACTCGCACTGGGAGCGTCGCCTGGCCATGTTTCCCACTTATTTTGACCATGATGGACTCATGCACGCCAACACCAGTTATGGTGACTACCCGCTGTATGCCCCCAGCCACCCCACAAAAGCGGGTCAACACACCGGCTGGATGTTACTGTCTTACCAGGGCAAGGCCACCGTGTCTTCTTCACAGTTGCAGGTTACTAAAAGCACGATCACAGACGGCGATTTTAAAGTCACGCAAATACCGCAAAAAGTTAATGCTCAAGGCAAAATAACCGCAGGGGTTTTAACCGATGAAAACCCGAAATCCTTTTGGGTGGCTGATGCAAACGATGACAGGCAATGGGTGGAGATAGAAATGAAAAATCCCGGTGACATATATGCAATTCAACTCAATTTTCATGACCAGGAATCAGGTATCTATACCCGGGTAGAAGGGTTGAAACACCGCTTTATCATTGAAGTCTCAGAAGATGGTAGCACATGGCAAACCGTGGTTGACCATTCAACCAGCTATAAGGACAGCCCCAATGCATATTTGGCATTACCCCAACCCGTGAGGGCAAAATTAGTGCGCTACAAGAACATCAAGGTCCCCGGCAAGAACCTGGCACTTTCAGAGGTTCGTGTCTTTGGTAAAGGCATGGGCAAACAGCCAGCGATGGTAAAAGGATTTGAGGTAAAACGAGAAGAAGATAAGCGCGATGCCAGCCTCTCCTGGAAACCCGTAAATAATGCCCAGGGATATAACATACGCTGGGGTATCGCGCCAGATAAACTGTATCAATCCTGGCTGGTCTATGACAAGAATACACTTTTTATGCGCTCACTGGACCGTGACCAAACGTATTATTTCACCATTGAATCCTTCAATGAAAACGGGATTTCTAAACGCAGTGGGACAATTAAAGTGGAGTGATTTTATTTCGCTATAGCGAAATAAACTTTTACAAGATCATGTTGCTTTGAATTTTAGGGATGCTCTTTTTTAAAATATTTTTTTCTTAACCAAAAAGAAACCCGAACCAGCAGAATCAACGCGGGAACCTCGACCAATGGACCTATGACGCCCGCAAATGCCTGTCCAGAATTGAGTCCAAAAACAGCAATGGCAACGGCGATTGCCAGCTCAAAGTTATTCCCGGCGGCCGTAAATGCCACTGAAGTTGTCTTGTCATACGTTGCGCCCGTGGCCTTGGTGACAAAAAAGCCAATGATGAACATCAACGTGAAATAGATGAGCAAGGGTATGGCTATGATTAGGACATCCATGGGGATCTCCACAATCAATTCACCTTTTAGGGAAAACATGACCACAATGGTAAACAGGAGGGCTATCAAGGTCATGGGCGAGACCCTGGGGATAAAGGTATGCGTGTACCACTCCTCCCCTTTTAACCTTACCAGGACAAGCCTGCTCAAGATGCCCATGACAAAGGGAATGCCCAGATAGATGGCAACACTTTCGGCAATGGTGCCAATTGAAATATCCACCATGGCCCCTTCAAAACCAAAATAAGGCGGGAGGATGGTGATGAATATCCAAGCGTAAAAACTGTACGCAAATACCTGAAAAATACTGTTCAGTGCCACCAGGCCGGCCCCATATTCACTGCTGCCCTCGGCAAGGTCGTTCCACACCAGGACCATGGCTATGCACCGTGCCAGACCTATTAAGATAAGGCCAACCATATATTCGGGATAATCCCTTAAAAAGGTAATTGCCAGTATGAACATCAGCACAGGGCCTATTATCCAGTTCAGTACAAGTGAAATGGAAAGTATCTTTGTGTTTTTAAACACCTTGGGCAACAGTGCATAATTGACCTTTGCCAGGGGCGGGTACATCATCAATATCAAGCCTATTGCAATGGGGATGTTTGTTGCCCCACTGCTAAAAGAGTTGATGACATCAGGAAATGTGGGGATAAAATACCCCAGGCCCACGCCTATGGCCATGGCCACAAAAATCCATAAGGTCAGGTTCCTATCGAGAAAGCTCAGTTTTTTCTGGGTCATATTATTGATTAATTAAGTTTTTATAAGCCTCTGGGTTCAACAGGGTTGAAATTTCATCCAGGTTGTCAATTTGTATTTTTATCATCCAGCCTTCAGTCAAAGGCTTTTCATTTACAAGGGTGGGATGTTCTAGAAGGTTGTCATTGACCGCTGCAACCATCCCGGTAAGGGGCATGAACAAATCACTCACCGTTTTAAGCGCCTCGACTGAGCCAAAAACCTCATCTTGCTGAAAGGTATCGCCCACATCAGGAAGGTCAACATAGACAATCTCGCCAAGCTCTTTTTGGGCAAATGCCGTGATACCCACAATACCCGTATTGCCTTCAATCTTGACCCAGGTATGCTCTTTAGATAAATAGAAGTCTTTAGTGGTTTCCATAGGTATGTTGTTTAAAATCCGTTTCTCAAGTTATCTGCATACGTGTTTGGCAATATACTCTCCTCCACTGCCCGGGCTGCTTTTTCTATAGCATATTCAAATTTCACAAATTCTACGGAGACACTTTCCTTGTCCATCACAGATGTATTTTCACCTATATCCAGGATGACGTAACTGCCCCGGTTGTCACGGTCCTTAGGTTTACCTATGGAGCCCAGATTGATGGCATGCCTAAAATGTGGGGTATCGCCCGTGGCAGTTTCAAAAATCCTGTGATAGGGTTTATGGGTGTGCCCAAAGCACATCACGTCTGCATCAGCTTGCTCCATGATGCGTATCATGCTTTTTTCTGCCCTGTCCTCAAAAAGGTATTCATTAATACGTCGCGGGCTACCGTGAACCATTAACAGGTTGAATTTATCATCGTTCAGTTGAAATTCCACCCTAAGATGGGCAGGCAATGTCCTTAGATATTGCCTGTTGGCATCGTTTATCAACGTATTGGTCAATGCAATGGATACCGCACCATTTTCCTTTTCTTCATCGGTTTTATAGGCACAACCACAGTCATTGCTGTTTCTCCCTATACCATAATCATAATTTCCGGCAATTGTGGGAATGTTCCTTTTCCTGATTTCTTCTATAACCTCATTAGGCCAGATATTGTACCCCACTAAATCACCAAGGCAATACATGGCGTCGATTTCCCTTTTTTCAACATCATCAAAAAAAGCTTCCAGGGCGGGTAAATTTGCGTGAATATCACTGAATAATGCAATCCTCATTGTAAGTTGTTTTTTATATAATGAATAGTCATCAACTTTATATTAATATATCGCAATAAAACGATTAATAAGTTTAAATTTTTTTAGCAACAGTCACCCGTAGCCTCAATATCCTGGTCAAAAAACAAGGTCATAACATGTTTCATCCCCTCCCATTTTTCCTTATCAATACAATAACAAACGCTTGTGCCTTCAACATTGCCCTTGATAAGCCCCAGGTTTCTCAACTCCTTGAGGTGCTGGGATATGGTGGGCTGTGCCAAGCCTATCTCATCTACCAGGTTACCGCAATAGCAACTATCCATTTTAAACAGCTGTTGCAAAATGGCCACCCGGGCAGGATGTGCAAATGCTTTTGCAAATTGTGCAATGGCATTTTGCTCGTCGGTAAATATTTCAGATTTGGTCAACCCCATTTAAACAACTTATTTAATTGCAATATTACGATTAATATTTTGATGTCAAAACTTTTTTGTCCGCTTTGAATAATTTTTCGTTTTGAAAACAAAATGGGTTTTTAGGATATTTTACATCTAATCGTTCTTAGTATCTGACCATCAATGTCATGCAATAAAACAGCATTATAAATCTCTGGTTTCTATCTTGACTAAACCATAAAAATTCCTTAAATCAATAGCAAAACTTTTAAAATTAATAGTATTACTATTATATTCGCGGCAAATACGCTCAAATGGATGATTTATTGAATAACCTGAAGATTTCCGTTAGCGATGGGCTTTATTTAAAAGACCCTGAATCTAGCGATCTGGGCAAGAAAATTATAGGTAATGGCATTATGCTTATTGACAAGATAGGTTTTGAGGATTTCACGTTCAGGAAGTTGGGCGCCGAGATTCAATCTAACGAAAGCTCCATCTACCGTTACTTTGAGAACAAGCACAATTTTTTAGTGTACATCACCTCCTGGTTCTGGGGATGGAAGGAGTTTCAGTTATTGCTTGCCACCAATAATATCAAGGACCCCGTAAAAAAACTCAACACCGCCATCGAGGTCATGGCGATGCCGGTGAAGGAAGACATTCGCTTTAAGCATATCAATGAGGTCGCACTCAACAATATCATCATCAACGAGTCGTCAAAATCCTACCTCACCAAAAAAGTGGATGAAGATAACGACCATGGTTATTTTTTAAGCTATAAGCACCTGGTAAAACATGTAAGCGCGATGATACAGGACGTTGACCGCACGTACACCTTTCCGTTGAGCTTGGCCACCACCATCATAAACGGTTCATTGAACCTGCATTTTGTGAGCGAGCATTTTTCAAGCATCACAGATTGCAAAGATGGTATAGGCCCCACGATGTTTTATAAAAACCTGATTGCCCAACTCTTAAAATCCCCTTAGATGGAGCAGAAACCCAAACTTACCCCCTTACAGCGCTTTGTAGGATTATTGAAGCTGGAGCGAAAGGATTTTCTACAGATTTTATACTATGCCATTTTTGGGGGGCTTGTAAGCCTCTCTGTACCGCTGGGCATTCAAGCCATTGTAAACTTGATGCAGGGTGCAAGGATATCGACTTCCTGGTTTGTACTGGTGGTTCTGGTTACCCTGGGCGTGGCCTTTGTGGGCATCTTGCAATATATGCAGATACGCATCCTGGAGAACGTACAGCAGAAGATTTTTACACGGTCATCCTTTGAGTTTATCTACCGTTTTCCAAAAATCAAGATGGACCAGTTGCGCAATTATTACCCCCCAGAACTGGCCAACCGTTTTTTTGATGTGCTCACCATTCAAAAAGGGTTGTCCAAAGTCGTGATTGACTTTCCTGCGGCGTTGGTGCAGGTAGTTTTTGGACTCATCCTGCTCTCCCTCTACCATCCATTTTTTATCATTTATGGCCTCTT
>CEQG01117505.1_pt1 | contig 13077 bp, 11 predicted proteins | sample 350301 | NCBI WGS metagenome assembly CEQG01 (sample SAMEA2621242, study PRJEB7988) | marine metagenome | isolation source: saline water (ENVO:00002010), including | reverse complement strand
CTACCACACTTTGACAGAAATTTCAAACTTTATGGATAGAAGTTTAGGATTAGGATATACCTATTTCAAGAGCGATTAGAAAATAGTCAGTCTATTTTAAACTTCGTATTAATTGCCCTAATAAATGTAAATTTTTCTTATGGCTAATCTTTATTTTGGAAAGAAATTAAATGAATCATATTTTTTCAATCTGTTGCCGTCCATTCAACTTTTTATAATAAAACTTGAAACTTCTAGATTAGTTAAAACCATGATTTACAGGCAGACTTGAAGCTGGTACTACATCTTTACTAAAAAACAATAGGCCATCTTTAGATTTACTTTAGAATTTCTTAAAAATTACATTAGAAGATTTTCGGTTCTTGCGTAAAATGAAAATTTTGAACTATAATAAATATCCTACAATTTCTATTATTTTAAGCACTTACAATTCTGTAAAATGGCTAGAAAAAGTTCTTTGGAGCTATTCCAATCAAACCTATTTAGATTTTGAATTGATTATTGCGGATGATGGATCTACAAAGGATACAAGCGCATTAATCGAAAACTTCTCAAGTCAGGTGCCTTTTAAAGTAATCCATTTATGGCAAGAGGATAAAGGCTTTAGAAAATGCAAAATTCTTAATAAAGCTATATTAAATTCAAATGCAGAATACATAATAATGTCAGATGGGGATTGTATAGTTAGGTCTGATTTTGTTGAAACACACAAACTTAAAAGCGAAAAAGGCTATTTCTTATCAGGAGGATATTTCAAACTTTCGTTATCTATTTCAAAAATAATTACTAAGGAAGATATTGAAAATCAAAACTGTTTTAGTACTAAATGGCTATTAGAAAGAGGTCTTAAAAAAAATTTCAAAATAAATAAACTAAACTCCAGAGGATTAAAACAATATTTACTCAACACAGTCACGCCTACAAAAGCCACTTGGAATGGTCATAACTCATCCGGATGGAAATCTGATATAATTGATATTAATGGGTTTAACGAAAAAATGAAATATGGCGGAGAAGATAGAGAGTTTGGAGAACGTTTATTAAATAAAGGCATTAAATCAAAACAGATAAGATATAGTGCTATTTGTTTACATCTTGATCATTCAAGAAGCTATATAAACGATGTTGATTTGACAAATAATAATAACATAAGGAAAGAAACCAGAAATAAAAATATTGTTCGAACTCCCTATGGTTTAGACAGATATAAAATTTAGATTTACTTTAGATTGTCTTTAATTTTTATAAAGATTCTCTTTTGAACTTTGAAATGCTTAACATAAGGTATTCTTATAGAAGACATTTACTTGTATGAATAAATAAACTAAATGCCCATCTATTTGAAAAATTTGACATCATCGATTGTAATGATTACAATCGTTTTCACACTTGTTTTTTGTCCATACGCGTCTGCTCAAGATACGGATGAAAGCAGAGCGAAAATAGGGACTACCCAAAAAATTGGTGATTTAATCCTGTTTGTTTTTCCTGTAGCAACCGTAGGAACAAGTCTTATTATTGAAGATGAAAAAGGAGCATTACAATTTACTAAAGGGTTGTTACTCACAACGGTGGTTACGTATGGTTTAAAATTGAGCATAAACAAACCGCGCCCAGACAACAGTAACGACAATGCTTTTCCATCAGGTCATACTTCTGCGGTGTTTCATAGTGCGGGGTATGTGCATAGACGCTATGGTTTCAAATATAGTATTCCAGCCTATGCTTTGGCAGGTTTTACGGCTGCAAGTAGAATAGATTCAAAAAAGCACGACATTCTTGATATTCTAGCTGGTACTGTCATAGGCTTGGGAAGTAATCTACTCTTTACGACAGATTACCAACAAGAACATATGGAACTGACATATAGTAGTTATGAAGGTGATTATATGATAGGTTTTAGGTGCAAATTCTGACATTAATGATAATAGTGAAAGTAACAGATAAAAGAAATATCCTTGATAGACATGAAAACGATTAACCTATTTATTTTATCTCTTCTTTTATTTAATACTAATATAAATGGTCAGCATATAATTGCCGATACTATTCAGAAAAAAGAAAATTGGAAAAAGTTTATTGTACCAACAGCTCTTACAGGAACGGCCTTATTATTAAATAATAGTAAACTCGAAAAGGATTTGCAGGAAAAACTAGGCGGTCATGCATTCACGAACATAGATGATTATACCAGATTTTTACCCGCTGCTCAAATGTATATCGCAGATATTGCTGGTGTAACATCTCAAAATCATTGGTTTGATCAGACCAAAAATCTCGGAATATCATTACTGCTCACAGATCTTGTTACAACAAGGTTTAAACGTAGTATAGATAAAAAAAGACCTAGCGGTTCAAATAATAATGCATTTCCTTCTGCTCACAGCTCTTATGCATTTACAACTGCAACAGTAATCTATGAAGAGTATAAGGATTCTAACCGAATATTTGCGTATAGCGGTTATGGATTCGCTATTGCTACGGCAGGTTTACGAGTAGCCAAGAATGCCCACTTTGTATCTGATGTCTTGTTAGGTGCAGGGATTGGGATAGGTATTGTAAAAATGGTTTATCTATTAGATCATCTCTTAGCTTGGAATCCCTTTTTAAAAATGGATAACGTAGTAATTGTGCCATCAGTAGGATACAAAAGTTATGGTCTTGCCAGTAGGATAATATTTTAAAAATGAAGAATGAAGTTTTAATTGGGAAAGTAAGAATTTACTGTAAAGAAAAATTACAATCCAGTAGATGTAAAGACTTCCCTTTTCATAATTGGCGACACACCGAAGATGTCGTGAGCAATTCTAAGTTAATTTCTACTAATGAAAAGCTCACAGAAAAAACTGTAGAAGAAATAATCATTGCATCCTACTTCCATGATATAGGGAATATAATAACTTATGTAGGCCACGAAAAAGTAAGTTGTGCATATGCCCAGGAATTCTTGACAAATGAAGGATACTCAGAAAAAGGCATTATGAATGTTATAAATAACATCAAAGCAACTGAAATACCTCAACATCCAAAAACAATATCACAAAAAGTAATTTGCGATTCGGATCTCGCCCATTTAGGAAGTAAAAAATTCAGTTTTAAAAATGGAAATCTTCGAAAGGAATGGGAAAAATATAATAATTTAACCTTTACTAATGAGCAATGGGCCGCAATGAATATTAATTTTTTGGATAACCATTCCTATCATACGGATTTTGCCAAAAAGTACTATTCAGAACAAAAGGTCAAAAATATTGAAATGTTGAAAGAGTATTTGTCTGATTGATCATTCACTTACCAATACTTTTTTACCTTATAGGTTTAAAAGAATAGTTTTAGCTACAACAAACAATTATTAATTATTCTTTCATTATTAATAATATTATAAAAAGTAAAGCGAGTCATCTTTGGACGTATTGTTATTTTAAAAAAAACTGTAAATAATATAAGGTAATTAGATCTCAATAATATTTCTCTAAATTCTAAAATTAATATTTATTTTTCCGGAATTTCTTTAATTTTGTATAGAGAATAAGCAATTGGAACCAAGCAGGAATTTTTGTTGGTCAATGAGTTAATTGTCATTTTTTTAAGGAAAATCTTTTATTACTCGATGTCCCAACTCTATTTGAAAATGGATTAAAGTTTCCCAGTTTGATGTTGACCCCCAAAAAAATAGTTGGAATATTACACTCTTTAATAATTGCAAATGACTTCGTTCTGTTAAACTCTCTTTTATAAATTAAAACATCTGCAAAGCCTCCTTTTATAAATACAGAATTATTAGTCACCAATTCATGCTAAGAACCCATAACCTTTCATAGCTTTAATACAAAGCTTTCGGAATTGGATTTAAAAACACTTCATCGGCATTTCAATATTTCTCTTGAGCAAATTATATCTCAAGACATGGATTTGCTTAGCACGGCTAATCATTGCTTAGAATTGTGTGCCCAGTTTCTTGATTTCCTTAAAATTCAAATCTTAGAAAATGGTTTTAAAAACAACAGGGAAGAAATACAGTTCTTCAAATCAATTAAGCAAGCACCACTTTCCAATTACTTTTATTACAAGTCTTTAAAATTGTTTTTGACTGAAAAACCAAGGGCTTTGAAAAAGTCCAAAATTAAGTTTGTGGAAAAGAAACTTAAAAATCTAAATCATTTTTTTCAAAGTAATATTGATTTCTGCCAATATATCGACTGCAACCAACATTATTTGGACAGTTATTACTTTATCAGGATCAAAATGAATACACCACAATCTATCCAATACCATAATTTACTTGAACCATCTTTTCATTCTCCAAAGGATAGTTTATTAGCTCAATACACCGCGAATAAAAAATTAGTATATTTCTATGAAGAAAGGTTAGAAAGGATAAAAAATGATGAAGTTTTAGGTAGTAACACACATTATAATGCGGATATACTTTCTTGGTCCTCATCAAAGACAGATTTGGTTGAATTAATTTACGCCCTCTATCACAGTAAAGTAATTAATGGGGGAAAAACAGATATCATCTCAATATCAAGAATTTTTGAAAAGGTATTTAATATTGAACTTGGAGAAATTTATAAAACCTATTCCGAAATTAAAGAGCGTAAAAAAAGTAGAACAAAATTCTTGGATGAAATCTCACACGATCTTCAAAGGGAGATACTACGTTCTGAAAGCTAATTAATTCTTTTTATTCTGAGTTTATCTAGAAAAGATTGAGCTAAACTTTTTCTTTCAACAATTATGTCTATGTTAGTTGCTTGAAAAGGATTGTATGGTATCAACTTATTTAGAGTAGTTCTCAACTCAGTACCCATATCTGCCAAAAGCAAATATTTTCCATTTTCGTCAGGAACTTCACTTATGGAAATCACCTCTCCAATGGCATAACCAAATTTTTGAGCAGGATATTTTGTAATATCTAAACGGACTGACTGATTCTCCTTAATATTTCCAGAAAATTGAGGTTCAATAAAAGCTTCGGCTATAATTCTTTGATTTGATAAGGGTAGTACATAAAAAATAGACTGTCCCTTTAATACTTGATCATTTACTGCCCATCTTTTGGTATATGCAACATACCCTTTGGTATTGCTTTTAAAAAGAAACTGGGATTCCCAATCAGTAATGGCAGAAGTCAATTGATCAAATTTTCGTTTAAGAGTATTAAGCTTATGAAGTTTTGATATCTGATTGTTAAATCCAGCATCTGATGAAAACTGATTAGTATTATATACTTCGTTTTCCAATGCTGTGATTTCTTCTAGGCTAATTTTTAGCTGTTTGCGTATTTCTACCGTTGCTATTTGAGTTCTTTCAAATTCTACATTAGAAACCACTCCCTTATCCAATAAGATTTTATTCCTCTTTTCATTCTCACTAGTCAATTGGAGTTCTCTATTTAGTAGGTTTACTTGTTCTTGTAACAAACTTATTCTCCTATGAATCCCCTTTTCTAATTGTTTAGAAGTATTGATTCTTTTAATAAATGGATTTAGGCCATACTCTAAATGATAATCAATATAAGCGCTCTCAAAATTTTCATAGGCTACTGCAATGGAACCCAATTCTGAGAAGTTTAAGGAGTCAATAGGAAAAGAAAATTTAAAACTGGGATTCTTCATTTCATCTATATTGATCAGCTTAAGGACTTCTTTTAATAATAAGACCTGTTCATATTCTGCGCTGTTAGCTAATAGTGCCAGATGGGTTCCTGCATTTACCTGCGAATCATTACTGACCAAGAGATGGGAAATTCTACCATTGTTCTGAGCAATGATTCTTTGCGGTGGAATGGCTGTTGTTAATTGAGCAATACCACTAACTTTTGCTGGAAATTCAATAACGAAGGACAAAATTAATATGACAAAAAAAATGAATCCCGCCCAAAATATTCCCTGCCGTAAAAAGCCGTTAGGCATAGCTGTTAAGATATCTTGAACTTCTTCACTTCTTAATTCTATTTCATTATTAGTATTTTTCATTAAACTCCCAGTTCCAGTTGATTCTTTATTAAGTCATAATAGTTAGATCGTTGCTTTACCAACTCTGAGTGAATACCTATTTCAGCAATACAGCCTTTATTTAAGACAACAATTTGGTCTGCATTTTTAACTGTACTTAATCTATGTGCTATTACTACCACTGTTTTATTTTTAAAAAAATCATTTAATCTCTCTATAATTACAACTTCATTCCTGGAATCCAAAGAACTTGTAGCTTCATCCAAAAATAGATATGGAGGGTCTTTATACACAGCTCTGGCAAGAAGTATGCGCTGTTTTTGACCACCGCTTAATCCCATCCCCTCGTTCCCTATTTCCGTATTATAAGAAAGAGGGAGGGACTCGATAAATTCCTTACAGTTGGTAACATAAACAGCTTCTAATAGTCTTTGCCGATCAATAAAATCTTGACCTATTGCAATATTTCTAGCTATGGTATCATTGAAAATATATCCATCCTGCATCACTACACCGAAATTATTACGCCATAGTTTAGAATTTAAATTATTTATATCTGCATTCCCGATTTTAATCTCTCCAGAAAAACTTTCATAAAACTGGAGCAACAATTTCATTAATGAGGTTTTACCACTTCCACTCTCCCCAACAATAGCTGTAGTCTTCTGAGCTTGGATAGATAATGAGATATTTTGCAATACATCTTCTTTCATTCCTGGATAGCGAAATGAAACGTCTTTCAAAGTGATGCACCCTTCAATTATATTATCTCTAAATAATATAATACTTTCCTGGCGCTCCTCTTCTTTTTGATTAATTGCAGAAAGACGTTCCAGAGATATTCGAGCATCTTGTAATTCCCTAGCGAAATTGATTGCTTCATAAACTGGAGAATTAAGTTGACCTACAATGTAACTGATAGCTAACATCATCCCTAAAGTAAGTTCACCCGTTATGACAAGGCCTGCAGCTATTATAGTGATCAAAATATTTTTTACTTCATTAATGAAATAGGAACCTATATTTTGATATTCCTCTAAAGTTAATTCCTGTATGGAAAGCTTAAAGAGTTGAGCCTGCATACCCTCCCAAGACCATCTTTTTTGCTTCTCTGCGTTATGAAGTTTAATTTCCTGCATGCCATTTATAATTTCTATGATTTTACTCTGTTCCTTTCCCTGTTGACTGAATTTTATATAATCCAGATTGCGTCTACGTTTCAGAAAAAAGAGAATCCACAATACATATAAACCTGTACCAATTAAAAAAACCCAAAAAACCTTTAGGTTATAATATGCCAACACAAAACTGAAGATTACTAAATTGAAAAGTGAAAAAATTATACTTATGGATGAATTAGTCAATATATGTTCAATCCTTTTATGGTCAATTATTCTTTGTAAAATATCTCCGGTCATTCTTGTATCAAAAAAGGAAATGGGTAATCGCATTATTTTAATCAGGAAGTCAGAAACGAGGGAAATATTAATACGAGTACTGAGGTGAAGTAATATTCTACCCCTGATTAATTCTATACCTAACTTTCCAATAAAAAGAAAGAGTTGAGCCAATAGTATAAGATATACAAATGAAATATCTTGATTCTGTATTCCTATATCAACAATACTTTGGGTCAGAAAAGGAAAAATCAACTGAATAAAACTGGCAAGAAATAAACTTAGTCCAAGTTGTATAAATAATTGTTTATATCGTATTAGATAGCATTTTAAAAATCCTAATTCCAATTTGCCGGACTCCAGTTTTTCTCTTTGATCGTAAAAAATTCCAGTAGGTTCTAATAGAAGCACAACACCTTTTTCTTTAGACCCATTAGCTCCGTGGGCAATCCAACCTTTTGTAAAATCCTCTTGATTATATTTAAATATGCCGTGGGCAGGATCTGCCACATAATAAGTTTCTTTACTTCTTCTACTTTTGATATTAAATAGGACGACATAATGATTATTATTCCAATGAATAATGCAAGGTAGAGGAGCTTGTTTAAGTTCATTAAGCAGAATTCCCGCACATAAAGACTTTAATCCTACTTGATCCGCTGCATCACTAAGATTAGCCAGATTAGTACCCCAACGTTGTGTTTCAGACAGGGTTCGTAAATAACTTGAACTGAATTTCTTACCGTAAAATTCGGCAATCATTTTTATACAGGTAGGACCACAATCCTTTTCCTCAATTTGACGGTAAAAAGGAAATTTTCGCAAGTTGATTGTAATTTAATTCATTGCCTTTTATAAAATACAACTACGGGTAATATTGAAATTTAGGGTCTCCAGTTTGCCAAAACGCAAACGAAAACACATCAACATACTCTTCATATAATTTAAGACTCTCATTCTCTGCACCATGTCCAGAATTTTCATTAACTAAAAATAAAATGGGTCTACCAGAAGTGGAATAGCCTTGCGCTTTAGCTATAAACTTCCCTGGCATCCATAATGGTACTCGTGGGTCATTGACACCTGCGGTGGCTAGAATAGCAGGATACTGAATACTGTTCCTAAGATTTATGTAAGGATCCATTTTAATCAATCCCATTGCCTCTATTGAATCTTTCAATGTACCGTACTCCTCCATGTTTGAACTACCACCGTCGTTTCTAAATTCACTCCGCAGTGGATTCAATATGGGTACTTCGGCGATGGCTGCTGCAAATAAATCAGGTCGTTCAACTATTGCTCCACCGATAACAATTCCACCTGCACTCATGCTATAAATCACTGTTTTGGATTTAGAGGTATAACCCATTTCGATCATATATTCCGTCGCTGCAATTAAGTCTTTCCAACTATTTTCCTTTTTGGACATCATTCCCTCCAAATGCCATTCTTCTCCTTTTTCACCACCCCCCCGCACATGTGGAATGCATAATATTCCACCCAATTCAACCCAGGTTAAAAATATAGGAGAAAAAAAAGGCGGTATAGAGGTTCCATAAGCTCCATAGGTGTAAAATAAGGTTGGATTCGATTTATTTAGTTGGGTTCCCTTTCTGTAGATAACGGATAGAGGCACATCCACCCCATCATACGATTGAATTAAAATCTCCTTACTCCGTATGTTGTTAAATTCTGCAAATTCCACTTGAGAGCTTAAGGGTTGTTCCTTAAATTTTTTACTATTTACATCAAAGTAAAATCTCCTATTTCCCGAAGTCCATCCAGACAATTCTAACCATATCTGGCTGCTATAATTGGCTCCTTGCTCTAAAAATATTGATCCAGCCTGAAAAGGCAAAGCTATAGACTCTGCTTCCTTATCATGGATCCCGTAAAATTTAGCTTCCACTCCATTTTTGGTCGTGGTATAATAAATACTGCTATTGGTTATGATAAAAGATTTTAAAATTTCTTCTTCTGATGCGGAGGCTATTATTGTGGCACTAGAGAAATCCATATCTTGTAAATTCACAGAATTAAGAGTATTATTTTCTTGATGTTTATTGGATCTGTAATAAAAACTTGTGTCATAAAAAACTCCCTCAGATGTATATACCTTATCTTCTGCTTTAAAAAATGGTTTCCAAATTGGATTTCCATTTTTTAAATCTTCTATGGGTGTGATATAAGCATCCCAAAAATTCTCTACTGTTGCCATATAGCCCACAGCATATTCCGTATCCCTCGAATCAATAGTAACAATAGGGTAAGCACTTGATTTCTCTATTAATAATCCTTCCTGCAAATTCTCTCCAAATATTTTTTTTAGACATAATTCCGGCTCCCCTAACTTATGCAGCACAGAATATGTAATCTCTTCTCCGTCCTTGGCTTCTTCAAAGCGAAGAAAAACAAAACCAGAATTATCTGGCAACCAACTGACTCCCAAAAAAGAGTCAGGCCAAGCTTTTGAAAGTTTTTCAGGATATAAACTTCTATTGGTTACATCAATTGTAAGAAGATCTGAAATCTCGTGTCCGGAATGCGTAATTGCTACAACAACCTTCTCACCATCCCAACTGGGATTGAAATAACTTATTACATAATCATTTTTAGTTTCATCAAATTCTGCTGGATCAAAAAGTAAGATCTCATCAGCTTCATACTTTAATCGAAAATAGAGTTTTGCTGTATTTTCACCTTTCCGTCTTTTAAGATAGAAATGATAACCGGATTCCGTTACTTTAACTTCTGAAACATTATCCTCTGCTCGATTACCATATTCTATAAACTTATCAAGAAGCAATTCCCTTCCAGTTATTTTTTCCATTACTGATCGCGATATTCTTCCCTGTTTTTTGTACCATTTTTCATTTACTGCATTATCTACATTCTCTAAAGATCTAAATGGATCCTGTACATCAATCCCAAAATAATTATCAACCTGATCCTGAATTTTAAAACTGGGATAATTCATTTCCGGCTGCTTTATTTCTTGAGAACAAACCACAGAGCATAAACTGCTGAATATAAAAAAGACATAAACTTTATTCATAGTAACAATCTTAAGATCTGTTCTGCTTAAGCAGAACAGATCTATTTAATACTAGATTTCAATTACCAGATCGTGGTATTTTAATCTTGTCCTTTTTGAGTGGAGGTCTTATCCCACCTCCTAAAATTACTCTTGGATTTTTAATTTTTGAATCCTTAAATGATTCCAAACTTCGCTTTTCCATATAGTATTAATTTGGTTTACAGTTTAAATTTAAGAATATCAAAATATTTTTAATAATTTTTTAGGTCATTTGATAAGGGTATTTATAAATTCCGAGTTAATTTTTATTCAGAAGATCTTAAGTTTTTTAAATAAAATGAAGGTTTAATACCTGTGACTTTTTCAAATGCTTTGGAGAAAGCATCTGCTTTATTAAATCCAACCTCTTCTCCTAAGGCTTGAATTTTATAATTCTTTAATTGGGGTTCTGTATCTAGGCGCTCCAGAATATGATTTATTCTTAAATCATTAATGTAATTTGAAAAGTTTTTATTTTTTGTTTCATTAATGACCCTTGATAAATATGTCGAATTCGTCTCTAACGATTTAGAAAGATTGAATAAGGTGATTCCATTTTCAAGATAGAGTTGGTTTTTCTCGAATTGTTCTAATTTTTCTAGAATATCAAGGGTGACTTCCTCTGTGAGGGAATTGTTTTCCGATGTCATTTTTATTTCCTTTCTAGTCCGAATTAAATTATCAAATTTCTTTTTTTGAATTTGGTTCCTTCTAAAAAAATATATCCCGAAACCTATTGCAATTAATAATATACAGGTTAACGCAATAAGCGTAATTCTACTTAGGTTGTTTTTGGAGTTCAACTTTCTGATAAGTTCCTCCTTTTTCTGTAGTAATTCAGGAGTGTCGTATTCCTTAATTATTGAAGTGTTTAAATATTCTTTATTATTTGATAAAATGCTATCAACAGCTATAAGCTTACGAGTATACTTTAGTTCTTCTGCAGGAATATCTTTATATCTATAGTAGTTTACTAAAAATTCATATGTAGTTCTTAGTTCAGGAAATTCTTCTTCGATTTTCTCATAAATAGAATCAACCTTTTTAAAATAAATCAAAGCCAAATCCTGTTTTTTCAATTCATTTTCAAGAGTTCCCAAATAATAATAAGTCATAGAAATTGTAGCAGGATCTTCTAGGCCTATGAGGGATTCCTTAAGAATCCTCTTCGCAGAACTAGTGCTCCCTTCTAAAAGTTCATTGACACCTTTAGAATGTATAAAATCATAATAAAAAAGGCTATCTGTTTCCTTTACAGATTCATCTAAGCCTAGACCAATTAAATCTAAAGCTTTGGTAAACTGCTTATCCCGTTGATAAGCCAAAATAATATTGTGCAGTGTGATCAGGTAATCTTCACGATATTTCGTTCTAAAATTTGGTTGATCATTTAAAAATGTAAGATGTTCTTTATAAATTTCTAAGGCCTCTTTATAATCTCCCCACCTGTTTTTTAATGCTCCTATAACCTGAGCAATTTCGTTTTGCTGTTCTGCATTGTTCTTTTCCTTTGCTGATTCATACGCTTTCAGGTATGCATCCAAAGCCTCTCTATATCTTGCTAATTCATAAAGCCAGTATCCTTTTAAGGAATATCCTAATGCTGGGTAATTTTCATGACTACTTTCAGAGGTATACAGAATTATGCTGTCGGTATATTTAAGATTTATCTCGGGTGGATTAATTCTGGCCAGGAAATTAAAGCCTCGGGCTATAGCAATAGAATCCTTATGGATTTTAGCTTTTTTTAAATAAATATTTGCAAATTCCTCGGCATCTTCATCTTCGGAATATGCATTCCAAAAACTTTCCTCTATTGATTCATAAGAACCGTAGGGATCTACCTTTTCTTGAATGGCAATAAAAAAAGGCAAAAAGAGTAGTGTCACTACACGTTTATGAATCGCTAAACTTTTCAAATTAAACTTATTAATAAGAAAAGTTCTCAGTTCGTTTGGGGAGTTGAACCTATCTAAAAGTTCTCTGAAGTCAAGAGAATTTATTAGTATTATTCTATCTATCTCTAAGTTAATTAAAAAAATATATTTATTCAAAAAATTTTCCCAATTACTTCCCAAGGAAGATGATCCAAAGAAGCTATAATTTATAGCAAGAATTTTTTATAAATAAGCCGTTAGGCTTTAATATTCTTTCTTTTAGTGAGAAAAAATGGCAAACTCATTAATTGTTAAAATTTGACCGAGGTACGGTCGTACTGGGGAATAAAATCGATTAATACCCATCAAATTTGTAGAACGAAAGTCAAATCAGGTCAGGGACTATCAATTAAAAGTACAAACCAGATAGTCCCTTTCCATTAAAACCGTTCTATTATGCCGACAAGTATTATTACCACAGACGACCTTCGGGAATTCAAAATGGAATTGCTCGATGACATTAAACAATTACTTAACAGACAAGCCAGCGGGAAACTTAAAAAATACATCAAATCCTCTGAGGTAATGGATTTGCTACAAGTAAGTCCAGGCACATTGCAGAATCTTCGTATCAATGGAACATTGCCGCACACAAAAGTAGGTGGCATCATCTATTACGATACAGAGGAAATTCAAAAAGTGATGGATGCCAACCGTGTACACCACGGTCTAAATTCTTAAGCGATGAACTATATAAAGCTACTTAA
>CEQG01143450.1_pt1 | contig 13095 bp, 12 predicted proteins | sample 350301 | NCBI WGS metagenome assembly CEQG01 (sample SAMEA2621242, study PRJEB7988) | marine metagenome | isolation source: saline water (ENVO:00002010), including | reverse complement strand
CGCTATGGCGAGGTTCCCGCCGCTTTCATCGAACTGGCCCCCGGCGCCACGCTGACCGAGGAAGACGTGCTTAGCCATTGCAAGGGGCGCATCGCGAGTTTCAAGGTGCCCCGCCACGTGCGTTTCGTAACCGAATGGCCGATGTCGGCCACCAAAGTTGCCAAGTTCCGGCTCCGGCAAAAACTGTGTGAGGAGCTGGGTCTTGGCTAAGCGCCTTCGGGCGCAGCCCGCGCCCGTTTTGAACGGAGAGCACAGCCATGACGGCCGAGAAGCATATCTTCATCGTCTATACCAATGCCGTTGAGGGGCAGGACGACGCCTTCAACGACTGGTATGACAACCAGCACCTGAACGATGTTCTGAAAATCCCCGGCCTGGTCGCCGCCCAGCGGTTCGCGCTGAGCGACAAGCAGCGGCTCGACCCGCCCTTTCCGTGGAAATACGCCGCGATCTACGAGGTCGAGACCGACGACCTTGACCCGGTCATCGACGCGCTGAAAACCTGGATCGGGACCGAGAAGATGCCGCGCACGGATGCGATGAACCCGCATCGCGAGGCCTATTTCTTTCACCCGATCACAGACCGGCGCCAGACCCCGCAAGAGTAAAACAGACAGGCCGTCAGAGGCCGGCGCCAGGCCGGCCCCCGCAGGGGCCGTCAGTTCAACTTGCGCTCATCGAGCCCCAGGCCGCGACCGATGATTTCAAGCATGATCTCGGATGTGCCGGCAAAGATGCGCGACACGCGTGCATCCGTATACATGCGGCAGATCCGGTATTCCTTCATGTAGCCCGCGCCGCCGTGAAGCTGCACGCAGCGGTCCATCACGGTGCCCTCAAGCTCGGTCGCCATCAGCTTGGCGGCGGCGGCGGTGTCGCCATCCAGCGCCCTGTCGTTCTGAAGCATCACGCATTGGTCCACGAAGGTCTGCACCGTGTCGATCTCGGCCCGCATCCGGGCCAGCTCGAACCGCGAGTTCTGGAACATCCCGATAGGGCGCCCGAACGCGCCGCGCTCTTTGACATAGTCCAGCGTCAGATCGAACGCGGTCTGCGCGGCTGCCAGGGCCGCGATTGCCACGACGATCCGCTCGCCCGCCAGGAACTCGGTCAGATAGTGGAAGCCGCGCTCGGGATCGCCCAGCACGTTTTCCTTGGGGACGCGCACGTCCTCGAAGAACAGCTCGGACGTGTCCTGCGATTCCAGACCCATCTTCTTGAGCCGCTGCCCGCGCGCGAACCCGGCCTGACCGGCCTCGACCACGAAAAGCCCCACGCGGTGCTTTTCGGTCTTCGACGTGCGGGCCGCGACAATCACCAGATCGGCAAGCTGCCCGTTCGAGATATAGGTCTTGGATCCGTTCAGCACCCAGCAATCGTCTTCTTCGACGGCTGTGGTGCGCATCGCGGCCAGATCGCTGCCCGCGTGGGGCTCGGTCAAGGCGATCGCAAGGATCTTGTTGCCCGAGATGCAATCGGGCAGCCAGCGCGCCTTTTGCTCGTCATTGCCAAGGTGGCCCAGATAGGGGGCCACCAGGTTCGAGTGCAGATGGATGTAGAATCCCGGATCACCGTGGCGCATGTTTTCCTCGGACACGATCTGCTCGTAGCGCAGATCGCTGATGCCGGCACCGCCGTATTTCTCGTCGGCCCAGGTCAGAAGCAGGCCAAGTTCGCCTGCCTTGACATAGGCCTCACGGTCCACATGACCCTGCTCGCGCCAGCGCTCCGCGTTCGGCCCGATCTCGTTCTGGAAGAACCGCCGGACGGTATCGCGAAACTGCTCGTGCTCGGGTTCGAAAATCGTTCTTTTCATGCCTGGCTACCGATCACGCAAAGATTTTGCGGGCGTCGGCCGCACGTTCGCGCAACCACGGCGACGGGGTGAACCGGGGGCCGTATTTCGCCGCCAGCGCATCGCATTCCTCGACGAAGGCCGCCACGCCCACCGTGTCGATCAGCGACATGGTCCCGCCGGTATAGGTCGGGAAGGCCCAGCCCAGTACCGCGCCGATGTCCCCGTCTTCGGGGCGGGTCAGAACGCCCTCTTCCAGACAGCGCACGGTTTCCAGCGACTGGATGTAAAGCAGGCGCTTTTTCAGCTCTTCGATGCCCGGCTGGGTTTCGGCCACGGGGAATGCCTCGGCCAGGCCTTTCCACAGATGCTTCTTGCCGTCCTCGGGGTATTCATAGAACCCTGCGCCTGCCTTGCGGCCGGGGCGCTTGAACTCGTTCATCATGCGGTCCATGACCTCATAGGACACAGGCACGGTATAGGCGTCGCCCTCTTCCTTGATGGCCTGGTTGCAGATCTTCAGCGGCAGCTCGATCGACACCTCGTCGGTCACCTGAAGCGGTCCGACCGGCATGCCGGCCATCTTGCCGGCGTTTTCGATCATCGCGGGCAGAACGCCCTCTTGCAGCATCGCCATGCCTTCGTGGATGAAGGTCTGGAACACGCGGCTGGTATAGAAACCGCGGCTGTCGTTCACCACGATCGGGGTCTTGCGGATCTGCTTCACGAAATCCAGCGCCTTGGCCAGCGTCGCGTCAGAGGTCTTCTTGCCCATGATCACCTCGACCAGGGCCATCCGGTCCACCGGCGAGAAGAAGTGCAGGCCGATGAAATCCTCGGGGCGCACGAAGGCCTCGGCCAGGGTCGAGATCGGCAGGGTCGAGGTATTGGACGCGAAAGGCGCGCTGTCGGGAATGACGGCGGCGGCCTTCTTGGTCACGTCGGCCTTGACGCCTGTGTCCTCGAACACGGCTTCGATCACCAGATCGGCGCCTTCAAGCTGCGCGTAATCGGTGGTGGCGGTGACACGTGCCAGAACCGCATCGGCCGCGTCGCGCGTGCGCTTGCCGCGATCGACCATCTTGTCCAGAACCTTGGCCGAATAGGCCTTGCCCTTGTCGGCGTTTTCCTGGGTTGCGTCGATCAGCACCACCTCGATGCCCGCAGCGGCGGCCACATAGGCAATGCCCGCGCCCATCATGCCCGCGCCCAGCACGCCCAGTTTCTTGGTCGTGTAGGTGGGCACACCCTCGGGACGCATTTCCAGAGCGTCGTTCTTGCCCTTGTTCAGGAAGGTCGTGCGGATGATGTTGCGCGACACGGGGTCGGTGACCAGACGGGCGAAATACTTGTTCTCAAGCGCCTGCGCCCCGTCAAAGGTCAGTTGCATGCCTTCGAACACCAAGCTCGCGATGGCAATCGGCGCGGGATAGTTCTGATAGGTCTTCGCGCTCAGCGCGGGGCCCTGCATGGTGAACGTGACCGCGGTCTTGGCATCCAGCAGACCGAACGAGGCCAGCGGCGCATAGCCCTTCTTGTCCCACGGCTTGACCGGATCGGGGCCGGTAGCCAGCCAGGCGCGCGCGGCATCCATCAGCTTGTCGGCCGGAACGACCTCATCGACGATGCCTTTTTCCAGCGCTTCGGCGGGGGGCATGGTCTTGCCCGACAGCAGAATGTCCAGCGCGGTTTCCGTGCCGACGATGCGCGGCAGGCGCTGCGTGCCGCCGGAACCGGGCAGCAGGCCCAGGTTGACCTCGGGCAGGCCGACCACGGCCTTGGGATCGTCCACCAGAATACGGTAGTGACAGGCCAAGGCCAGTTCGAACCCGCCGCCAAGCGCCAGGCCGTTCATCACGCAGACAAAGGGCTTGCCGCAGGTTTCCATCAGGCGGTGCATGTCGCTGGGCTTCTTGCAGAAGGCAACGACATCATGCGCCGACATGCCCCGGTCATAGGCCGAGCCGATGAACTTCAGGTCCGCGCCGGCCATGAAGGCTTTCTTGCCCGAGGTGACGATCGCACCCGTGATCGCCTCCTCATCGGCGACACGCTGCACGGCCTCGGTGAATTCGGTGATGAACTCGGGCGACACCAGGTTCATCGACTCGTCGGCATTATCAAGGGTGAGAACGGCAATGCCGTTCTCTTCGATGTCGAATTTAATGTGCTTCATTTACTTCAGTCCCCGGATCAGACGCGTTCGATAATGGTTGCCGTGCCCAGGCCGTTGCCGGCGCACAGCGTCACAAGGGCGGTGTTCAGGTCGCGCCGCTCCAGCTCGTCCAGAACGGTGCCCAAGATCATCGCGCCGGTTGCACCCAGCGGGTGCCCCATGGCGATCGCGCCGCCGTTGACGTTCACGATCTCGGGGTCGAGATCGAGCGCGTTCATGAACCGCAGCACGACCGAGGCGAAGGCTTCGTTGATCTCGAACAGGTCGATATCGTCCAGCGTCATCCCGGCCCGCTTCAGCGTCTTGCGGGTCACGTCGGCGGGGGCCGTCAGCATGATCGTCGGCTCGGACCCGATCGAGGTGAAGGCGCGGAACTTGGCGCGCGGCTTCATCCCTGCGGCCTTGCCGAAGGTTTCGTTGCCGACCAGCACGGCAGCGGCGCCATCGACGATCCCGCTCGAGTTGCCGCCGGTGTGAACATGGTTCACCGCTTCGATCTGCGGATAGCGCATCATGCCGACCTTATCGAACCCGGCCTTTTCGCCCAGCGCGGTAAAGGCGGGCTTGAGGTTGCCCAGCCCTTCCAGAGTGGTGCCGGGGCGCATGTATTCGTCGTGATCCAGAATCACGTCGCCCAGCTTGTCCTTGATCGGCGCGATCGAGCCCGAAAAGCGCTGGCCCTGCCATGCGGCGGCGGCGCGGCGCTGGCTTTCGACAGCATAGGAATCGACATCCTCGCGCGTATAACCATCCAGCGTCGCGATCATGTCGGCGCCGATGCCCTGCGGGGCAAAGTAGTTGTGATAGTTCACCCAGGGGTCGGCCGACCATGCGCCGGTATCCGCCCCGATATAGGTGCGCGACATGCATTCCACGCCGCCGCCGATGGCCGCATCGGTCTGGCCGCTCATGATATGCGCGGCGGCGGTGTTTACCGCCTCGAGCGCCGAGGCGCAGAACCGGTGCACCTGCTGGCCGGCGACACTTTCTTCGTAGCCTGCATTCAGCACGGCACCGCGGGCGATGTTGCCGCCCTGCTCGCCCACCGGCTGCGCACAACCCAGGATGACATCGTCAAGCAGCGCGGTATCAAGCTCGTTGCGGTCCCGCATGGCGCCCAGAACCTGCGAAGCGAGATCAACAGCAGTGATTTCATGAAGGGAGCCATCAGCGCGCCCCTTCCCGCGGGGCGAACGGACGTGATCATAGATATATGCCTCGGGCACAGCGACCTCCTGTTTCAGATATCGGAAACTTCTTACCGTGTAGCTAGACCCCCGCGCCCCGACGCTCACCTATCGCAAGGCAGGCCTTGCAGGTGAAACCCGCCCTGCCTTTTCCGCCCCGAAAGCCCCGGTTTGCGCCCGGGCCCGGGCGGCATGGTCGACACGTGGCCGATGGCCCGCCACCTAAAATCTATAATACCTTGACGCGGCGCAGATTTGTGGAAGAAATATATCTGGGCGCAAAAATAATATTTAACTTGCCCGGGTTTGACACAAACATCTGACTATTTTTGGGGGGAAGAATGACGATACGAATTGTGATCGGACGCGTCCTGAAAGGCGTGGCGGTGAGCATGGGCCTGGCGGCATCGGCCCTTGGTCAAACGACAACCGGCGTCACCGACGACGAAATCGTGATCGGAATGTTCGCGCCGCTTTCGGGTCCGCTTGCCGCTTATGGCACGGACCCGATAAATGCCGCGCGGGCCTATTTCGACGACATCAACACCAAGGGCGGCATCCACGGCCGCACCCTCCACTATCTCGTCGAAGATGACAAATGCACGCCTGCCGCCGCCAATACGGTGGTGCGGAAATTCATCACCGTGGAAAAGGTGTTCCTGCTGCTGGGCGGGTCATGTTCGGGGTCGACCGTCTCGATTCAGGAACTGGTGAATCAGGAAAAAGTGCCGCATTTCATGCTGAACGCCTCGGGCGATGCGGGTGTCTATCCGCCCACGACATATCAGTTCGGCTCGGCACCCGGCACACAGCGCGCCACGCTGGCTGCCGTGATGATGTACGCGATCGAGGGGCTGGGCGCCAAATCCGTAGGGGTTCTGGGCCCCAATGACGCGATGGGCACCTCGGCGCTGGAAATGATCACCGCGATGGCCGAAAAATACGACATCAAGGTCGTCGCGAATGAGATCGTGCCGAACAACGCCACCGACGTCACGGTGCCCGTGCTGAACGTGCATTCGGCCAATCCCGATGTGATCATCCTGACCACCTATGCGCCGCCGACCACGCTGGTGATGAAGAAGCTGACCGAGTTCGGCCTGCTAGACAAGCCGGTGATCTCGGCCATTCAGGGCGTTTCCAACACCGAGGCCTTCGTGGCCAGCCTGGATGGCAACACCGCCGGGCTGGGAAAGTTCTATTACGCCCATCCGCTGGTGGCCGAATCGATGGACGATCCGGCGCTGAAGCCGTGGAAGGATCTGATGGTGAAATACTATCCCGACCGCCCCGAACCCGGCATCGTCGGGGCCTATGGCTTTCCCCATGCGATGGCGATCGTGGACGCGCTGGAACGCGCCGGGCCGGATCTGACGCGCGAGGCCTTCATGGAGGCGATCGACCAGACCAACCTTGAAACCGGCGTCATGGCCACCCCGACCATCTTCGCGCCCGGACGGCGCGATTCCAACCGTGGTCAGATCATCGTCAAGTTCGACGGTTCCACCGTCACGCGGGTCGGCGGGCCCTATACCTGGGACGCGCTGATCGACCCGGCGGTGTTCGGCGACTGAACCTTGTTCGCGCCGCTCTGTCGGCGCGGGCACCGCTATTGCCGCCCCTCAACGCAGTCGAAAGGAAAGCCCCAATGTCCACCACGCTGGCCTTGGTGATCCTCAGCGGGATCGCGACCGGATCGGTCTATGCCCTGATCGCGCTGTCTATCGTGATCGTCTACAAATCCTCGGAAGCGGTCAATTTCGCGGCGGGCGAGCTGGTCATGATCGGGGCCTATGTCGCGCTGTTTCTGGTCGTCTCGTCCTCGGTGCCCTACTGGCTGATCTTTCCCATCGTCGCGGTGGCGACATTCGCCTTGGGCGCCGCCTTTGAAAGGCTGGCCATCGTGCCCATCACCCGCCGCATGAGCGGGCGCGAAAGCCCGCTGATCCCCATCGTGATCGCCACCTTCGGCCTGTCGCTGATGCTGAAAGGCATCGTGCGGGTGATCCCCTATACCGAAGAGGTCCGGTCGCTGCCGCCACTTGTCACCGGCCCGCCGTTTTTCGTGGGCGGGGTGCCCATCCTGCGGGCGGATGTGGCGATTGTCAGCATCGCGGTGCTGGCCATTCTGGGGTTCTGGCTGTTCTTCACGCGCACCCTTCTCGGGCGGGCGCTTCAGGCCTCGAGCCAGAACCCGCTGTGCGCGGCCCTGTCGGGTATTCCGGTGGCGCGGATGCGCATGATCGTCTGGGGCATCGCCGGGGTGATGGCCGGGATCTGCGGCGTGCTGGTGGGGCCCAAACTGGGGCTGACCCCGGATATGGGCGGGGTCATCATGACCGCACTGGCCGCAGCCGTGATCGGCGGGTTCAGCAACCTGCCCGGCTCGATCATCGGCGGGTTCGTCGTGGGTGTGGTGCAGAACCTGATCGGCTATTTCTTCGGGTCCGACACCATCATCGTTGCCCCGTTCATCATCATCATGATCGTGCTTGTGCTGCGCCCGCAGGGGCTTTTCGGCGGCACAGCCTCTGTCAAGAAAGTCTGACCATGTATGGACGCCTGTCTTTCGCCGAGCTTGCCTGGCCAGCCGGCATTCTTCTTCTGGGTCTGCTGATCCCGCAGGTCGCCAATGATTATCAGCTTTATATCGGCTGCGGGCTGATCACCTATGTGGTGCTGGCCATCGGGCTGGACATCATCATGGGCCGCGCGGGGCAGTTCGCCTTCAGCCATGTGGCCTTTTATGGCATCGGCGCCTATACGACCGCGATCCTGCAACAGCGCTTTGGCATCCCGTTTCCCGTCGGCCTGCTGCTGGCGATCCTCATGTCGGCGCTGCTGGCCTGGGTCGTGGCGCAGGCATCGGTGCGGCTGCGCAATATCTATCTGGGTCTGGCCACGGTGGCCTTTGCCTCGGCGATGCACTGGCTGGCGCAAAGCTGGAAAACCGTGACCGGGGGCGTGGACGGGCTGCGCCTGCAACCGTCGGATTTCATCTTCTTCACCTCGAACACCGACGCCAGCAATTTTCGCGTCCTTGTCGTGATCCTGTCGATCGTGCTGCTGGCCACGTTCCTGCTGAACCGCTCAAAGCTGGGGCGGTCCATGGCCGCGCTGCGCGACAGTGAGCATGTGGCCTCGGTCTCGGGCGTCAATGTGCGCCGGACCAAGGCCTGGGCCTTTGTGATCTCAAGCGCCTATGCCTGTATCGGCGGCGGCATGCTGGTGGTGTTCAATTCGTTCATCGACCCCGAGAATTTCACCTTCGCGCCCGCCGTGCTTCTGCTGACCATGATCGTGGTCGGCGGAATGGGCACGGTGGCCGGTGTCGTGATCGGCGCCATCGTCCTGGGCATCCTGCCCGAGGTTCTGGGCGCGACGATGGGCGACTTTCTGGTCTGGCAGGAATTCGTCTACGGGCTGATCCTTGTTCTGTCGATCACGCTTATGCCCAATGGCATCCATGGGCTTGTAACCTCTTTCCTTTCCAAAAACCGGACATCGACATGAGCCTGCTTGAACTGGACGAGGTGACCATCAAATTCGGCGGTCTCACCGCGCTTGACCGTTTTTCCCTCTCGGTCAACGAGGGCACGATCCATGCGCTGATCGGGCCCAACGGGGCCGGGAAATCCACCGCTTTCAACGCCATCACGCGGGTCTATAACCTGACCGGGGGGCAGGTGCGGTTTGCGGGGTCGCCCATTTCCACCCTGCCGCCGCATGCGCTGGCGGGGCTGGGCATCGCGCGCACCTTTCAGAACATCGAACTGTGCGGCCGCATGACGGTTCTGGAAAACCTGCTGCTGGGCATGAGCAGCCGGATCGAGAATTACAACCCGTTCCTGCCCGGCCCCGGCCGGTCCCGCATCGAGGCCGCCGCCATCTCCGAGGCCGAGGCCCTGCTGGAACGGATGGGCCTGAGCGACATGCGCGACACCAAGGCCAACGCGCTTGATTTCGGGCGTCAGAAGATGCTGGACATCCTGCGCGCGCTGGCTGCCAAGCCGCGGCTTCTGCTGCTGGACGAACCGGCGGCGGGGCTGCGCAACCGCGAGATCGCCGCGCTGGACAAACTGCTGACGGAACTGCGTGACCGCGAAGGGATCACCATCCTGCTAGTCGAACATGTGATGCAGCTCGTCATGGCCATCGCCGACCGGATCACGGTGCTGAATTTCGGAACGAAGATCGCCGAAGGGTTGCCACAGGACGTGCGCGAAGACCCCAAGGTCATCGAAGCTTATTTGGGAAGTGGCTATGCTGAAGCTTGACGATGTCGGGGCCGGCTATGGGGCGGTCAAGGCGCTTGAGGGCGTAAGCCTTCAGGTGCAGCGGGGTCAGATGGTCTGCCTTCTGGGGGCCAATGGCGCGGGCAAAAGCACCACGCTGAACTGTATTTCGGGGGTCGTGCCTTTGCGCGGCGGCGATATCACGCTGGACGGGGAAAGCATCGCCGGCAAAAGCACCGAAGACATCGTGCGGCGCGGCATCGCCCAGGTGCCCGAGGGGCGCGAGACCTTCCCGGAAATGTCCGTGGCCGACAATCTGTTGCTGGGCGGGTGGATCCACCGGCGCCAGCGCAAACAGCTGCGCGACGATCTGGACCGGGTCTATGCCACGTTTCCGCGCCTCAAGGAGCGCGAACAGCAACACGCGGGGCTTTTGTCCGGCGGCGAACAGCAGATGCTGATGATCGGCCGCGCGCTGATGTCGCGGCCGCGGATATTGCTGATGGACGAACCCAGCCTGGGCCTGTCGCCCGTGCTGGTCGAACATCTGTTCCAGACCATTGTCGAGCTGAACCGCAGCGGGCTGACCATTCTGATCGTCGAGCAGAACGCCCAGCTTGCCCTGAAGGTCAGCGAATACGGCTATATCCTTGAAAACGGCGAGATCGCGTTTCACGGGGCCTCGGCCGCTCTGCGCGAAGACCCCAAGGTGCACGAGGCCTATCTGGGCACCTGAGCCGCGCCCTTACTGCGTCGCAGGCTCGTCCGGCTGGTCGGGGCCAAGAAAGATCGCATCCAGCAGCGCCACCAGAAACGCCGCGGCCACCGCCCCGCCAAAGACCAGCACGATCCGCGTAAAGGCGGCATAACCGGGGCTTTGGGTGGAAAGGGCGCTCATGACCAGGGCCAGCGTGGTGGTCAGGGCGAACTGATACACCATCGCCTCATAGCGCCCGTGGATCATCCGGTCGGCCAGAAACAGCCCGGCCAGAAACACCAGACCGATCAGCACCTCGAAATGCGAACTGAGGGTCAGGATCGTCAGGATCACGATGCTCAGACCCGCACCATAGGCGGTTGCGATCACCCGTTCGCGCGCTTCGGAAAAGACCTGTTCACGGGTGGGAAAGACAAGCACAAACACCGCCGCCACCGCCAGCAGCATATCCGAGGCCGGAAGGATCGCGTGCAGCCAGAAGCTGAGCAGCATCATCACCACGGCCCGGATCAGCGACCCCTTGCCGTGATGGCCCCAGGCGGGCTCGGGCTCATCCACATGAACCTGGTTCGAGGCGGCGGGCAGCAGGTAATACAGCACCGGCACGGCGACCAGCGCCACCAGCGATCCTTCGATGAACCCGTCGCGGAAATAGAACAGCGCCGCGCGTTCCTTCATGCCCATGATCGACATCAGCGATGCCGCCACAAGGATGAGCATACCGAACGGGCTGCCCGTGCGGCGCGTGATATAGAAGGCAAGGAAATAGACGCAGAACACGAGGGCCAGCATCAGCACCGGTACATCCCGGGTCAGCGCCACCAGTGCCGTCATCAGCCAGATCGCCGCGATAAAGGCAATCGGCGCGCCAATGGCCCGCGCCGGGCTGAATGCTTTGCGGCTGCCCGCCATCAGACCGACCGGCAGAGCCGCGATCAGGGGCGGAATGGCCGGATGGGTGATCTGAATGACGATGATGCCGATGACCGACATAAAGGCCATGCGCACCGCAAAGAGCGGATCGTCGGCAAGCACCGGCCTTGGGGTCACATACATCTTGCTGCCTCAGTACAGGGCGGTGGCGAAACCCTGCAGCCGCAGGAAGAACGCAGCCAGAAGCGAAATCGGATGCCCCGGGCTTTGGGCGTGAATCAGCACGCTGACCTTACCGCCCAGGCGCGCCTTTTGCGGCCACATCCCGGTGCCTTCGGTGTCCAGGTTGATGCGCACGGGAATGCGGCGGGCGGGTTCGAACCACTGTGTCGCGGGCTTGTTGACCGGCAGCCCCCCGGCCTCGGTCTGTCCGGGGTTGATGCCCCAGGCGACGCTGTCCACCCGGCCCTGAAAGATCCGGCCCGGCAGGGCGTCGAACAGAATTTCCACCGTGTCGCCCGGATCGACATTCACCAGCTGGTTCTCGCGCAGATCCGCGTTGATCCAGAAGCCTTCGGATTCGATGAACGTCATCGCCGGGCTTCCGGCGCCCATGAACTGACCCACCGACAGTTTCAGGTTCGTCACCACGCCCGGACGCGGGGCCCGCACGGTGGTGGACAGAAGGTCGTAATTCGCCTGCTCCAGCCGCAACTGCGCCGCGCGGATCTGCGGGTTGTCGTCCCCCGTGACCCCCAGCTGGCGTTTGGCGCTGTCCAGCTGCGCCAGGGCGGCATCCAGTGTGGCCTGCGCGTTTTCCAAAGCGGCGCGCGCATTGTCCACCTGGGCCTTGGGCACCAGACCGCGCCGGGACAGGGCCAGGGTGCGGTCATTGGCGGCACGGGCGTTTTCCAGACTGGCGCGCGCCTGCGCGACATTGGCCTGGCTGGCCACAAGCTGGGCCGAAGACGCATCAAGAGACTGATGCGCCTGTTGCAACTGTGCCTTGGCCTGTTCGACAACCAGCTGAAACGGGCGTGCGTCAATGTGGAAAAGCGGCGCGTCGGCGGCGACAAAGGCGTTGTCGTCGACCTCGACCCGCATCACCCGGCCGGAAACGCGCGGGGCGACCTGTGTCACGTTGGCCATGACGATGCCCCGGTTGGTGCCCGGCGCATAGCGGTCGGAGGCCACGTACCACCCGACGATACCGGCAAGGATCAGCAGTACGAGCAAACCGATTTTCTTGGCCGGATTGCCGGCCTTTGCCTCGTCTGCCACGGTTTCCGACGCCGGGGTGCCGGGGCTGGGCGTCGTTTCTGTATCGGGGGTGTTCGTCATGTCCGGGTCGTTTCCATTCTGTCTTATCACTTTGGGCAAATTACTTTTGGAATGAACCGTGTTCGGCCCAAACCGCGACGCCATCCACCTTCGGCGAGGCGGCAACTCCGTGGATCACGATGTCCAGCGCGCGCTGACAGGTTTGCTTGCGGGTGGCCGCGTCCCTGTCCTGCAGAACGCCGGCGAACATCCGAAAGGCCAAAAGCATGTCCGGCGTCCCGACCGTCGCGCGGATCAGACCGGCCTGCCGCGCCCGTTCGATCGGCGCGTCCAGCACCGCGGCCAATCGGGCCCGGCTGGCTGACACCGTCTCGACCGAGATATCGGCGGTGCTCAAGTAATCGAACAAGGCCATGCTGTCCGCCATCTCCTCGGCCACATGCGCCAGCAGCGCAAAAACCGCGTCATCCCTGCCGCCCAGAGCAACCGCTGCCGCTTCGAGCCGTTCAAGCGTTTCGTCCAGCAAGGCCAGCATCAACGCCTGCCGGTCGGGAAAGTTCCGGTAAAGGGTCGCCCGCCCGACGGCGGCACGCGCGCACACCAGATCAAGAGGCACCGAAGTGCCCTCTTCAGCGACGACATCCGCCGCGGCGGCCAGAATCCTGGCGCGATTTAGACGTGCATCCGCGCGCTTGCTCATTCCTCGCTCATACGGACATCGGTGTCCGGATGTCAACAGGCAAGGATTTGGCGCGGCCATCGAAATTCCACGGCGGGCCCAAGGCGCGCGGTTAGCTGGCGATCAACCGCGGGGGTCGGCGCGTTTGCCA
>CEQG01042729.1_pt1 | contig 13095 bp, 7 predicted proteins | sample 350301 | NCBI WGS metagenome assembly CEQG01 (sample SAMEA2621242, study PRJEB7988) | marine metagenome | isolation source: saline water (ENVO:00002010), including | reverse complement strand
GCAACGCAAACCGTTGCGCTAGGAAGAAGGTCGGCGTCTGCATCAGATTGAAATGATATACAGTCGGCTGGGTTTTATTGGGTCCGGTGTACCGAAAAAGGAAAATCGCCTTTGGATCTCCGGCATTGCTGTTCGGACCGCCCGCAGCTGCGATCGCTTCGATGACATTCATACGCTCGCGCACAAAAGGAATTTGCTGAACCCTGCCTGTGGCGCCGAGAACCGAGAAGATCAGCGGTTCGGCAAGAATGGTTACACGATCACCGGGATAAGCGCGCACACGATCATACGTGCCGGCCAAAACATCGGATAAGCGCAGACGAACCAGATCGTCGCCTCGTTCGATGAGCAGGGTTAGGTTCTTCGCTTCGCCGCGATATCCGCCCGCCAACGCAATGACATCGGAAAGGGTTTCGCGATTGGTCTGCAATACGAGACGTCCCGGTTGTGCGACTTCACCACCAATGATGATAGAATTACCGATCACTTCCTGACGAGTGACTGAAACCTGAGGGTCCTGCGAGAAGGTGCGAAGTCCTTCACGAATCTTTACCTGAACATCCGCTAGAGTATTACCAAGCACCTGGATCGTTCCGACATAGGGAATGTCTATCATCCCGTTGTCGTCGACGCGCCGTGGAGGGAGCGTGTGGGTTTTGACCGAAGGGTCAAAACCGCCCGCGGCTTCTGCTGAGCTGCCGCCCCCAAACAAGGCGACGCCCGCCTCGAATACGGTGATGGAGAGTACATCCCCGGGACCGATCATGTCGGATGGTGGGGGATCATAATCTGGCAACTGCCAGTCAATCGGTTCTGCGACCGGAGGGACGTCGGCGATCGAATTTACAGGCACGATATCGATGGCTGCTCCGGCGACCTGTGCCTCCAATGCTGTATCGGTTATCTGGCCTCCAGTCGGTCCGCTCGAAGGCAAGGTGGAGCAGGCGCAAAGCGAACCAAACGCGATGGTCGACAAAAGCAGTTTCAGTTTCATGATGAATTCGTATGAGATTTGCGTATGAAGGCCTCCCTAACCAATAAGACGGTTCAGGGATAGCCCGTCGCGATCCAATTCACACCGCCATCAGAAGATAATGCGTTGAAGAGTAGTTTTCTAAGGCAGTTGCGGGACATTTTGCTGTTGCTCGCTTGTCGACCCGACCGTCTGGCGCTCATCGGTTGGTGGCGATTGTCCGGAAAAAAGTTGCGAGCTCACCATCGACTCCAAAGTGCGATCGCGGCCTTGCCGTTCGCCAACGAACGCTGGATGTCTGACGCTGGTTCAGAAGATATGTCGGCAATCGCCGCGGCACGAATATCCAAAGGCCCACATAGCTTCTCTGTCCACATACATATCGCAAATGACGACGACTGGCGCGTCGCTCGCCGAGCAATAGAATCGGCACTTGGGCAAAGCGAAAAGCCGGTACGCATATTTGTCACCGCCCCTCGCGCCATGAATGGCCTGCCCGCAGCCTGCGACCTGGTTTGTATCCTTCAGGAGCCTTGTCAAAGTCGTATTGCAGGCTTGGAGCTCTCATTGGCTGCGGCCGAAGAGCTTGGTATAGATTATGTAGTTCCCCTCGCTGTTGGCGCAATGCTACCGCGGCATTCTCTAGCTGGATACGCTGCATTCAACAGAGAGCAGCGGCATGAGAGGCTGCCTATTTTATTTGGGGATCAGCTTGAGGATCTCTCACATTCGAACGCTGCGATCGGCTGGTTTAAACCTCTGTGGGATCAGCGGATGATGCTATCTCAGGATTACATCAGCTCGGCATGCGCATTGCCGGTCACTTCTGCGCGTCGGTTTTTTGTTAAGAAGGACGTTCAAGCTCCAACCTGCATTTACGAACTGATCCTACTAATGTCCTTGCCGCCGGATACCGGCGTTTCCGTTGAAAAAGTGCAGCGGATAACTATGCGCACAGTGACGGGAGACTGGTGCACAGACGGAGATGCAAGGTCTCAAGCCGTTCAAAATGCCGTGCCTGAGAACGCATTGGTGTCGGCGGGACCATTCGGCACGGTACAGTTGCGTTGGCCACTGCCACAACCGATCCCAAAAGTTAGCATAATAGTCGCAACTCGCGACAAATTGGAACTGCTTCAAACGTGTGTAGAGGGCGTGCTTTTTCAAACCGCCTATCCCGATATCGAATTGATCATCGCAGACAATGATAGTCGGGAAACGGAAACCCTCCAATATTTAGACGAAATATTAAAGGACCCGCGCGTTCGCGTCGTGCGTTGGCCGTATCCGTTCAACTATTCGGCTATCAACAATTTTGCCGCAGGGCACGCATCGGGCGAATATTTGTGTCTGCTCAACAATGACATCGAAGTTCTGGAACCGCAATGGCTCGAAGAAATGGTACGCGAGGCTGTGCAACCGGGTGTCGGCGCGGTCGGCGCGCGTCTGCTCTATCCTGACCGGACAATCCAGCATGCAGGCGTCGCGCTGGGGATCGGAAACGCGGCCGGCCATGCGCACCGAGGATTGCAGGAAGATGAAGCGGGCTATTTTGCACAAACGCACATCGTGCGGGGCGCAAGCGCGGTTACAGCAGCCTGCATGCTGGTGGCAAAGCGACATTTCGATGCCGTTGGTGGGCTAGACGAGGATGCGCTTGCCGTGGCTTACAACGACGTGGACCTTTGCTTGAAGCTACGGGTGCGCGGACTGGTCAACATCTACACCCCGCTTGCGACACTCATCCACCACGAAAGCAAATCGCGCGGGCTCGACTTCGCGCCAGAGCACCTTGAACGCTACATGCGCGAACTCGCGGTGTTCCAGCAGCGGTGGGGGGCCGCGGAGGTGGTAGATCCGTGGCACCATCCGCAGCTAAACAGACAAAGCGAAGTGTTCAACTGACGTGCGGCTCGTCTAGAGACCGACCACGTCGATGAAGCTGGCAGTGTTCGGCACCTTGCCAGCCAGGTCAGCAAAGTCGGAGTGGCGAACCAGCACGCAGATGACATCTGCCTGAGACAAGGCCCCATCGATGGTGGCCAAAGTTACAGGCTTGTCTGCCAGGCTCGCGGGCAGCGCATCGATATGTGGCTCAACGGCCAACACCTGACATCCAAGATCGGCAAACCTCTCAGTGATCTGCAGGGCCGGGCTTTCTCGCAGGTCATCAATGTCTGGTTTGAAGGCGAGGCCCATGCAGGCGACCTTGATATCCGCCATGCTGCGCGAAGTATCCGCCGAAAGCGCGGCAAGCACTGCGTCCTTACCCTTCTGCAGCACCCAGTCGGGCTTGGCGTCGTTCACCTCGCGTGCGGTGCGGATCAGCCTGGCCTCTTCCGGTGCGGAGGAAACAATGAACCAGGGGTCCACCGCGATGCAATGTCCGCCGACGCCGGCTCCGGGCTGCAGGATATTGACGCGCGGATGGCGATTGGCGAGCGAGATCAGCTCCCAAACGTCGATGCCAAAGCGATCGCAGATCGTGCTCAGTTCGTTCGCAAAGGCGATCTGAACGTCGCGCGAGCTGTTCTCGGTCAGCTTGCACATCTCGGCCGTGCGTGCATCGGTGATCACGCAGTCGCCGCGCACCACCTGCTTGTACATCGCTACTGCCATTTTGCTGGCGCGCTCGGTCATGCCGCCGATGATCCGGTCGTTCGAGATCAACTCGCTCAGCACATGGCCTGGCAACACGCGCTCCGGGCAGTGCGCGATCTGGATATCGGCATCGTCGCCCGCTGCCTGCGGAAAGGTGAGATCAGGGCGGGCATCGGCGAGCCATATGGCCAGCTGTTCGGTGGCCCCAATGGGAGAGGTGCTCTCGAGCACGACGAGATTGCCTGGCACCAGCACCGGGGCGATCATGCGGGCTGCTGACTCGATATAGGAAAGATCGGGCTCGTAGTCTTCCCTGAACGGCGTGGGCACGGCGATGATGAAGGCATCTGCGGGTTCGGGCTCCAGCGTTGCGTGGAGGCTTCCTTCCGTCACGACCTTGTGCACGACACCATCAAGATCGGGTTCGACCAGATGGATCTTTCCGGCGTTGATCGTCTCGACCACATGCGCGGACACGTCGACCCCGATAACCTTGGTGCCATGTGCGGCAAACAGTGCTGCGGTCGGCAGGCCAATGTAGCCTAGCCCGACCATCGAAATACGTTCAAACATCAGTGAGTTGCCCTTCTTTTTCAGCCGGCGGTCAGGGAATCGGCGATGCGCGCCGATGCGTTGCCATCACCGTAAGGATTGAGCGCGCGGGCCATGACGTCATAGGCCTCTTGATCGTTAAGCAGCGAAAGCGCACCGGAGCGGATCTTTTCCGCATCAGTGCCGACCAGTCGCACGGTTCCTGCGTCGACCGCTTCGGGCCGTTCGGTGGTGTCGCGCATCACCAGTACCGGCTTGCCGAGCGAAGGTGCCTCTTCCTGAACGCCGCCGGAGTCCGTGATGATGAAGTGCGAGCGACGCATCAGCCAGACGAACGGCAGGTATTCCTGCGGTTCAATCAGGTGGACATCCTGTGTATCACCGAGAATGCGGTTTACCGGCGCCTGAACGTTGGGATTGAGATGCACGGGATAGACGATCTGCGCATTGCCCAGTTCGCTGATATCGCGCAGCGCGCGGCAGATGTTTTCGAACCCTTCGCCAAAGTTCTCACGGCGATGGCCGGTAACCAAGATCATGCGACGATCAGGATCCAGGAAGGGAAAACGCGACTCTATCTGGCCGTCGAGCGCCGGGTCGTGATCCAGCCGTGCCACCACTTGGTGCAGTGCGTCGATCACGGTGTTGCCAGTGACAACGATATTTGCGTCGGCAACGTTTTCCTTCAGCAGGCTTTGCCGTGCAGTTTCTGTCGGGGCGAAATGCAGGTCGGCCAGACGACCCACGATCATGCGGTTGGCTTCCTCTGGCCAGGGTGCGAAGAGGTTGCCCGTCCTGAGACCCGCTTCGACATGGCCGACGGGAACCTGCGCATAGAAGGCCGCCAATGCACCGGCCATCGTCGTGGTAGTGTCGCCATGGACGAGCAAGCGGTCGTATGCTCCTTCTTTCAGGACATTGCGCAAGGCGAGAATTATGTTGGCGGTGATATCGGTCAGATCCTGACCCGGCTTCATGATGTCGAGATCGATATCCGGCACAATTTCGAACAGTGACAGAACCTGATCCAGCATTTCGCGGTGCTGTGCCGTCACGCAGACATGCACGTCCAGCCCCGATCTCTCCTTCAGCCGATGGACTACTGGAGCCATTTTAATTGCTTCGGGCCGGGTGCCGAATACCACCAGGATTTTCAAAGCAGTTCCTCTCGTGCGCAATGATCCGTGGGCGAGGCGCTTTGCGCAATTTAAAGTGAGATACAACCCTTGCAGGGTTTCGGAGGGCTAAAAACGAGAAGCTAGGCGCACGCTGTCCCCAATAAAAAGCTATTGTCGCAGCGCTGTGATTGGCGCAACTTTCGCACTATGGTCGCTGGATGATTACGGATCAGCTTAAACCGGCACCAAGCTTCACCCACAAAGACAATGCAATGGAAGACCAAGCGCGAACAAGTAATATCGCACGTGGGCTTGCAAAGGCTGCGAACCACCTTGCAGCCACCAATGAAACATCCGCTTTTGCGCTTATAGGCGAAGCCTTAGCTTTAGGCCCTGACAGTCTTGTATTGGCGACGAACTGCTTGCTGTCGCTACGATGTTTGGACGCCACTCGGCTGGAGAAGGCTGCGGATCTCGCACGAGCTCATATCTACGATTATCCAGAGTTGACTATAGTCCTTCGCGAGCTTGAAAAGGGTCCTCTTCGCTCGATTGCCCTTTCGCGCCGACTTGACAGCACACAGCATCTGCATAGTCCAGCCATTCCGGGGCGCATAGCATATGTCCTTCACAGCTCACTTCCTCATGCGAGTAATGGCTATGCCATGCGCAGCCATGGCATAGCCAAATCGCTCACTGAGCGGGGTGCCGATCTCTTCTGTCTGACTAAGCCTGGCTTTCCGTTCGATCTTAATCGGTATCAGGATGAATACGATAGGCTTGCGCGTATGGATATGGTGGAGGGTGTCGATTACCATCGTGTCGCGCAGCCCCGGCAGCGCGATTTTCCTCGTCACCCCTGCGACATTACTGCTCACGCGTCGATCCAGTATCTCGAGCGTGCCGTTGATGCCTTCGTGGACAAATTTACAGAGGTGCGTCCTTCCTGCGTGGTCGCTGCTTCTAATTTCGTCGTTGCATTGCCCGCGGCGATTGCAGCCCGCAATTTGGGTCTGCCGTTCGTATACGAAGTGCGCGGCTTTTGGGAGATTACGCGCGATTCCCGTGCGCCGGGCTATCTGCAGAGTTCTGCCGGGCAATTGGAGGTTTTTTTGGAAACTGCCGTGGCCAGGGCTGCGGATAAGGTCATAACCCTCACCAGGCCGATGCGCGATGAGCTAGTGGCACGAGGCGTTCGCGCCGAGCGCATTACCCTCGCGCCAAACGCCTGCAACGTTGAAGATTTCGTACCGGGTCCGCGAAACGAAGCCTTGCAGACGCGTCTCGGCCTCGATCCAACAGTGACGGTGATTGGCTACGCCGGATCGTTCACACCGTATGAGGGCTTGGATGACCTCGTGCTGGCGTGCGGGCGGATCAAATCTCGGGGGACGAAGTTTCGACTGTTGCTGGTGGGCAGCGAGCCGGCTGATGAACACGGAGGATTCCCCGTGACCGACCGCATCCGTGAGTTGGCGCGTCGCAACAATATCGAAGACTGGCTTATAATGCCTGGGCGGGTTCCGTATAACGAGGTGGCGGAATGGTATTCACTGATCGATATCGCGCCTTTTCCACGCAAGTCCTTGGCGGTTACCGAACTGGTCTCCCCGCTCAAGCCGCTAGAGGCGCTGGCCATGGAGAAGGCCATCGTGGTTTCGTCGGTTGGCGGCATGCGTGAAATGGTGCGGGATGAAGAGACCGGGTTGGTCTTCGCGAAGGATGATGTTGGAGCGCTGAGCGACGCCCTGTCCCGATTGATAAAGGATGCGGCGTTGCGCAGAAAGCTAGGCGAGGCGGGCCGCGCTTGGGTCGCTCGAGAGCGTGGTTGGAGCAATGCTACAGAAGCCTTTCTCAACGTGGTTGCTTGTCTGACCCAAGGCGCGAGGAGTTGATTTGCGCTTCGGCTTGCTTCACCTAGCTATGCCAACTAAAGCCCCGGCGTAAGGCGTTGGACGTGCTGGCATTTGCCGAGAGACCGTCAATGCTGCGCCACTAAACCATTTCAAAGTTAAGGAAGCTGATTGCATGACGCAGGTGTCTCCAGATTTCGATCAGGCCGCTGTGTCTAAGTTGCGGGAAGCTGCGCGGTTTCTCGGAAAGTCGGCGCGATGGGCTTCCGAGAAAGAACTGCTACTCGATCTTTGCGAAATCTCGTCAGATAATGCTACGCTTAAGGCACTCTATTGGGCTGCCATGCGAGAGTTCGACCTGTATGAGGCCGCCCGGGTTGTAGGAGAGCTTCAAGCTCGAGCCCATAGTAACGGGCGGCTGAAAGAGTGGTTGCTCAAGACAAAGGATGCGCCAATCGGCGGTTTACCCTTGGTTGACGAGATGAACGATCGGAGCAAACTCAAGTCCTTCGAGCCTGCGCCGGGCCGAATCCTATATGTCCTGCACAATTCTTTGCCCTACTCATCCGGGGGTTATGCCACGCGGGCTCACGGCTTTGCCAAAGCGTTGCAACAATGCGGAATGGATCCAATCTGCATCAGTCGTCCGGGATATCCGCATGACACTGCCGGCGATCATATTGGTAGAGAATTGCCGAATGCCGACGAAATCGACGGTATCTCCTACTGCCGGATAGTCTCACCGTCGCGCAAAGGTCTGAGCGGGCCGCCATACATGGCCAAGGCCGCCGATGCGCTGTGCGACATGATCGAGGAATATCGGCCAATGGGTATTATTGCCGCGTCTAACTTCCTTACCGCAATGCCTGCTTGTGTTGCCGCCCGTCGCTTTGGGTTGCCGTTCATATACGAAGTGCGTGGTTTCTGGGAAGTGACGCGTCTCTCGCGGGAGCCTGACTATGTAGGCACTTCCAATTATAAATTGCAGGTTTTTTTTGAAACGGAAGTTGCAAAGGCGGCTGACCATGTCCTCACGCTGACTGGGCCGATGCGCGAGGAATTGATGGCGCGTGGAGTGGATGGAGAGCAAGTCACACTTGCGCCTAATGCCTGCGACCCATCGCAATTCTCCCCTCGTTCTCGGGATCAGGGTTTAGCTGCTAACCTTGGCATACCCAGCGATGTTCCTGTGATCGGTTATATTGGTTCGTTTGTGCAGTATGAGGGTCTTGAGCACCTTGTTGAAGCCGCTGTGCAGTTGCGGGATCGTGGGTATGATTTCCGCCTCATGCTGGTGGGCAGCGAGAACGCTTCAGGCAATGATCGGGGGCCGATCACTAAGGAAATCTGGCGGATTGCAGAAGCGGCCGGACTAGGCGAACGACTGATAATGCCCGGTCGTGTTCCCCATGACCAGGTTGATGCCTATTATTCTCTGATCGATATCGCACCGTTCCCGCGCAAGCCCCAACCCGTCACCGAGATGGTCTCTCCCATGAAGCCACTTGAAGCCTTTGCTATGGAAAAGGCGGTGGTGGTTTCGTCGGTCAAGGCGCTTCGCGAAATGGTGCAGCATGATGTGACCGGCCTGATTTTCGAAAAGGGCAATATTGGCGCCATGGCCGACACTCTGGCGCGTCTGATCGATGATCCTGCGCTTCGCCAGCGATTGGGAAAGGCGGGCCGAACTTGGGTGGAGCAAGAGCGGACTTGGAGACGCACGGCTGAGAAGGCGCTTGCCGATCTTTCTGCGCGAAATGTACCTGTTTATCCGGCCGGGACGCCTGTGCCTGCAGCTGAATTTTCAGATGGCGAGGTGCCAATCGCGAAGAAAAACAAATCTTCCGATGCCAATCCGCTGTATATTGATGCCGAGGGCGTGCCCAACATGTCGGCTGGTCAGACCAAGGTTTACGACCGTGTCAAGGCACGGTTCGACGCTCGCGACAAGAAGCACGGAAAGGTTAACTTCTCACAGCACGACTGGTTGCGGACTAAGACGGCCTTTGCACTGTTTGGTAAGGCGCGCAATCTTATCGACATTGGGATAGGCCAAGGGCAACTGATCAATCTATTTTGCGAGATGCCTTATTCCACTTCAGTGGTCGGTGTGGACCGGGTCAAGAATACCAAGTTGATAGCGCCCAGGTCTGAAAAATACGATTTTGTGAGCCTCGATATAACGCAGTCGTTTCCGCCTGATCTGATGCGCTCCGATATCACCATCGCAATGGAAATCTTCGAGCATTTAGATGCCGATAAGCTCTCCGGTGCCATCGCTCGATCGCGCGCGAGCAGCCGCTTCGGAATGCTCTTTGCTTCGGTGCCATATCAAGAGAAGCATCCGCTATACCATCACGATAAACCGTTCGGTCACAAGCAATCTTTTGACGATGCCAAGGTGTATGAATGCTTCGGCGATGAGGCTATTTGGACCAATTTCAATAATCTCTGGTATTTGATTTTCATGTCGGAGGGTTTGGAGACGCAAGGCAGCGTAAGCTTCGAGCATTTTGCCAACCTCACTAGGAAGACATTTGATGCGAGGATGGCATCTGAAAGTGAACGGGTCGGTGCGTAAGCCATATAGGTCGGTACTTCTTTTCCTCTCTTGCGGGGGACACACGTGAGTGCGGCACCCTACATGCCGGAAGCGGAGACTGCATTTCTTCGGATGTTATACCGCAAGGCCCGGGTTATCTTGGAATATGGGGCAGGAGGATCGACGCATCTTGCGGCGCAAATGCCCGACAAATTGGTCATGAGCGTTGAATCTGATCTCGAGTGGACCCGGTCGCTAAGGCGCGAACTGGCAGACGCGCAATCGACGGCCATCCTGCAACACGTGGATATTGGTGAGACCGGCCCTTGGGGTCGCCCGCTCAATGCAGCAAACTGGCGGAACTTTCATCGGTACCCCAATTCGGTATGGGACGAGCCTTGGTTCAGGCAACCGGACGTCGTCCTTATCGATGGTCGGTTCCGCACCGCTTGCCTCGCGACCGTTATCCTGCGTACCAAGAAAAGTGTGAGGGTGATGTTTGATGACTACGGTGTGCGAGATAAGTATCGGCTCGTGGAACGTGTCATCAAGCCGTGGCAGATGATTGGTCGGATGGCTGAATTTCGTGTGAAGCCAGATAACTACTCTCCCGATGATATCGGTTTTTTGATAGAGCAGTATTTTCAGGGAACGATACATGGGGAGGGTGAGAAGGCGTATCGCGTGCCAGAAATGCGCAAGAAAAAAGACCTTAGGACATAAGGGAGATAAACAGTGATGCCCTTTCTCCAGTTTTGGCATTTGCGTGGATTTGCCGCTATAAATGTTCGAATAATTGCATGCCGAATTCGGCTTGAATGCAATAGTCGTTAAATAGAGAATAGCGAGCCAGTTCAGAATATGAGCACCCCTACGTCAAATAACGATAGCGAAATGCCACAAATCGCTGAGGAAACGAAAGATCGTCAGGTCGACCCACAGGCGAAAGACGAAAGAATTGGTGATGACCTTGAATTCGCGCGGAAAGAAATAGCAAAGTCGCGTGAATCCGAAGCGAGTGCATTTCGTAAACTGGATACACTTAAATCGAGAATGTTCGACGTGAGCAGCAGGCTAGCTGATCTCGAAGCTGAGTTGGAAAATGAGCGTGATGCCAATAAACTAAAAATCTCTAATCTAGAGAAAGAGTGCGGCGATCTAGAGAAAGAGTGCGGCGATCTAAAGAAAGAGTGCGCCAATTTAGAGAAGGAACGCGACCAGTTCGTTTTGATGGCTTCCAAGTTAACTGAGGAGCGAGAGAAATTTGAAGTTGCTCTGGCTGCCGAGCGCGAAGAGTTGCGCAATAAATCGACGCAACACGCCGACCTTGAAGAGCGCTACCTGAACCGATTGGCGGACATCGCCGAACTTGGCCATGCCATTACGCGCAAAGAAGTCCAGTTGACTAGAGTGACGGCGCAGCATGAGTATGTTGCGCTGCGTAACCATATAATTAGCACACTGACGCCAACCAAGGAAAGGCTGCACCGGGCAATAACCAAGCCGTTCTATTCAAAGGCACGCAGACGCGCAGAGAAGGCAGTGGCCAGCGAGATCGCGATGGTTGCGCAAAGCGGCTTGTTCGAAGCCGGGTGGTATTGCGAAAACTATCCCGATGTCGCGCAAAGCGGCGGTGATCCATTGCGCCATTTCGTGTTGCATGGCGCATATGAGTTGCGAGACCCTGGCCCGGCTTTCAGCGCTTTCAAGTATCATCAGAAGTACCCCGATGTAACCGAAGCCGGAGCACCGGCTCTACTACACTATCTGCGTAATGGCCGATCCGAGGGTCGGCTTGCATTCAAGGTGTGCGAAGACTCGTAAACTTCCCTTCATTGCCGGCTCATGACAGCGCTTGCTCTTGGATTGCGCGGGCGCGCTGGCGGGCAGTTCGGCTCATCCTGTGCAATTGGCGCCTCGCCACATCTAGCGCCAGCACCACATCGGCAACGCTCGCCACGCAGTCAGCAGGGGCCACAATACCAGTCTCGCCGTCGATCACCAGAGAGGGGGGAGCACCTCGATCATAGCAGACAACGGGCCGGCCAGCTGCCATCGCCTCCACCACGGTCCGTCCGAAGCTTTCGGCGAAGTGCGATAGGCTTGCGATCACGTCCACCTGAGCCATCGCGTCCAACGGAGTGGCAGCGTAGTCGCAAATCTCAAGGTTGTGAGGCAGAGGCTTAAGGAACTGCAGATCTGGCGATTGTGGGCCGATCAGAAGGAACCGAACGGCAGGCCCCATGGTGGCAACCATCCGCGCCACTTCCGCGAAGTCGCCAATCCCCTTCTTGGTTATGTTGCTGCTGACCAGGCCAACCTTCAGTATTCTGGAAGGAGTAAACGGCAGATCGAACAGCCTTTCGTCTACCGCATTCGGGCGAACGGTGCTTCTTTCAGGGCACTGCAGCCAGTCGCTCACCACCTGTGACGGCATGATGAAGCGATCAGCCTGGTCCAGAAGGGTTTGCCGCAAGGTCTCTGGCCCGATGCTCAGGGTGCGACACAAGGCAAAGTCTTCTGCAGGCATTTCCCGCACATACATGACGCTCGGAAGGCCCTCGGCGCGCGCTGCAAGCAGTGGGGCCTCTTGCATGAGGGTGTTCACATGCATTTCGCATGGCCGGTGTTTGCGGATTAATCTCCGGATCGCTTCGACTGTTTCTTCGTCTGCCGGGTGAAGGCCGTGGCGCCAGCGTTGCGGCAGAACTTCTACGGCGTTCGATATCTCAAGCAGCTGCGCAAGGTACTCAGGGTTATTCAGCGAAGGCAGCACCACAACAGGGACGAAGCCATCACGAGCCACGCGTTCGACCATGTCTAGGAAGCTGCGCTCCGCTCCGAACAGGGTTTTCCCTGACGTATGGGCGAACAGCAATATGCGTCCGCGATGCCCGAAGCCTTCGGCGGGTCTGCCTTCGAAAGTCGGCAGAGCCGAGGCGCCGTTGTCTTGGCCCTGGCACAGGTAGTGCAGTAGAGGATTGTCATTCGGGCCAAGCGCGTGTGCCTTGCGATATGCGCTGGTGCTGAACAGCGGGCCGGGATCGCGATCCTCCGCAGCCCCGGCGGCAAGATAGTGGCGGCCAGCGCCAATACCTGCCTGCAAGACATCGGGATAGGCCAGCGCATACCAATCGTCGTTTAGCAGGGCAGACGTTCCGAGAAGGTCGAAGTCGGTAGCCGGTCCTTCCTGGTCTCCTAAGGCGATTTCCGAAGGGACACGGAACGGGCGCCGCGTGGGTTTCTGTTCGAGAAGCAGATCGGCAGGGCGCTTGGCCATGCTGTGCCAGTGATGCGCGGCTTCCATGTAATCGTTCCGCACGCCCCTGAACTGGGTTCGCAGATGCGTTGCGCTTGTACTCGTCAGAGATTCCGGCGTAGTTCGTCCGAACGCTAGCGGAATGCCAGGGCAAACCTCACGGATAGCGCGCGGGCCAAAAGCACTGAGAATGCGGT
>CEQG01017314.1_pt1 | contig 13142 bp, 12 predicted proteins | sample 350301 | NCBI WGS metagenome assembly CEQG01 (sample SAMEA2621242, study PRJEB7988) | marine metagenome | isolation source: saline water (ENVO:00002010), including | reverse complement strand
GACTACGCGACTCGGCCTTCAGCCTTCCTTGTCGCGCAGCGAGCGTAATAATACGCGTATCAGCAGGGATTTCTTGTAAGCAGGCATTTAAAAACGTTGTTTTACCACTGGAGGTGCCACCACTGATAACAATATTCTTTTTCTCAAGAATGGCTGTTTTAATAAATGTTGACCAATCTTGATTTTTATATAACTGATAAAGCCCCGCTTTCTCTTGCGCTTTATTCTCATTATTTAAATCAAACGCTATTGTCTTTTGATAATAATTTTGCGCTTGATAATCATTAAGCGATAAGCCGTTCACTGATTTTCTTCTTATCGATAAAGTTGGGTAAATTGCCGTGGGCGGTAACACCAATTGCACACGAGAGCCATCAGCAAGACTTCCCGATAATAGTGGCATTTCATCGTTGAGCTGCTGGTTGTTTTCAGAAGCTATTAATTGGAATAATCGTAACAATCGATTTTTATCAAGCGCAGGCACACACATACAACGCATATGTCCTTTTGCTTCAATAAATACTTCTTCAGGGCGATTCAAGAGAATCTCTGACACATCAGGGTTATCAAGGTGTTGTTGTATCGGGCTTAACAGTCCAAGTGCACCGGTATCAAACTGACTCATGCTGCTGCCTTTTGATGATACACATTATAAAAACTCAAATCATGCGCAATAAATACATTGATTTTCGCACCTTGAAAAACATGCAATGTCGGTGAGTTTGCCACGGTATCATCTAAAGAATCTTGCGCTGACTGTTGTAAGTTTTGGGAAAGCGTTGAGCGATAAGCCGCCGCTGAGTTATATTCATCACCAGAATTGACCCCTGCGGTTGCAACCCCTGCACCTAAAATTGACAGCAAAGTTGCTTCCCCAAAACGTGACCAAAAATGGGTTTCATAGCTATCAGCGCCCTGCCCTGATACACCGATTTGGTCGATGCTGGGGCTGTTGATATTCACAGCGATACCGTTGGGTAATATTACGCGATTCCACATGACAAAGACCCGCCTTTGTGTTTGCTGAACGCTTGATGAGTATTGACCAATTAAGCGTGAGCCTTTTGGCAATAACACCTGCGTGCCGGTATAACCATAAACAGGACGCGATGTCACCGCTCTCACCATACCTGGCATATCAGAATTAATCGCACTTTCCAGCACTGCTGGCACTAACTCACCTGATGCAATAGTAAAAGCAGGATGTGCAATAGGTGCCGCCTCTACCGTATCAGTTGTCGCGGTTTTATTAGCAAAACGACTATTGCTATCTGAGCCAGCCAATGTGGCCTCTGGGGTATCATCACCCGATTTTTGCGCGGTTGCATTAGCGTTGGTATTTTCTCTGCGCTGCGCAACAAAAATAGTGGATGGCGCGCTATTTCTTGCCATGAACAATTTGCAATCACCCTCTGTCATCATGCCAGCAACAATACAATCGCGTGGTAAATTGGTGCGCCGTGTTTGCACAGTCGGTTTCATCACCTCAACAGGTGATGCTGATACCGTTGCGAGATTTGCATTATGTCTAACAGGCTCAGATTTTGGTTTTTCTGTTTTAGGTGCTGGTTTTCGGTGACGATACATTTGCTTGTGCTCATAAGCTTTCATATTATTTGATAATGCTTGCGATATCGCACGTTTATCTATGGCATTATCATTGTTTAATTTTTGTTTTGATTTATCATCACGAGAACTAAATAACATAATGGATGCTAGAACAAGTACAACCATTACAATAAGACCAATAAGTTTTAAATCAAACTTTTTACCCTTCTCGCTAACAACCTCGCTACCAATCGATTCAACAGAATTTATTTCATCATCCGTTTCATTTTCATGAAAAATATCATCTTCACTACACCTGAAAGCAAAGTCTGTCTTATCATGTTTTTTTACGTTATTATCCGCAGCATCTAGCGCCTCGTTAATATCATCGCTTGCTTTATTGATTAGCTCATCCTGTAATTTAGCCTTATCACTATTGGATGAATCATTATCTGTTGCCTCCAAGCTCGGCACTTCTGCGTTATCGGTTTGATGGGTTTGCTCAAGCATTAAATCAGGATGGTTAGCCTCGCTTTCATAATCTTGCACATCCATGAGCGCATCAATATCCTCGGGTGATATTTCGCATTCTAATTTACCCTCATGCTGAATATTATCTGGCGCATGAGTCATTTGTGTATCTTTGTTTTGCTTCGATTTGTCCTGATTGTTCTTATTTTCATTATCGGTCATTACGCTTCTCCATCTTGCCGCATTTTATGAATCATATTGTTGTTAAAAACACTAGCGACAGCTGTTTGACCATTGCGCAAAGTAAACTGCGGCGCGAGACGCTCAACAACCAAATAGTTCCCTTTGGTTCTAAAATTAACCACGGATTCATGGCCTTGTTTATCATCAACGGCAAAAATAGCCGGCACGGCTTGATGCGGCTGCATTTCAAAATAGGTAAATTTGCCATCGTCATAAACATGAATCGGCATAATCGAGCGCGCACCAGAGAAACTATAATTCCAGTTGTAGTCTGCGGGCGTATCCCCCTTATTAAGGGTTGAATCCGCTGCTAAATCAGCAATCGCTTTTTTGCTTTTCTTAATCGCTTGTAGCTCTTGCGGGTAGGTAAATTGCACCGCATAAGTGTATTTATAGGCGCTGTCTACCGGCCTTTTGTTCCCAATTATATGAAAATAATAGGTATGCTTATCCGTTAAAACCGTTAAATTTGCGTCATAACCGTAAGTGACGGGCTTAATAAAGAAGTAATTTAGACCAGATAAGTTTTTTGGCGAGACTTGTAATGCGCCATTATCAGAGCCTTCAATTTCCTGAATACTCTCGCCTTTATCAAAAACAATCTGCGTACTATTTCGTGTCTGTACGCGTACAGGGACAACGTTGTTTTTCTCAAACGGGACAACCTTGATGCGCGGGTCAGTGGCAAGTGATGTCGGTGATTCAGAAGCGAAAACTGCTGCGCTCAAACCCATCAAACTAACTAAAACATAAAGCTTATTTTTCATATTATCCTCCCTTAAATATTTCTTTGGTTATTTTGATAGCTGGTGACTGTAAAGCCATCCCAGTTGCGCCATCTGTCTTCGGGGCTATTTGGAATACCGGTATAATCCCAACCAATTAAAACGCTATAACCTTTCTCAACTTCATGACCAGCTTTTTTACTGGTGACGGTATAATCAACTTGCGCAAGATTCTTGTGCGGTATGCCTGTGGGGTGTTTATCAACCCAGTTACTTCTATCTAAAAAATTAACGCTATCAATGTGTACCTTTCGAAAGCCATCAGCGCCGAGCGTGTTTAAAAAAGAATCTTGATTACTAGAAGATTGTTGCTGCATGTAGTTATCAGAAACATCTGTGCTTGATAATAAGTTAACCAACGAGAACTGTATCGGGTAAGAATTTAAACTAAAGCTCTCGCGTGCGGTGATATAACGCACCAACTCACTTTCAACTTGCGCTTTTGCTTTTGGTGCTTTTGCATTGGTAATAGGCGTTACACTGACATACCCATCATCAAAGTGATTTATCGCAATTGGAATTTCCTTTTTTAGCGGCATCATGAAAATAATTGCGATTGCTTGTAGCCCTGCGAGGGTGAGAGCGAAAAAAGCTAATACTTGATAGCGTGTTTTGCTGCTAACGGCACTTGCATAATAATCATCTGACCAGTGAGAGGCGAACTCAAAAATTGTATTCCCTTTGGTATTTTCCTTTGGCTTTGCATCAACTTTTTTATTTTCTTTTTTTTGCTTAGGTGTTGATGATGATATCAACTTATCAAACAAACCCATTACTTACCCCCTTGTTGTATGCTGTTTTTAAGTTGTGCAGCGCGAGAAGATAGCGCGCTAAGCCCTTTACCTGCTGCATCCATAGCGCCACCTGCAATTTTTTCGCCAAATTGTTTGGGCGCCCCTATAGCACTTGCAATACTTTTACCAGTATTAACGGCTTGTTTAGATTTATTTAACGTTCCCATTGTGCTACCCCATGCACCACCTATCATTGCGCCCATCATGGCACTACCTGTGCTTGAGACAAAACCGCCCGCTAATGCCTTACCCTGCTTGGCGGCATGCAATAGCAAATAGACACCGAGACCGCCCAGAATTAAAGCAATAGCAGATGCACCAGCAGGCTCATCCGTTAAATCACTTATAGCCTGAATAGGTAGAAGCAGCTCAAGCAACGTAAATACAAAGCCAATGGTTGCAGCGACAAAAATCATCAAAAAGGTATACCCAATAATCTCTTTCATCCAATTATCAAACATGCTTTGCGTGGGTTTGAATAATGCAAAAGCAATAAATAGCGGGGCAATTGCAAAAAGCAAGGATAAAAACACTTTTGCCACAACCAGCTCAATCACAGCCACGAGCGTTAATGCGCTTCCGACAAGAAAAACCACAAAACCCTCAAAATAAGGCATAAAACTATGAAAAGAACCCGCTGCAAAGCAAGTTTTAGCAAACTTAACAAAAGTATCTAATGTCATTTGTAAGGTATTACTGATTTTCTCGCCGGTGAAGTTCGGCATATGTACAGGCGCTGCATTAATTAGCGCAGAGCCGACTGTATCGGCAAATCCTGTTATTAGCTGCACGCAATACTGCGAGAACAAATCCCACTGCAACGCCATCGTGTATACCGCGCAAATTTTAAAGAAACTCCCCAGCAATTCCTTAAGATTCATTCGACTTGGGTCGACATGCCACTGATAACACATAAAAGTGACATAAATGGCAATCGCTAATCCTAGTGGGGTTTTAATCACATCCACGACAGCGCTATAGCCATCGTGAACGTAGTGATCTAAAATTGCATCCAACTGTGTAAACAGCACGGTTACAACATCATTAACACCTACAATATGCATCATTATTACTCATCTAAATCTTTAAAGCTTTTACGCGATTTAAAAGCCGTACCCAGCTGTTTCCACATCGCCTCGTCTTTAAAATCGGATACGGTAGTTTTTGTAAACTCAGGATACACCTCAACATACCTTGGGTATGAAGTTAAAAACTCGGTCATACGCTTATAAACTTTATCGCAATCTTTTGCTTTCGAACTTTTATCCATGCAATAAATATACCAATCACTTGCCTCAACCTTTTTTCCAAAGGGCTGCTTTTCGGTTAATGGCTCACCCGCATAAGTCGCGGCATCATAAAGATATTTTACTGCATGCGTTTTATCCCCCTTCATTAAAGGGTTATTATCCGAGCATGCCGTCAGTGCCAATGTCGATGCGCCTAATGCACAAATTGCTAAAGTTTTAATATTCATTTTCATTTCCTTTTTCCTTCAATTAACGTTGATAATCCCAGCTATTCACTGGTTTTTTGATACAAGATGTACCAAAATCGGGGCATGGTGCTTTCTGAGTTGATGCAGCGCAACCGGCTAATAGGGTTATGGCAATTGCTGTTATAAATAAAGTGGTTTTTTTCATTCTGCCTCCTTGTCAAGATTTGAGATATACACAGCTTGTTGGGACTGTTCATTTAATGTTCTTGCCTCTGCTTCTGCGGCTTGCTCATTATTAATCGTTTGCATTTTTAGCATCTCTAGCTGAATTAATGCCATTTGCTCAGAGAGCTTCGCTTGTAAATCAAGGGCTTTTTTTGTGGTATCGGCTTGGTCTATCTCATTACCGATATCCGTAATGCTTTTTGCGATGGTGTTTAAGTTTGCGTATTCATATGAGGAGGACGCATAAACGGTTTGATTCACAGCAACATCTTGTTTGTGCATCGCAGCATTATCATCGCTCGCCCCTTCTTTATATTTTGAATCATCAACAGGTTTGCCTTGTACGGTTTGATATTGCGATTGATACTCCGTCACTAGCTCGTTATATCTCTCTTGATTACCACCTGATAAGCCTTTTAAAGCATCATCCCAGTCATCTTTCGTCCACTGCGCTTGATTTAATAATTGCTGCGTATCGCCTAATAGACTTGAATAACTCCCACTACCGTTTAAGTCGTTTTGAATATCTATCGCTTGGTTTTTTATTTCTGTGCCTTGGTTATAGATTTCTTTAGCTTCACCAAGTTGTTTTTGCAACTCTGTGTATTGATTATTCAATACTGTAAGTTGATTCTCTAAATCAGTAACGGATTGCGTGCTATTGGCCGCACTGGTTGCGGTGTTTGTCGCTGTCTGAATTTCATACGCCAAACCCGCGCCATCACCGGCATAGCACTCAATGGATAAAAACGCACTTACCAGAAAAAACAAACAAATCTTATTTCTCATTTTAAAACTCTCTTTTGGTGAAACAGGGGCAGCCAAACATCGGGGTTAGTACCAACCTCACTGATAATCTGTTGCGCTAAGCGTGTTGTTTTCTCATTTGCTGAGAGTACCGCTAGCGCTTTATCCATGCCCGTTAAATTAAATTGGCAAATCACTGATTCTTTACCTTGTTTAATTAACATGAGACGTTTTGCAGGATTGGTATTTTTGATGAAGTTAAACTCAGCTTCTGTTAATCCTAAAATATCGATGTAGTATTCAGGTTTTGCGTTGTTATTGGCAAAATAGATACCAGTTGCGATATTATCAACGATGGCGTGACTGATAGGATTCTCGGCAATTGATTTTAAAGACTGCGTGCCAATGCCAATAAATAAGCGTTTTTTACGTCCTGTTGCTAAATGAATCGCAATTCTATCGCGCAAGATTTTCTCTTGCAGCATTTGCCACCCTTCATCAAACACGCAATGGGTTGGCCGGCTATCAAGAGAAGATTCCACACGAAAGAAAAGATAATGCATAATCGCTGCAAGTACGGGCTTTGGCTCACGTGATAAAAAGTGCGTTAAATCAAAACCCATTTTATCAAAGTAGGTAAAAGCATCGGTTGGATTATCAAAGATATAGCCATATTTACCATTTTCTGATTTTAACCAATTGTTGAGCGCATCCCAGCGCGGAAAGTTTATCGGCAGAACTTTGGTGATATTAGAAAGCACACGATGTTTTTTATCCAAATCACGAAAAGCATATTCGATACAAGTATCAAGCTGTTTTTGAATGCTGGCGGGTAACATCTCTTCATTTTCTTCTTTGACTAAAAGCGCTAACCACTCACGACAATACTGACGATTAACCTCGGTATCATCTAACTGTAGCGGATTAAATTGGCAGTTCTCAGGCTGCTCAGGGGATAAAACAGAATAAAATCCCCCACAAGCTCTGACATATATCTCAAGACCTCTATCTCTATCAAAGAAAATTGAGCGACCCGCATAGCGACTAAACTGTGCATCAAAACCTGCAATAGTTGCAGTTTTCCCTGAATCATTCCCACCAATAATAATGTAATGCCCTTTTGAAGGATTCTCTTTTGTGCCTTTAGTGTGAAAGTTAAAAAAGTAAGGCGTATTCGATGGCGTACTTAATAAGGTGACAGCGCTGCCTAAAAAGTTCTCATCTTTATACCCCAAGCGATAATTGTGTAGTGGGGTAAAATCTGCAAAGTTCTCTGAGCTAATCGAGGATAGGCGCGCCATGTATTTCTGATTACCAGGCAAAATTGACCAAAAAGCTGGCATCTCTCCAAAGGTTTCACGTACAGCGACAACCCCTGCATCTTGCAGGCTTTTGGTCGCTTCAATAATTCCCTTATCAACTGCTGATTTACTGGCACCTAACACTAAGATGTTCATTTGATGCAAACCCAGCCTTACTCTATCGCCAGCGATATCACTTTCTAAATAGGCTAACTGCTCAATAGACTCATGCGCTTTACTACCAACGGCATTGAGTTTTGCGCGCTGTAGCTCAACTGATTTTGTGGCGAATTGATTATCAAGGGGGAAAAAAGCATTAGAGATAATAAACTCGGCATCACACGTTAGCAATTTATCAGTAATATAAGGGCAAGTACTGCTTGGATAGTTTTTAATTGATAACATCGCGCCGAACTTTTTATTAATACCGTTTGCTGATTTAAAGAGGATGTAATCACCGAAAAAGATTTGGCTTGCAGTTAAATATTGCGATAAATTACTTTCAGGATAAAATTGCGCTTGCTTATTTTGGGGCGGATTAAAACCAAACTGATGACCAAAACTTGGGGTAATTGCTCTAAAAGGAATGATTTCTAATGCGTTGATATTTTTTGCTAAAAAGGCAAGCAGCGCGCTATAACCCAATTGTTTATCACGCGCGCCCAGTAATTCAGGAGAGAACTTGGAGAGTGCCGTTAATAAATGGCTCACCTTCTCGTTAAGCATTTTTTGTGCTTTTTCTCTGCGATAGCTTTTGGCCTCTTTAATCGTTTTATTATTGGTCTTTTGTATAAAGTTTGTAACCTTATCGATAAAATTTGTTTTGTTACCCTCGGTTTCACTCACGCCATTTATCATGACGGTAATAAATAATGTATTTTTATAAAATGCTTTATTTTTAAACTGCTGGTGATACGATTTATCAAAGTCTTTTAAAAATGTGTTCTTAAATTCACCTGATAAATTAACGTCTTGCTGCTCACGATGCATCGTGACATAAATACAGCACTTATCATCAATCCTTGTGATTGCATCATGCCAAATCTGTTTATATGTTTTAATAACATCCTCATCGGCTGTATCAAAAGAAACACCATCGACTGCAATTACGCTCATTAACTTACCATCGATACATTCGACAATACTTGGGCTTAACAAGTGCGAATAAGGGCAATGCTTTGATACGCCAGATTCTTTTTTTAAGCTTTTCAACAACGCATTAATAGGACTCATAACTATGACATCCCCATTTTTTTCTATTCTTAGTATTCGAGCATTCAATTCGCTTCACTATTACTTTGAAAAAGTACTTATCTTTTTTACCCTCAATGTATGAAAACAAATAGACCGGCACTAAAATCAAGCAATACAGCGGCTGTTTTGTAAACTCAAAAATCATGAGTGCACCGAATATCGTAAACAGAAATAAATCCGCATCAATACCACCCATTTGCGAAGGAGATGTCATTGCCGTAAATAATGTGCTTTCCATCTCTACATGCTCACGCTTAAGTTAAAAAATTCACTCAATATAAAAGGTACGCTAATGAGTGCGCCACTACATATTACCCATTTAACTAAAGCTGCCTTATCTAAACGCCCCATTTTAAACGCAATAATCAAGCCAATAGCCGTAACCGCAATAAGATAAGGTGCAATATCATCATTAAAATAATCCAACCCATTACGCATCGATGTTGACATCATGTCAGAGCTTGCAAATGTGGCGATTGGCGTTAACATTGAAACGCTTAAGGTTGAGATAAAACGTTTCATTTTTTTGTGACATAAAATTTTGCGTGATTTAATCATAAAAAGCTCCTTTAATTTCCTTTGAAAATTTTTCATCGTGTCATTAAAAAAATCGCTAGTGACGGCAGTGCAACTATCGCAAAGTTAATAAAAATAATGAGATTATTTGCCTGTTTATGCATAACGTCCTTCCTTGCTTTCATAAAGCTTATCTCCGTGTTGTAATCGCTCAATCTGATATTGTCGAGGCGCATTAATCCCAACCTCAACGCCGTATTTACTAATTTTTTCCAAAATAAATAAAATATCTTCGCCGATGGTATAGAATTGTCCGATATTACTGGCGATGACTTTTTGATTATTGTTTTGCTGATTATCTAATATAAAATCGCTATTTACTTTGACGGATAACTTGGTATCTATAGCGATATCAATACCGGAATTACTTAACCCTTTGAGCGTAAAACTGGCAATCGTAATACCGGACTCTTTAATTAAAATTGGCTCATGAAATTTTGGCGTAATATAAAGCATTAGTTATCCTTATCACTTTCTGTTAATTTAAAATTATTGTTTTCTCTTGATGAAATAAAAAGATAAGAAATGTCAGCGCATATTGGCGCATCGAAATAGCGACTGATGTAGGTTTGTGCATTATGCACAACTGTAAGCTTAACCATAATTTTATCTGCCTCTGTTATTATTGCGTTTTTAACATGGCTTAAATAACGTTTTAGACGGCGCTCATCCCTATATTGTGCATAAATAATCAGTAGCGTCCTGCCCGCATTCGAGATAAATAATTGATAGACCAAATTATCGAATGCTAAAAATGCTTTACTTAGCAACAAGGGGTTATCAGCATCCAGCGATTTTATCTGTGCGTTAAATTCAGTTAACTTCGCTAGTAATTGGTGAGCAATAAAATCAACCGTATCAAATGCAAGGGTTTCGATATCAATATCGATATAATACGCAAAGACTTCATCTGTCGTACAATCGGCAGCTTCTATGACCTTCGCGAATGTTGGCATTGCATTTTTTTTACATACTAATGAAATGAGTGCGGCTATTAACTTTTCTCGCAAGCTTAAATTTTCAATGTCTTTTACTAAAATCATATTCCCTACTTCCCTTCGAAAAACCTTATGCGCTTGTTGCATACAGCTTCGCCTCTAGAGCCTGTATTTGCTGAGTAATATTTGTTAACTGAAGATTTCGTTCATCGTATTGTGATTTAAGCGCCTCATTTGGGTTTCTTTCAAATAACACCTGTAATTGCTTCACATCTGCAAATAAATTTGCGCGCTGTACTTTCATTGCGCTAATGTCACTTTCAAGCGACTCCTGTTTGTTATCTCTCTCAGTTTTTGTAAGTGCGTTTAAAATACTCACTGGATGCCATGCACAATTCTTCGTCTGCTTGATGATAATGTTTAATTTTTTGACAAACTGTTGTTCGCTGGCTTTGAATGAATTTTTATCTAGTAATTCAGCTTGGATGGCGATACATAAATCGCGCACAGGCAAGTCATACAAGTGCATAATGGAACTTGCTCGTTCTAACAAATAACGCTTTTGCGCATCGTTAAGCGAGTCGCCAATAACACCATCGATGGAAGCGGAATTAAATTTTTCAGAAAAAGAAAAAGCAGCAGCAGTTTGTTCACCCTTCACGAGATTAGTTTTTAAGTGGTCAATATTTTTACTGGGCATTTTTTGCTCTTCTTGTTTTTGTTCTTCTCCCCTTTTCTCTAACACCTCTCTTTTCTCTGCTGCTGCTTTTTTTGTAATCTCTGTAGTAATCTCTGTATCATTATATGTTTTGTTAGATTTAAACGATGGTCGTTTATTTTTAAACCCTCGATCGTTTAAATCGGGACTATCGATTGTCCTAATCGGGACATCGATGTTTTGAATTGAAACATTGTTGATTTTATTAGAGTTTTCTTCATAATTGATATTTTCGTTAATAAGCTGTTTATTTTTTAGCTCGCCTTGATTGGTTGTTATTGTTTCTGTTTGCGCCTCATCAGAATTCATGTGCTTGCCGTTATCGATAAAGTATTGGCAAACTTCAGGGTGAAATTGATAGAACTTTGTTTTATCAAATTTTAAGCGCGGATTTGGATTTGTGTGTATAGATATTGCGCCTTTTTCTTCAAGATATTGAATAGCGTTAATGATTTTATTTCGACCGCAAGCATTGAGTATGCCTTCTTTTATTTCGTCAATGGAATGGAACTGTAAAAGCCCTTCATTTGCTTTAGGCGGCAATCCATGAAGTGCCGCGACTTCATTTTCTTGTTTGGCTTTCTCGCTTCGCGCTAAGCAATAATTATGCCAATACATAAGGTAATTCAAAATCAGCGCTGCAAAAAAATCATTATCACAAAATGACACTTGCCATTTTCTCGCCATCGCGATTGATTCATTTGCCGGTGATGCTACACATTGACTTTTCATGTCGTCCTTTTTTCCATATATGAAAGTTCAAGTAAATATTAACCTAAATTTTCCATATATGGAAGCCTTTCCTTTAAATTTTCCATTTATTTTTAAATAAGTTGCTCAAACATACGCATGAATGGTACTCTTGGTTCAAAAATTAGAAATAAAAATTGAACCCTGCAAAGGCAAAGGATTATTATGTTAGAAGCAGAGTGGTTTTATGACCCTTATATTTTAAACGCTAATATAAAAAAATTACTAAAACAAAGCGGCATGACCCTTTCTCAATTAAGTGCACACATTGGTGTTCCAATTGCAACAATAAAAAGAATTGAAAGCGATCCTAAAGCAAACCCAACAATAGCAACGCTAGTTCCAATTGCTAAGTTTTTTAAAATTGAGGTTGACCAACTTATCGGTAAAGATGTACAATATCCGCGCAACAATATTGACTGTATAAAAATACCGCTATTTTTTTGGAATTCGCTAACAATTTATAGTGATAACTTTAGCGCTAAAAACACAGAAAGTTTTTATACTATTAAGTTTATAGATAATCATGAAAATGTTTTTGCTGTTTTAACGGAAGATCAAAGCTGGCATGAGCTGTTAGACAGAAGTATTCTTATTTTTGACTCCAAAGCCCCAGCTAAAAATAAGGATTTCTTACTTGTAAATAAGGTTGGCGCTAAATCTATTAGCTTAAAACAAGTATTAATTGAGGATGATCAGAAATATCTTAGATCATTAAACTCTTATTGCAAAGTAGTCCCTTTCAATAATAATTATAAGATTTTAGGGAAGTTAATAAAATTAACAACAGATTTTAAATCTTAAAAAACATGGAGAAGTTATGTATAGAAAAGAGCCTATAAAATTAAATCTTAAATATTTACTACCTTTATCTTTTTTTTATCTTACAATTTATTTAGCGTCTACCTCTGTTGCCTATAAAATGGTAAGTTTATTTGGGATAACTGAACCCGCTCCACCTTTTATATTTCCTATCACTTATGCAATATTAGATATAATTGCTGATGTTTATGGTTATAGTATAACCAAAAAACTTATTTGGTATACATTATTATTTCAGCTAATCTTTGCGTTGCTAATAACGCTTGTAATTCATCTGCCATCCCCAAATCTTTGGGCAAATCAAGCTGCTTACAATGTTGTTTTTAAAGATATATTATCGTTTATAATGGCAGGCACTATTGCTACAGTTTCAAGTAACTTTGTAAACTCTATAATTTTTTCAAAATTAAAAATAAAGATGCATGGTAAGTATTTCTGGATTAGAAGTGTGTTATCTTCAGCTGTAGGCGGTGCTGTCTTGGTTGGTATAATATACCCATTGCACTTGAAGTTGCGAACTAGGCAAAATTTA
>CEQG01076419.1_pt1 | contig 13155 bp, 12 predicted proteins | sample 350301 | NCBI WGS metagenome assembly CEQG01 (sample SAMEA2621242, study PRJEB7988) | marine metagenome | isolation source: saline water (ENVO:00002010), including | reverse complement strand
GACCATTGACCAGTATCGTGTCGCCGGTCATGCCATGCATGATGTCCATCATTGAGTTGGCGTAGACAAGCTGGCCGTCGCTGGAGAACCGGCGATCCTGAAGCAGCAGCGTCAGGTCATCGACACCGTAGGTGTCCGGTAGGCCTCGTTCGCGGTCTAACCCGTCTGCAACGTGCAACACGCCAGCCAGACCGGCGTATACATCGCGCGCGGTTCGACCATGGATGTGGGTATGAAAAAAGGCGGTACAGGGACGCTGTCCAATTTCCATGTCCGGCGACCATACCTCTCCCGGTTTGACGGGAAGGTGTGGTCCTCCGTCGTGATTGCCTGGCACCACCAGACCATGCCAGTGCGCGCTGACCGGCCAGGACAGTCCGTTTTCCACACGCGGCCGCAGTGCTCCATTCCTTATCCGAACCACGGGTCCGAGATAGGCTTGATTGAAGCCAATCGTCTCCGCTTGATGGCCCGGAAAGAAAGATGTTGTGCCTGACTGGGCGGTGACCAGGAATTTTCCTGTATCGACTGTGTCAATCAGCGGCGGAAACTGCAACACTGGGCGGTTTGCGGCATCGGTTGCTTGAGACGTGAAGCGGCCATCTGCCCAAGCGTACAGAGCGCCACTGACTGCAAGTGCCGCGCCACCGGCAAGCAGGTTCCGTCGTTTTATCATTGACATTTTCCCTTCGAGAGACTGGCTCTGAGGTCATCAGATTACACCCGCATCAGACCACCTTGAACCAGGTGTTCATGCCCGCTGCTGCGTGTTCAAGCATGTGACAATGGAACAACCATCTGCCAGGATTGTCGGCCACGAACGCGATCTCGGTTGTCTGATCTTGCCCGATCAAGAAAGTATCCCGCCATGGCTTTTCCTCATCAACTACAGATCCGGATCGGTTCAGGATTTGGAAATGATGACCATGGACATGCATGGCATGAACCCAGGCGGTCCGGTTTACGGTTTCAATCAGAATGGATTCGCCCTGCCGGGCCTCGAAAAACGGTTCCTCGGCGAGATTGGCCACTCCGTTGAAAGCCCAGGCCTGTCTCGTGGTACGGATATCATCCCCCTTGAGCTTCTTCCCCTTGTAGGTGATGTCAATCATACCTCCCATCGCACCGCCGGTCATTTCCAGGCGGATGCGCCTGGCGTTGGCCAGGTCCGGTTCCGGCAGAACATTGGGTTGCAACTTGATCGCGGATCTCGGCGCTTTTGTAGTCTCGGCATCACTGACCGAGAATCCCGCCATAGGATAAGGCCTATCACCGGAGACTTCTTCAATGGTGAAATCGCTTTCGGCCACCACCATCAAATCCACGCGCTGGGCTGGCCCCAGCATGAGCGGGGCATAGTCAAACTTCACGGGCCCCGCGAATGATTGGCCATCATAACCCAGGAGCGTCGCGCCGAAACGGTTTGGATCTATTTCAAAGATGCGTGCATTGGCGGCATTGATGAGCCGGAGGCGATAGGTCTGGCCTCGGACAAGATCAGTCACCGGGCGGCTTTGACCATTAACCGTCAGCCAGTTGCCCAGCCGTCCGCCGTGGGCCCATTCCATCATCGATCCAAGGCTTGCGACATCAAGCACGCCTTCGCCTGCCAGCCGCCAGTCATCAAGAACAAGAGTAATGTCGTTTGAGCGCTCGAAAGCGGGCTCGGTCTCATCAATGATGAGAGGACCGTAAAGGCCGCGAGCAACCTGGTTCCAGCTCTTGTTGTGGGCGTGGTACCAGAAGGTGCCTGCATCGGGAGCGACAAAATCATAGACGAATGTGCCGCCCGGCTCGACCGGGTCCTGGGTCAGCCCGGAAACGCCATCCATCGCGTTGTCGATACGAATGCCATGCCAATGAACCGATGTCGGCTCTTCCAGCTCATTAGTAAAGCGCACCTGGATGCGCTCACCCTTTTTCACCCTGATTTCCGGCCCGGGTGCGGATCCGTTGTAGGTCCAAAGATCAGACGTCGGCGCATCAGGCAGGTAAAGCCGCTGCTTTGAAGGCGCGGCAATGAGATCAAAGAACCCATCCTGTGATTTTGCCAGCGACAGTGCAGGCAATTGGGAGGCCACGAGACCGGAAGAGAAACCGGCAAGCAAACGACGACGGGAAAGTTTCATCAGAGGTCTTTCAGCCCGGCAATCCGGGAGCGATCTTGGCGACAAACAACAGATGCAGATGGCGGGAAACCTTGATTTTCCGCCATCTGCTTTTCGGATGTTACTTCAGTTCGGTCACGGTCAGTTTGCCTTTCACCCGGTCGGCGATGAACTCGATGGCATCACCTGCCTTCATCTTCTCCAGCATGGCCGGATCAAGTGTGCGGAACACCATGGTCATGGCGGGCATGTCGAGATTGGCCAGCTCCTCATGAATGATGGTGACCTTGCCAGCCTTGATGTCGACCTTCTTGACAGTACCTTTGGTGTACTCGGTTGCAAAAGCTGCCGAACTGCCGGCAACGGCGATCATGGCAGCGATCATGAGTGTCGTGAGTTTTCGCATTCGATTTACCTTTGTTTGTATCTGAAACGATAGATTTGATCAGTGACCGGCGACGGTGATGTCACCCTTCATTCCCGATTCATAATGGCCGGGAATAAGACAGGCGAACTCAAACGGACCTGCATTCGAGAATGTCCAAATCACTTCGCCATCCATGCCTGAGTCGAGGCGTACTGAATTCGGATCGTCATGCTCCATCTCGGGCATCTTCGACATCGCAGCTTTATGCGTCATCACGTTTTCATGATTGTCGAGCACAAACTCATGTTCGAGTTCACCCTTGTTCATCACTGTGAAGCGGATGGTCTCGCCTTTCTTGACGTTGATTTCCTTGGGCTCGAACAGCATTTCACCGTCATCGGTTTCCTTCATGATGACTTCGATTGTCCGGCTAACTTCGGATGCTTTGCCGGGTTGACCGACAGCCATCATATTATCGCCAGAACTGCCGGAATGGGTTCCATCGGCGGTCGCCAATGCTGTCATCGCCAGGAATGATGCGGATGCAATCAGGAGAGTTTTCATAGATGTTGTTCCTTTCGTGAACACTTCGGGTCGAAGGGGTTAGCCATTGCTGCCGGATTTCACCGGCGCTGGCGTGATTGTTGTTGCGGCATCGGTTGCCTTGGCAAATTCCGGCAACTCGCCGGTCCACTCATAAGCCTGGGTCCCGGGCGGGTTTTCGTACCAGCCGGGATCACTGTAATCGCCGGCGGAGATGCCCTCGCGCACCTTGACGACGGAGAACATGCCGCCCATTTCCAGCGGCCCGTAGGGCCCCCAACCGGCCATCATCGGAATGGTGTTGTTGGGCAGTTCCATCGACATTTCCGCCATGTCGGCCATGCCCGCGGTTCCCATCGGCATGTATTCGGGCTGCACGACCCGGATCTTTCTGGTGACCTTGGACTTGTCGACACCTATGAAGGTGGGCACGTCATGGCCCATGGCATTCATCGTGTGGTGGGATTTGTGGCAGTGGATGGCCCAGTCGCCTAGGTGCACTGCGTCAAATTCATAGGCCCGCATTGCCCCCACCGGGATATCGATCGACACTTCCGGCCATCGGGCTTCAGGCCGCACCCAGCCCCCATCAGTGCAAGTCACCTCGAAATCATAGCCATGCATGTGGATCGGGTGGTTGGTCATGGTCAGGTTGCCGACGCGCACCCGGACGCGATCGTTCTTCGACACCACCAGCGGATCGATGTCGGGGAAGATACGGCTGTTCCATGTCCATAAGTTGAAATCGGTCATGGTCATGATTTTCGGCACGTAGGAGCCGGGATCGATGTCAAAAGCGTTGAGCATGATCAGGAAATCCCGGTCAACCGGCATGAAGGCCGGATCCTTCGGGTGGACGATGAAGAAGCCCATCATCCCCATGGCCATCTGCACCATCTCATCACCGTGCGGATGGTACATAAAGGTGCCCGACTTCACGAGATCAAACTCATAAATGTAGGTCTTGCCGGATGGAATCGCAGGGTGAGACAACCCAGCGACGCCATCCATGCCTGACGGCAGAATCAGCCCGTGCCAGTGCACGGTTGTATGTTCAGGCAGCTTGTTGGTGACGTAGATCCGCACCCGGTCGCCCTCGACCGCCTCTATGGTCGGACCGGTGGATTGGCCGTTGTAGCCCCACAGATAGGCGGTCATGCCGTCTGCCAGTTCACGCTCCACCGGTTCGGCGACAAGGTGGAACTCCTTGACCCCGTTGTTCATACGGAATGGCAGGGTCCAGCCGTTGAGTGTGACAACCGGGTTATAGTCCGGACCGGTGGATGGCATCAGCGGTGCCTGGGTCAGCGGGCTTTCCATCAGCGCCGCGTCAGGCAGTCCCATATTGGTTGTTTTCGACCAAGCGGTCGAGGAGACAAGGGCTGCTCCGGCAGCACTTGCACCTAGCAATTGACGTCTGTTCATCATGGTCTTTTCCTTTCCGGAAAGTTAGTGGCCGCCGCCACCGGCATCGCCAACGGATGGGGCTGCAGCTGAGCTGCCTGCTCCGGTTCCGCCGCCATAGATCGCCGCTGACAGATTGACATCAGCCAGCCAGAATTCACGCTTGGCGTTGATCGCCAACATCAGGGTTCCGATCTTGGCGCGAGTGTCTGCGAGAAGTTCGAAAGTATTGGAAATCATGCCGTTGTAGGTCAGCAGCGATTCCGCCTCGATCGTGGTGCGCAACGGGACCACGGCATTGAGGTAGTGCCGCGCGATTTCGTGCGTCGAACTGTACGCGGTATGGGCCGACCGCGCCTCGGAGCGGATGGTGACGGCTTTCTCCGCGAGCAGATTGGCCGCTTGCATGTAAGCAAGCTCGGCCTTGCGCAGCCGCGCCTTGCCGCTGTCGAAAATCGGGATCACGAACTCCAGTTCGAGCTGCGGCGTGACAACCGTTTTCCGGGTCTTGGTCTCTTCCAGATTGCCGCCGGCAATCTCGTATTCCGTCTCGATCTCACGTTCGGCTTCAAAGCCGGAAATGATCTCCAGATCCGTGACAAAACGTGTGGCTTCAGTGAGGCCATAGCTCTTGGCAACAGCTTCCAGTTCCAGTTTTGCGACGCGAAGATCGACCCGGTTCTCAAGCGCTTCCTGCTCGATCCGGTTTTTATTGATGAGTCCGCGAGGCAGCCGCGGAAGCTTGTCGGGGACGTAGTAGTCGACCTCGCTGCCCCAAAGGCCCATGATCCGTGTGAGCTCTTCCTTGGCCAGCCGCGACGCCAGCCGTGCTTCAGCCATCTGCCCGGTCAGTTCGGCATAAAAGGCATGTTCTCTTGCCTGGCCGCCCTTTGAAAGCGCACCGCTTTCGCCGAGTTTCTGAGCAAGCTCGGACGCTGCATCGGCTGCGACCTTGGCCTGATTGAGATAAGCGACAGTTTCGAACGCTGAAACGGCGTTGACCCAGGCCCGGCGTGTGTCATTCGCGACCTTGAGGGTTGCATCAACCGCCCGCATCTGGGCCTGCCGGAAGCGCGTATCTGCAATATCGACACGTGCCTTACGGGTCGCGAGCGACAGGATATTGGCCGCGATCATGCCTTCGATGGCGCGGTAAGCCCCAAGTTCCGGCGCCCCAATCCCCAACAGGCCGATCGAAACCGTTGGGTTATCAGGTAGGCTTTGCTGCCAGGCTTCTGCTGCGTTCATGCCGATATCGGCATAGGCTGCCTGCAGGCCCTTGTTGTTGAGAAGCGCCACCTGAACAGCGGTGTCGGCATTGATGGTTTTCGTGTGCACCAGGTCATGGACGCGCTTGGAATTGGCCTTTGCCTGATCCCTGTTTTGAAGCCAGACCGCTTCCTTGCCTTTGGTGCTGATGGAGACGGATGCTGCGACGACGCCAAAACCGGCTTCTTTGGCCGAGTATCCGGCAAGCTCCTGATCGCTGACGCAACCGGCAAGGACCAAGGCTGCCGACGACGTGATCACTATGGATCTGGTTGTTCGCGAGATCCTCATGAGCTTTCTCCCGCGCCGGGAGCCTGGCTGTCGTTCTGCTGACGCCAGGGTTTCGGATCCACAGGCACACGATGGGTGTATCCCTCAAGAACTGTATGATGATGGGTGTTGCGAATGCCTGCGACGGAATCCGCCGGAGAACTGCCCGGCATGATATCGGCAGGCCTGCCCGCAGCCGTGCAAGCGGCGAGCACCAGCGGCATTACAGCCGCAAAGAGAGTACGAAACATGATTGTCCTACTGCGATAGAAGTGCGGTTGGCCGATTGAAACCGGCCACGGTGCCCGATAACAGGCGCAGCTACACTTCAGGCGCGCGGAGGACGTTCCGGCAACGCCATAAGCACGACCGCGAATTCAGGTGCGGCTTCGTTTTCGAAACTCTGGGGAGCTAAGCGATCCACAGCCGCAACGTCATTGGCACAAAGGGCCACGAAACAGGTCGCGGGGCAGCAACGGCCTAGGATCGAGTCTGGGCCTGCTGGAACAGATTCTGACGCGAACCCGGCTGACGCGTCTTGGGACTGATGGACGGCAGCCATTCGCTGATCGCCGGACATGTTCCCCATCATCGTGTGATGCCCGCCGACGGCCTGAGCCTTAATCATAGCCGCCGCATTCAAGGAACTCGGCACGATGCTTGCAAAAACAAACATCAAAACCAGAAGCATGCGCCCGTGACAAAACCTATGACGAATCAGGTTGCTCATCTTCGAACTATTTATCCAAAATTGGCGCAGAAACAATGGCCTGTGTCATCACAAGCCTGTGAAAGTATACTTGCGTGTCGGATGGCCGCATTCGGACCACGTCAGTTTATCCCGTTGGCGCGTTGAAGTTCGCGAACATAGACGATGATTGTGTCGAGTTCGAGGTCGGTAATCTCGTCGACAGCCGGCATGTCACCAAATTGCCAATGATGAGCGCGGACGCCATTTTTCGCGGCCAGAAGAAACGAGACGTCGCCATGATGACCGGGTTCATAGATCTTGTGAACCAATGGGGGTGCAATACCGTCCTGACCTGCGGCGTTCTTGCCATGACAGGAAGCGCAGGACCGGTTGAACAGCGTCTCGCCTTCTTGCGCCTGCGCCGACAATTGCGGAATCACCACATTCGCCATCGCTGCGCCCGACGCGTGACGCTCAGGCGGCTGAAAGCTGCGGTAGATCAGAAAGGCGCCGACAAGCAGGATGATGCCTGTCAAGAGAGCTCGCCGATTCATCCGAACGCGCCCTTGGCGATCTCGTCAATAATCGGGCAGTCGGGCCGGTCATCGCCGTGACAGTGGTCCGCCAGGATCTTGAGCGTGTTGCGCAACGACTTCAGCTCCTTCAGCTTGCGATCAATCTCAGAGATTCTTTCCAGCGCCAGTTCCTTCACATCCGAGCTGGCGCGGTCTTTGTTCTCATAGAGCGAGAGCAGCGAACGGCATTCCTCGATGGTAAAGCCAAGGCTTCTTGAGCGTTGAATAAGCGCCAGCCGGTGGACATCCTTGCCATCATAATCGCGGTACCCGTTGGTCGCACGCGCCGGCTTGATGAGGCTGATATCCTCATAATAGCGGATCGTCTTGGCTGGAAGGCCGGTAGCATCTGATGCCTGGCCGATATTCATCGTTAATCTCCTTGCTTGCGGCCCTCTCGCCTAAGCCTGCTTGCCAGATTCAGGGATCGGATCTGCGACTTGCCTGAAATCATAGAGCTTCCACCCGCCGGAAGGTCAAGCGTCAAGCTTGACCGATCTGAGACGCAGCGCGTTGGAGATGACAGACACCGAAGACAGGCTCATGGCCGCTGCCGCAATCATCGGCGACAGCAAGGTTCCGGTGACCGGGTAGAGCAGTCCTGCGGCAATCGGCACCCCGACGCTGTTGTAAGCGAAGGCGAAGAACAGGTTCTGCTTGATGTTGCGCAATGTGGCTTCGGACAACCTGCGCGCTCTCAGGATACCGCCCAGATCACCCTTGAGCAGGGTGACGCCGGCACTCTCGACAGCCACATCGGCCCCCGTGCCCATGGCAATACCAACTTCAGCCGCTGCCAGTGCAGGTGCATCATTGACGCCGTCACCGGCCATCGCAACCTTGTGGCCAGCCTTGTGCAACTCATCCACCAGTGCCTTCTTGTCTTCAGGCAGAACTCCGGCACGCACTTCGTCGATGCCCAGCTGATCGGCGACCGCACGGGCCGTGGTCTCGTTGTCACCCGTCGCCATGATAATCTTGAGACCAGCCTTATGCAGCGCCCTGATGGCATCACGTGTGCTGGCCTTGATCGGATCGGCAACAGCGATGAGCCCCGCGAGCTTGCCATCGACAGCGACATACATCGCTGTCTTTCCATCCGAGCGAAGCGCATGGGCCTGCTCATCAGCGACAGCGCAGTCGACACCGACAAATTCCATCATTGCCGCATTTCCTAGCGCAAGTTTGCTGCCACATGACCGTCCAGACACACCTTTTCCGGTGACGGCCTCGAAGTCTGATATCGGTTTAGCCTCGATCCCGCGGGCGGCAATGCCTTCGACAATAGCGTCCGCCAGCGGGTGTTCCGATCCTGATTCAAGACCCCGGACAAGCGCCAGCATGTCGGCTTCCGAAATTTCCCCGAAGGTTGCGACATCGGTCAGGGCCGGCTTGCCTTCGGTCAGGGTCCCGGTCTTGTCGACGATCAGCACATCAACCTTTGCCATGCGTTCGAGCGACTCAGCGTCCTTGATCAGAACGCCTGCCTGAGCGCCACGGCCGGTGGCCGTCATGATCGACATCGGCGTGGCCAATCCCAGCGCACAGGGGCAGGCAATGATGAGAACCGAAACCGCCGAGACAATGGCAAACACGAATGCGGGATCGGGACCGACCAGCAGCCAGATCACGAAAGCCAGGACAGCAACGATAACCACCGCCGGAACGAAATAGGAGGCAACGCGGTCGGCGAGGCCCTGGATGGGAGCGCGGGACCTCTGGGCGGATGACACCATGGCAACGATCCGCGCCAGCATGGTTTCATCACCGACCTTCTCGGCTTGAATGATCAGCGATCCGTTCTTGTTCAGAGTGCCGCCGGTGACAGGGTCGCCTTGAGTTTTCTCCACGGCAAGCGGCTCGCCGGTGAGCATGCTTTCATCAACGGAACTGCGGCCATCGATGACAACGGAATCCACCGGGATGGCTTCGCCGGGACGAACGCGCAGCCGGTCTCCGCCAACAATGTTTTCGAGCGGCGCGTCATACTCCTCGCCATCCGGCAGGATGCGGCGGGCCGTCTTGGGCGCGAGATCAAGTAGCGCCCGAATGGCGTCGCCGGTGCGTTCGCGGGCTCTCAGTTCAAGCACCTGGCCGACAAACACCAGCGCGATGATCACCACGGCCGCCTCGAAATAAACCGGCATGTGGCCGCCGGCCATCTGCAGCCCGGCAGGAAACAGATGCGGAAGGAAAGTCGCAATCGTGGAATAGAGATAGGCCGCACCAACGCCGATCATGATCAGCGTCCACATGTTCAGGTTCCAGGTCCTGATCGAGGTCCAGCCGCGGTGAAAGAACGGCCGTGCCGCCCAGACAACGACAGGCGTTGCCAATGCAAACTCCAGATACAGGGCAAGCGTTTCGCCAAGCCACTGGCGAACGGGGAGCCCAAGCATCGGCGCCATTGTCAGGATCAGCAGCGGGATGGCAGCGCCGGCGCTGACCCAGAGCCTGCGGGTGAAATCCACCAGCTCATGGTTGGGACCCTCGGCCACGCCATCCATCGGCTCCAGCGCCATGCCGCAGATCGGGCAGGTTCCCGGGCCTTCCTGCACGATCTCGGGATCCATCGGGCAGGTGTACATGGCGTTTTTCGGAGCCGTCTTCTTCTTTCTAGCCTTGTTGCCCGAGAGATAGAACCAGGGATCGCGCTCGAACTTATCGTGGCAACCGGTCGAGCAGAAATGAAACGCGTCGCCCTTGTACTCAAGCGTTGGCTTGCCCTTGTCGAGCGCGACATCCATGCCGCAAACGGGGTCCTTGACCTTGCCATCGTGCGGAACGGTGGCCGCCTCAAACAGCGCGTCGGTGTCGACTTTCGGCTCCTCGCCGTGGTCTTCCGGATGCGAGTGCGTGCAGTTTTGATGATGGTCCATGATGCCAATCCTTCCTGACTTCAAATGAACCTAATTCTTCCAGTCACTGGAAGGTCAAGCGAAGTTTTCCAACTTTTTCTGATCCCGGATGGAACCTTCCAGCATGGGAAGGTCGTTAAGCCCACACCACGCTATATGGAGGATTGAATGGCATATTCACGATTTCTGGCGATGATTGCGACATCCACGATCATCATGTTCGGCCTGATGTACCTCAACACCTGGGACATCAGCCACGTATGGTTCAGCCAGACCAGGATGTGGATGGCCCTGTATATGGGCGCTGCAATGGCTCTGGTCATGCTGGCCTTCATGCTCGGAATGTACACCAACCGAAAGGCCAACCTTGCGATCGTGGTCGGATCGGTGATCGCGTTCAGCGCGGGCCTTTTCCTTGTTCGGAGCCAGGACACAGTTGGCGACGTGGCCTGGATGAAGGCGATGATCCCACATCATTCCATCGCCATCATGACAAGCACGCGCGCCAATATTTCCGACCCTCGGGTGCGTAACCTGGCAGACGAGATCATTGAGACCCAGAAGCGCGAAATCGCTGAAATGGAAGCCCTGATCAGGGATCTGAATGGCGGCCCCGCAGCCACACCCATGATAGATGGTAGGTAGTCGGAATATCCGAAGTCATCGAGGACCACCAAGATCTCAAGGCAGGCTGAGATCAAAAGACCCGATGGGCTCGAGGAAAAGCCCCTGCTTCATTCGCGGCTCACCCCATCTACGTCGCTGTGGTGGTGATCCGTCAGCTTCTCATTCAGGTGCAAGACCTTCGCGGACGCGACGATCTGCACACCATCTTCGAAGATCAATGTCATCTCTACAGCTTCCCCTGCAATCAACTGATGCTCAGGCGCTGACAACACTAGATGAATGCCACCTCGCTTCATCACGAGTTCTGAATTGGCGGGAATGGGAAGCGTGCCTTCGACCGGACGCATACGCGCAACACCGTCTGTGAAAATGGTTTTGTAAACAGCGATGGATCCAAACGAATTACTCTTAACGGCGCGTAGGTCTGCTTGACGTGTGGTTCCGTTCCAAATGACCAGATACCCAGCCATTGCCCATGTATCGCCTTGAGGGATGACCACTTCCGCATGCTCGATCAGAATGCCTGTGTTCCCTTGATCCTGCCTTCCCTGAGACTGTACCGGCTGCACGCCCAGCGCCAGCGAGAGGCCCGCAAGAAAAATGCTGCTAAAGTACAAATTCAACATTCCATTATCGAACGACATGTTAGTTGATAAGACTTCCACCCGGCGGGTTCAAGTCGTTACCCGAACATACTAATCTAGATCTATGTTCAGCATGTACATGTGCTATGAGCGCAAATGAAACAGGCATAACCTCTGGAGTAAAACTATATGTCCGCCTTGCGACGAATCTACTCAGGTCTGATGCGGGCCCATTCTGGTCGCACAAATAGGAAGCGCCCGTAACCGGTCCAGTTAATAGCCAAATAGAGCATAATCGGGGCTATCAAGGCTACCAAGAAAACCGCGAGGCTGAGCGGCCCGGTTTGGGCAATTAGGCCGGAACTCATCATTATCTCTCGAAAGATGGACATGGGAATCGTGAAAGCAAGATAGATGACAAGCGAGTGTTCCCCTATCCATCGCAACCAGCCAGTATATCTCCGGCCCATCAAAAACACACTAAAGGCGCAAAGGGCAATCGCCCCAGCAACACCGAGCATGATATGCAGCGGTGGAAACGCCGCATATCCCATGCGAGTTTCGGCCGGTAGTAACTCGAAACTCGGTAAAAACACTAAAAGTCCATTGACAACGAACCAGATCCCCAGTGCAGTGATTGCTTTCTTCTGATTTTCGGCTACCCAGCCCGCCATCCGGAAAATCTGCGGAGCGAACGCATAGCCGATGTAGAAGAACAAGAAATAGGCGGAAAATTGCGTCACAATGTAACTTGAAACGTTGATCGGAACGATCTGCAAACCGGTCGCGACAGCAATCACAAGCCAGTGCGGCACCCGAAATTGCCACAGCAGCTTCGCGGCAATGGCGAACACGCCGAGCATGTAGACAAACCACAATACCCCGTAGGGCTGGACAATGGCGCTGGCAAGATCCGCAGCCATGGCTACAGGATCGCGAGCGAAAATGCCCACCTTCAAAGCAATCATGATGAACGCCCACAAAACGTAGAAATACATGTAGTGGACGAACCGGCGATCTACGTATCTGCGCCAGGTACGCTCAATACCCGCAGAGAGAAATAGTCCGGAAATAAGAAAAAATTCCGGCATTCGGAAGGGCGTTGCAAACGCAATCACATAGTGAAGAAACCCAACACTTCCGGTATGCCTGCCGACGTTGTATACCGCATACATCATCACGACCAAGATGATCGACACGCCCTTCGCAATATCAACCCATTTCATTCGATCTGCATTATTCATTTACCCTCCGATCGATTACTCAAGATCATCACTGTTCAATCCTGTTTGAGCCCCGGTGTGCAACTTCCGGCACCTAGAGTATCAAATCACGATTTTGTTTGGCTCTCGTCCCCCAGACTCAACCAATCGAAGACAGCACTGGAAACGTCTCCAGGAGCCAGAAAGCGAAGGAAGAAAGATAGCCAGTCATCATTGCGACTCCCATCAAGATCATAACCGATCCGGCGAATGTCCGCAGGATACGGCCGAGATGTCCGAAGGACTTCAATCTGGCTGCCAAGGCGCCGGTGAAAACGGCGGCAAGCAGGAACGGCACACCGAGGCCCAGCGAGTAGATCGCTAATAGTGCGACACCGTCTGCGACTGATGCGGATGCCGCGCCAACTGTCAGAATGGCTCCGAGGATCGGACCGATGCAGGGGGTCCAGCCAAAAGCGAAAGCCAGGCCGAGCACATAGGCCGAGACGGCCTTGCCGCCGGGCAGATCCAGATGAAACCGCGCCTCGCGCATCATTAATCTGGGTCGGATCGTTCCGAGCATGAACAGCCCGAACAACGTGACAATCCCGCCCCCGACGATGTTCATCTCGAAGCGGTAGCGAAGCAGCAATTGCC
>CEQG01041032.1_pt1 | contig 13162 bp, 9 predicted proteins | sample 350301 | NCBI WGS metagenome assembly CEQG01 (sample SAMEA2621242, study PRJEB7988) | marine metagenome | isolation source: saline water (ENVO:00002010), including | reverse complement strand
GCAGTTATAGGTGATCGTGGAGTCGGGCGGAACGACCAAAATTTTACTGTATCAATGTTTATGAGGCATCACACGGATTTTGAAAAAAGGGGACACCGAATTGGTGATGCGTTAACAAAATTTAACATTTTAAAAATTTTTAGCTTTAGCAAATGCAGATAAAATAAATTTATTTATTAAGATATTTTCTCTAAAAAAGATTCGTAAGAAATCCGTTTTCCATTGTCTAAATCTTTTATGCCTTTTTTTATTTCTTTTTGTTCAGATATACTCAATTCATCCCAAAAGTCCGTCTTTTCATTTTCCAATATGATTTTCGATAGTTGCAATTTTGTTGCTTGAATAGCCATACGTGATGTTTTAATCAAATTAACGAATTTATCAGTTGCTTTTCAGTTAGATGATCATGTAGAATTTTAATCTCGTCATTTGAACATGTTTAGAAAAATTAACCAGTTCTAGTCTGAGGTAGCTTACAAATAGTGTTCTTGCTGATGCATTTGTAGCAATGATAACGTACAGAGAGCTTTTCTCTATTCTTGTTATAAATCATTAGGCTTAGCCGAAATTGTAGATTTGAATTGGGCAGATTTGTGCAGTATAATTATTACATTTCTTTGTTAACTTAAAGAGTTGATTCATCATAATAACGATACGCTTTTAGTTAAGCATTAAATCGGCCGAAATCAACAAATCTAAACACAAAAAACAGAGATTTAAACCCTTTTCATAAAGCAATAGTTGTGACTTTTGTGGCCAGTAAAAAAATATATGAATTGGTTTCTGGTCATCGCTGTTTCGATTTGTGCTGCGCTATTGCTGTTTCTAGGGTATAGAATTACCGGAATTGGTACGTATTCTTGGCTTCTAGCATCCCTTATAGTGGGTACGGTATTGCTATACCCATTGGTATGGTATGGCGTTTTACCTGAAAAACCAGATTTGATTCTTAGAGCCCTAGTGCATTTCGATATCGGTCTACTTGGTCTACTGCTTACATTTCTTATCCTTAGAGACATCCTTTTTCTTCCATTGGTCTATTTAAAGGTGGAATGGGTATCTATTGTGTTTTCAAAATCTGCGACTTCATTTTTGTTTAGTTTCTCTTTTTTATTGCTCGCAGTAGGTTTTTGGAAAGCTAAGCTAGGACCGGAATTGGTAAGCGTTGAGATACCAATCAATAATCTACCCTCATCTTTAGAAAATTATAAAATTGTTCAAATCAGCGACCTACATACAGGCCCGGGTATTGACGCTACTTATGTAAATAATGCGGTAGAGATGGCGCTAAACCAAAAAGCAGATCTTGTTGTTTTAACTGGAGATATTGCTGATGGAAGTTTTGAAAGATATCAATCTTATCTAGCGTCTCTCTCAAAACTAACAGTGCAAAGTCAGGTTTTGTATGTCGTCGGAAATCACGAGTACCTCAAAGACAGTGATAAATGGTTAGCGTATTTCAAGAGTTTGGGTATTCAGGTGTTGATGAATGAACATCTTGTCGTTCCTGAAAAGGAAAGATCCATCCTTTTTGCCGGAGTCATCGATCCGGAAGTAAAAGAAGTGGATCCTGGCAGTGGACCTGATCTTCAGAAAGCACTTTTGGGAAGTCCGGAGACAGACCTTAAAATTTTATTAGCGCATCAACCCAATATTGCCGAGGAAGCTGCTCCCTATTTTGACTTACAACTTTCAGGGCATACGCATGCAGGACAGTTCTTCCCCTGGAATATTCTTATAAAACTTTTTCAGCCATATACGAAAGGACTTAACAAATGTGAAAATATGTGGGTCTATACCAATTCTGGAACCGGCTACTGGGGACCACCATTTAGATTGGGAACCACTTCAGAAATCACCGTACTCAAATTGACAAAACAATAGCTGAAGAGCGATTTGCATACAAACCTAAGAGATTTGAACACTTACAAGGACACTTCTTTCCTGAACTTTGTATCCGAATTAAAAACGAGAACTAATGAAAAAAGTAAAATTAGGATCACAAGGATTGGTCGTTCCACAAGTAGGACTTGGATGTATGGGAATGACCAAATTTGCCGGTCACGATGTGTACAAAACCGCAGACCAAGAAGAAGCCATTAATACCATTCACCGAGCACTGGAGCTGGGCGGTAACTTCTTAGATACTGCCGACCAATACGGTCCCGGAGACAATGAGCGCCTCCTTGGAAAAGCAATTCAGGGCAAGCGAGATCAGTATACCATTGCGACAAAGTTTGGTTACGAAATAAATGATAAGGGTGAATTAACCTGGAAAGTAAACGCAACACCCGAATATGTACGCACGGCTGTAGAGCGCTCTTTGAAAAATCTGAATACAGATTATATCGATTTGTATTACCTGCACCGTTTAGACCCCAATGTTCCTATTGAAGATACTATCGGAGCGATGGCGGATTTGGTCAAAGAAGGAAAAGTGAAATACCTTGGACTTTCTGAAGTCACTGCAGAAACTATAAAAAGAGCGCACAATATACATCCTATTTCAGCATTACAAACCGAATATTCATTGTTTGAAAGAACGGTAGAAGAAGCAGGTATTTTAAAGGCATTGGATGAAATGGGAATCGGTTTTGTGCCGTATTCACCTTTAGGTAGAGGTTTTATAACCGGAGATATTAAAAGTCCGTCAGACTTAAAGGAAGGCGATTGGCGTTTGAATATTCCTCGTTTTCAAGGAGAACAGTTTCAAAAAAATCTTGATTTGGTACAAGAAATTGAACTAATAGCAAACGAGAAACAAGTGACTACTGCGCAGTTGGCTTTGGCTTGGGTTTTAGTTAAAGGTTATGTTCCAATACCGGGAACCAGCAAAAGAACCCATTTAGAAAAGAACTTTGAGGCTACAAATATTATATTGAGCAATGAAGATGTGCAGCGTTTAGAACGGATTGTTCCACTAGGAGCAGACACAGGTGCAAGATATGATGCCCACGGAATGGAAAGTATTGATCAATAAGTTAACTACTTAAGAAAGGAAACAGCACAACTGTTTCCTTTTTTACTATTTTTAAATTATGAATAAAAAATCTTTTAAACACGTTTCCTCCGTGACCGAAGTGCATCGTATGCTCAATATAAAGTCACCAAAACATCCTCTTATAAGTGTCATCAATCTTGATGAATTAAACGAGGTCAACGAAGCTGTTCCCGGAAGTTTTATCAATGATTTTTATTCTGTTTTTATCAAAAAAGATTTTGATGGAAAAATGAAGTACGGCCAGCAATGGTATGATTTTGATGAGGGCGTAATGATTTTCTGTGGTCCCGGACAATTGATAGCTGTAGAAACCCCAGGCAAGAATAAACCACAAGGATGGTGGCTGCTATTTCACCCAGATTTTTTACAAACCTATCCTCTTGCCAATCGTATTAATGAGTTTGGTTTTTTTAAATACGAAATGAACGAAGCTTTACATTTATCTGATGAGGAAGAAGCCAATATTGGTGGCATTATGGAGCATATTCACAAGGAATACCAAACTTCGATAGACCATTTTAGTCAGGATGTAATCATTTCACATTTAGAAGTACTATTAAACTATTCCAATCGATATTATAATCGGCAATTTATAACCCGAAAACCTGCCAACACGAGTTTATTGAGCAAGTTAGAGCAAACATTAAATGATTATTTTGAAAAAGGTTTACCACTCCACAACGGACTCCCAACAGTTGGATTTCTATCCAATGCGTTACACGTTTCTCCAAATTATTTGAGTGATATGTTAAGAGCCACCACAGGTCAAACTACCCAACATTATATTCACCAAAAGGTAATTGAAAAATCAAAGGTGATGCTCAGTACAAGCGATTTGACAGCCTCAGAAGTAGCCTATCAAATGGGCTTCGATTATCCGCAGTCATTTAGTAAACTTTTTAAAGCAAAGACAAAAATGTCACCCATTCAATTTAGAAAATCCTTGAATTGATAGTTCTGGAACTCCGATGAATAACTTTTATAGCTGTATAATCATTTCTACTCTATTTTTTAAATTTTGGGAAAAGAATCATTAATCATTCTTCTTCCACTGAAAATAGATTGATAGGATGCTCTCTCCCTTCAAGATAATGTGAACCTAGCGCAGTAACTTTAAAGTTTAGGGCTATTTCCTCATTCTGATTTACCTCTTCTGAAATAAGTATTTTTTTATTCACAGTTTTGCAAAGTCTCTGTATTCTAGAACATACATTCATGGTGTCACCGTGAAAGGCAATTTCCCTTTTCAGGTCACCAATTTCAATAGCAGTAACGATTCCCTGATGTATACCGGCACGGAAAAACGGCACTGTTCCGTAAACAGAATTATAATAATCCTTTCTTTTTTCAAATCTTTTGTGTACTGCGAACAAGAATTTAATGGCTTTTAATGTATTAAAGTGTTCTAACTTCCAGGTAAGTACAATCTCATCGCCAACATATTGATAGATATGAGCTTTAAAGATTTTAGCTGCTTGGTTGACCTCCATAATGCTTTCCTGAATAAAACTACTATACTTTAAGTGCCCCAATTCTTCAGCCAAATGGGTAGAATCTTTGAGATCCAGAAATATAAAGATCCTTTTTTCTTCCTTAGGGAATCGATATTTACCAAGGATCATAGGCATAGTAAACCCGGGGCTGTTTTTACTGATCATTTCATTTATAAAGCTGACAATAAAAATCATAAACAAGGTATAAGTTAGGATGATAATATCAAAATTCCTCGTATTTGAAGGTGTTGTCGAATATCCACTTATAAATAAGTAACTATAGTCATTTAATACATTTTTTATGACGTTCAAAATAAGCCATAGAGCAACAAAATAAAAAATCGTCCTAACCAGACTGTTAACAATCAGAGAGCTACTTTTAAATGGCAATATTTTCAGTAATCCTTCCACTAGAGAAAGTACAGTTGCAGTTAAAAAACCAAATGCCATAAAAAAAAGAAAAAGCTTGGGGAATTTAATATTCCAATTAATGTCTAATGGCGTTTTTACCATTTGTGCCGTGAAATATAGTACGACCAACAGCACTCCATAGGCTACAAACCAAAAGCCAACCTGCCTGAAAAACAACCTCAAAAGTGGATATTGGTACAGGAGGCTTGATCTAAACATTCTTTTGTAATTAATATTATTAAAATATGGATGGTATTATGAAATGGACACAACCAAGAACTTACTGATTATTATAAGTTATCTGTTACAAATAAATAATTGGATTCTGCAATTTTATAATTGGCATAGGCATTGGCGTATTCGGTTTCGGCCGATTCTACTTGTTGTTGTGCGTCTAATAGATCGGTAAGATTATTAAGTCCGCTGTTGTAATTATCCCGTTGTACCTTTAGGTTCTCGTTGGCATACTCCAGATTGTCCTTAGCATAATTAATTTGCTTATAGGCATCCATCAGGTCGTACCAGCACTTCATAATGCCTATTTTAAGTTCGTCTTTACGATCTTGGAAATTATTCTGGACAATTTTTTCCTGCAAGGCTTTTTGCTTTACTTTATGACGCCCGGCTCCCCACCAATCGGAGATGGGAATGCTTACCATCCCAAAGGCAAACGGCATAAACTGACTCTCAATCGCATCGTTGAACGTCCCGAAATAACCCGCATTAACTCCCACAGAAACCTGTGGTAATACGTCTGATTTTGTAATTTTTGTTTGTAGTTGCGATGCGGTTATCGATTTTTCAAGCAACTTGTAATTATTGTTATTATCAAAATCAAGGTCGGGCTTAGGATATTTAATTCGGGGAGGGGTAACTTGCTTTAATGTATCTGCGACGACTGTAGTTGTATCATAAATTTTCCCTACATAAAGCCCTAAATCAAGTAATGCAAGTTTACGCTGATTACCGAGTTTGCTTTTTTGTAAAAGAACTCTGCTGCGGTTGGTTCTTACCCGCAATAATTGATTTTTAGCGATAAGTCCGGCTGAAAGCAAATCTTGCTGTTGCTTCAGTAATTCATCAAGGTATATTTTACTTGCCCGTATAGCTTTAAGTTGTTCTTGTACTTGTACTAGTTGCCAGTATTTCTGTTCAGTATTGAGAATTACCGAATCCACCGTCTGTTCGGCTTGTATGGTTCGGGTTTCCGCCTGAAGATTTGCCAAAGCGTTAGCACTTCTTATTTTTCCCCCGGCATACACAACTTCGGTCGCTGTTGCCCCTGCCTGATAAAAATTATCGATTCCATCGGGCAGTATTTCTGGTATAGGAGGTATAAAGTCCTTAAACCCATACAGTCCGACCCCCGTAGCGCTAATCTGCGGAAAATAGTTGGCAATAGCTTCTTGTTTGGCAGCTTCAGCTTGTTCAATTCTTATTTTTCCATTTTTGATATCGTTGCTGTACGATAATGCGGCTTGCTTAACTTCCTCTAAATTTAGTTTTTCTTGTGCAAGTAAACTCCCGCAGGACAAAAAACTTAGCATACAACAAATAACTAGGGATGTACTGTTCTTTATTAGCATCTTTTTCATACTATTTCTAGGCGTTTGCATTATTTTCTTTTGTTTCTCCTTTTTCCTCTTCGTCTTTCTCGTTCCTAAAGAACAGCCAGTATAATACGGGTAAAACATATAAAGTAAGTATCATAGACATCATTAAACCAAAAGCGATAACGGTTCCTAATGGTCCCCACAAACTTGATCTACTAATAATCATAGGTGTTACTCCAACAGCTGCTGCAGAGGAGGTAAGGAAAATAGGACGCATTCTTCGTTTGGCGGCGTGTGCGGCAGCTTGGTAAACTGAATGGTCGTGATGAATTCTCAATTCATTAGCAAAATCGATTAATATAATACCGTTTCTTACCACGATCCCGCAAAGTGCCAATAGCCCTAAGAAGGAAGTAAATCCAAAAGGATATTGCATTAACATTAGTCCTAAGGCTGCACCAAATATACTAAGCGGCATTGTGATGAAACTTAATAAGGCTTGTTTAAATTCCTTGAAATGCCAAAGTAGAATTAAGAATATAATAAGAATACTTATGGATAAGGAGATCCCCATAGGCATTAGGTTTTCCTGACTCATTTCGTGTTCGCCTCCATAGTCTACAGTAATGCTATCGGGAAGCATCATTTCTTCTATTTTGGGACGAAGCTTGCCTAATACTACATTAGCTACGGCTCCTTTTTCGATATCTACGCGTACCGTTAAACAGCGCATTCCGTTACGTCTAACAATTTGTTCTTGTTCCCAACCCGGGGCTATTTTGGCTACCTGACGTAGTGGTACTGTTTTACCGGTGTTAGGCGAAATAATGGATAATTCCCTTAGGCTGGAAACCGATTGATTTTTGTGATCTTCAGCCTTTATTTTTACGTTAATAGCGTAATCCCCATCCCAAACCTGTGTGGCATTTAAGCCTTCCATATTCATTGCTATAGTGTTGGCGATATCTTCACTTGTTAGTCCCAGGCGTGATGCTTCGGTTTCATTAACATCAATGGTAAGGGTTTGCTGCATTTCCCCATAATTGGTTCTAGACCAAATGGTTTCCGGAGTTTCCCTTGCCAGATCAATAATTTTGTTTCCGTAGCTTTTCAAGGTGTCAATATTATCACCAAAAAGGCGCACTTCTACCTGCGCAGGTTTGGCAACCATATTCAGCTGTTTCATCCTTACATACGCATTGGTAAACATTTCAGAATATTTTTTATCATATTCTTTTAACACCTCTTCCGTAGCATCGTCTGAGGTAGTGGTCACTAAAATTTGGGCGTAGTTTTTAGCAGGAAGGTTAGGCGCATATACCATATGAAATCTTGGAGAACTTTCGCCTATAAAACTGGTATAGTCTTGAATACGCTCATCTTTTTCCATTACCTTCTCAAACGCTTTAACTACTTTTTCTGTTTCCTCGAGACTGCTGTTTTTAGAAAGATAAACTTCTACTGCAAACTGGTTCCTTTCAATTACCGGAAACAATTCCTGCGATAGGTTAGAGAAAAAGAATACTCCTACAACTATAGAAAGTACACCAATACCTACTGTAATTTTATAATGCTTCATGGCGCTTTCAACACTCTTATCGAAAAAGTGCTGTAACTTTTCTAGCATCGATTTTTTCTTCTCTTTGTCTTCATCCTTTTTGTTATGGTGCAATCCTTTTTTAATGAATATGGTATTGAAGAAGGGCACTAATAATACAGAAATGGCCAGCGAAAGGAATAATGCCAGCATTATGGTATACGGAAAGGTACTTAAAAAGTCTTTCGCAGTTCCCGACATAAAGAATACCAAAGGCAGGAAAGTGGCCGATATCGCAAGGGTTGCTGTAAATACCGATGGGAAAAGTTCTTTGGCACTGTTAAGGGCTGCTTTCCAAACGGATTGCCCTTCATCTAGTTTTTCCACGTGGTTGTCTATCACCACAATGGGATCATCTACGACAATTCCCAGCACGATAATTAGAGCAGCTAAGGTTACAGTATTCAGCTCCATTCCCAGCATAAACATTAACGCTAGTGTTGCCAGAATGGTTATAGGAATGGTGGCTGCGGCAACTGAAGCTACACGAAAAGGCAAAAGCAGTAGCGTTACAATAATTACCCCTGCAAGGGCAAAGCCGAATTCTTTAAGGAAGTGGCTTATGGAATGATGAACTACTTCGGGCTGATTTGCGATTTTTCTTAACTGAATATCCTGCGGAAGTTGTTCTTGAAAAGTATCCAGTTTTTCATCAATTCGTTCTCCAAATTGTACAATATTATTACCTGAAGCCATCTCTAGCGTGATGATCATCGCTTTGGTTCCGTTAGCGGTAATAAAGGAGTCTGGATCTTCGTATTCTTTTTTTACTTCGGCAATATCTCTTATACGGATCACGCGACCGTCTCGATCGGTGCTTACAATGTGGTTTGAAATATCGGTCACATTTTTAAGGAATACTTTCAAATTTATAGGACGGTCAAAACTAGGCGACTCTAAAGTTCCGTTAGGCCTTATGGTTCCCTGCGATTGCAAGCTTTGCATTAAAGTGCCCGGACTGATACCGAATTGTGCCAATTTGTTTTGGTCTACATAAACCGCAATTTGCTCGGTAAGGCCACCAGAGTGACTAATCTTTGCCATCCCTTCCACCTGACGCAGTTGATCTTCTATTTCTTCTACGTGTTTTTGCAGGTCTTTATAAGGTCTGTTTTTAGATTCTACAGCGAGAATCATCGCGGCAGTACTTCCAAAATCACTATTCACTATAATTCCCTTAACACCGGGAGGAACACTACGTTGCTGAAAGATTAATAGATCATTCTTAAGCTTGTTCCAAAATTGTTCAGTTTCATGGTGGCCTATACGGTCGGCTACTTCCACATAAATATACATTTCGCCTTCTCGCGAATAGGAATAGGTTTTTTCTTTATCTACTTCATTATAGCTGAAGAGAAACTTTTCAACTTTAGCGGTAAGTTGTTCTTCTACTTCTTGTGAATTGGCACCGGGATAAACCCCAATTACCACTCCTTGTCTAATCGTAAATTCAGGAAATTCGTTACGAGGCATATTGAAAAGCCCTAACAAGCCAATCACCACAAAAATAAAAGCTAATGCCAGTGGAAAAGCTTTATTTTTCATTGCCCATTCTATCATAGAACCTTGTTTTTTCATAAAATAAGCACTTATTGTTTGTTTTTAATGGTAACCGGAGTGTCTTGCGTAAGCTTATGATAGCCTGAAGTGATAAGTTGATCTCCTTTTTGTAAACCTTCGGTGATGGCGATGCCATTGTTGTATAGTTTTCCGGTTTTTACAATGCGTCGTTCTGCCTTATTTTCATTGACTACATAGACAAAATTTTCATTCTTTTCGGTTACCGAAACGGTTTCTACAGGAACAATGAAAATTTTAGAGTCCTCTTCTGAAGTTTTTTCCTTTTCGGGAAGTATAACCGTACAGGCCATACCGGGCTTTATTTTTTTGTTTTGATTAGTAATGGTAATTTTTGCGGTATAGCTCGGAGTATTGCTATCTGATTGTACGGATATTTCTGTAACTTCCCCTTCGTATACAGTATCTAAGACCTCTATTTTCACAATAGCTTTATCTCCGGTTTGATATTGATTAACCTGATCGTCTGGAATAGGAATAATGGCTTTAAGCTTATCAATATCAAAAAAATCGACGATGGGTTGCCCGGGTGATGCCAGATCTCCGGTTTCCATCATTTTTTCACCAATATAACCCGTAAAAGGAGCGGTGATACGAGTAAACTTTACATTTTGGTAGCTGGCTTGCGCGGCTGCTTCGGCCTGTTTATAGTTAGATCGAGCTTCTACCATTTTTACTTCAGCAATACTACCTTTGCTATAGACTTCTGCTACACGATTGTAATTGTCTTCTGCCATTTCAGCCTGCGCTCTTCTTGCTTCATATTGTTTTTGATAGGCTGTGCCATCTATTTTGGCAATTAAGCTTCCTTTTTGTACAAAATCGCCCATACTTACCGGAAATTGTTCAATGGTTCCGGATACCTGAAAACTTAGTTTTACGCTTTTATCGGCAGCGATTCTACCGGTGGCAGAAAAATGGACTCCACTGTTTTCTGAAGAAGTCTTGCCTACCATTACGGTTTTAACCTCGATGGGCTGAATTTCCCTTTCTTTTTCTTCTTTTTTACAACTTTGAAATAATAATGTTGCCAAACAACACAAAAGGATGAAATGAAACTTGCGCATATGTTATAATTTTAAATGGTGAGGATTTTAGTTATTGATCGTATTTTAAACCTTTAATAAGAATATTGACAAGCCAATCTATCCTTACAGACATATTTTCTATGATGCCGTAAAGCAGCATTTCTTTTTCTAAACTATTATAGACAGTGACCATAGTCATTGCTAAAAATTGCCTATTTTCCTGATTAATGGGAGCGATTTCTTTTTTATGGATTGCCCACGTGAGTATTTCCTGAAAAATACTATTCTCTATATGCCTTAATTTTATAAATAGGCAATGAGCAATATTGAAGTCTTGCCTGATATCTTCTAGTAGAAAAGTATATTCTTTGGTTTTGTCTATGAGACTTTTGAGTTTAATCTCATTATAGAACCGTAGGTTTTCTTCAATGTTGTTGGATTTTTTAATTTTTGCTTTAGCCGGTTCTATTATAGAAAGATATTCCATCTCGGCCACCTGCTCAAAAACCTCGTGTTTGTTTTTAAAGTAATAGTAGAGTGTACTCCTTCCTTTATTTGCGGCTTTAGCAATATCGTCCATTGTGACTTTATCAAATCCTAATTTTTTAAATACCGCTACGGAAGAATTGATAATGTGCTCTTTAACTAAATCATCTTTCATTCAGCAAAAAATAATATTACGTCTAATTTTAGACAAATATAGTGTTTTTGTCTAAAAATAAAATAATCAAGAGTTGAATTTTTTCTAAATGCCAAAATCAATCTAATGGATCGCTGCTATTGAAGACTGTTAAGTTTTATCAATATAGATCTAAACCAACCTGTGAAAACATTACAAAAAATGCCTGTTAGGTAACGTTATGTAGAAGATTATATCGAAATAGTCTGGTTTTAAAGATTGAAAATTAATAAGCTCCAGGATTCTGCAATAGAACCTGTGTTGTAGGCATCAAATCCCGTATCATTGACCAGTTGCATGGCTGTTTCTATACTGCTTTAACGATCTCCTAATACTGTTAGAACTATTCTTCCCGGCGTTCCGTTCGGCAGGACACCCATTACAAAACTGGGTGCGATACTAGTGCTAAAAGTTTTCACTACCGGCCGGCCAATTTACCTCTCAACCCAAAGGCTGTGTAGTTAACCTTGTTCTAATTCTTCGATCACACCATCTCGGGATGGAAAATAATTGGAGATACCGATCATAGGTATCGCTATCTCCAACTGACTGAACAAATCCTTTGGTAATCCCGTGACTTTCCTGAAAGAGATGCAGAATAACAGGATCTTCTGTCTAAAACTACCTATTCAATTTTGACTGCTTTGACACCTGTTTGACCTGCGAAATCGATCGTATGCGGTCCTCTGGAATTGGTAATTATTATTTGATGTCCCTTTTTGCTAAATTTCTGAGCTGGTGTTTCCTTATCAATCTGCCAACAATTATTCTTATTTGTTTTTATGATTCATTATTCTAGGATCAATACCGTATTGATCTGGCACTCCCAGATTGGCTCGAAATGTTTCCCCTTCATAATCCTCATGGAACAAACCACGCTGCTGAAGAATAGGCACCACTTCATCTACAAAAGCATCGATCCCATCAGCATTCACATCTGGTGTAATCCAAAATCCATCTACAGCGCCTGCTTCAAACCATTCCTGCATATGATCTGCGGCTTCTACACCCGGTCCAACAATCACCGGATGGTAATCAATAACACCATGGGCAATAATATCGCGAAGACTCCAGCCTTCTTTTGCAATTTTTAACGCATGAGCAGACCTAGGATCATAAGGAGACGGGCGTGCATTTGTTAACTGTGCTTGGTTTAGCGGTTCGTTCAATCGATTGATATCAAGAGGAATACCCAGCATACGTTGCAGGTAAGCGACTCTTTCCGGGAAATTACTCTCCGTTAACTGAATCCTGCGATCTAAAGCGGTACGCCTGTCTTTGGCAATCGTGGTCATGAGACCTGCAAAGAATTTGATCTCATCAGGATCACGACTATACCGCTTAGCTGCATCTCTAAACGCTTTGCGTTGAGCCCGCGCATCATCAATGGTGAAGGTAGCGCCAACCACAACATTGGCAAAACGTCCTGCGAGTTCGTGGGCATTAGGGCTACCACCGCCATGAACGATCACAGGCTGTCCTTGCGCTGATGGTGGAACATACAGCGGTCCGCTAGCGCCTACATATTCGCCTTGCAGATTAATGGCATTGATAGCCCCTTTTTTTGTGAATTCGCTATTTTCTTTGTTGTGGACCCAGGCATCCTTTCCCCAGCTTCCCCAAAGTGCCTGCATCAGCTGAATCATCTCATGGGCTCGGCCATAGCGCTCCTCACTCGATGGAATCCTCTTGCCGTAATAAGCTGCGGTATCATCTGTACTCGAGGTAACTGCATTCCACCCTGCCCGGCCGTGGCTCATTACATCCAAAGCTTTGAAATGCCTTGCCAGATTGAACGGTTCGTTAAATGTTGTAGAACCGG
>CEQG01002986.1_pt1 | contig 13167 bp, 6 predicted proteins | sample 350301 | NCBI WGS metagenome assembly CEQG01 (sample SAMEA2621242, study PRJEB7988) | marine metagenome | isolation source: saline water (ENVO:00002010), including | reverse complement strand
GAGCATTATGAAGCTAATCCAGAGCCACTTCAATTTATAAAAGCTGTTGGTGTAGATTGGCAACAAACCAAAGTGTTAAATGGAGAAGTTGGTGATTATGTAACCATAGCAAGACAAGAGCGTGAAACAGGTGATTGGTTTGTTGGTGGCATTACTGACGAAAATGCGAGAACTTTAGATTTAACGTTCGATTTTTTAGATGAAAATCAAAAATACGAAGCTATTATTTACAAAGATGGTGAAAACGCCCACTGGGATAACAATCCTCTTGATATTACTATTGAAAAAATAGATATTTCTAAAGATTCTAAGTTAAGTGTAAAACTAGCAGAAGGTGGTGGTTTTGCAATTAGTATAAAGAAAGTATAGTTTTTTTTGCTCATATGTAACAAATATTAGTGTAAGTTCGTCTACTAATACACGACTACAATTAAAATTTTGTAACTTAGGAATAAAACTACTTTCTTTCATTGGATATTAATAAGCACATAGAGTCGCCTTTAAGCGTAAAGGTTAGTTTTAATAAATTATTAAAAAGCTACGAAGCACTTCTTCATTCAGATAATGATTTGGTAGTTTCTAATGCTGAGCGTGTTTTGAAGATTGCAAAAGACTACCCTGTTCTAAGGGAAGGCTTTAGCGACTTTTCATTCATAGAGAAATATAAGAAAGAGATTTCCGGTATTCTTCAAGATTCGTTTAGCCCGATTTTAACGCATAATGAGATTAAAACGGCATCAATACCTCTTCAGGACATTATATTTAATAAATCGGAGCGTTTTAAGAAAATTCTAAATGATGCGGGAGATAACTTTAAATTAGAAATTAAAAACCTTCCTGAAGATCATAATTATATTATTGCCTGTTCTATTATTTTGAGATATTGCTATGGATATGATCTTAATTTTAAAAGACCATTTTTTTACGAAATACCAGATAAAAAAGGAGTAATGCGTTATTATAAAATCTTGTATAATGCAGATTTTATAGAGATTACGCCAAATAAGAATGCGCCAAAAATAACAGCAGCAGATTACGATCAGCTTATAGATAATTTTGATGATTTAGAATTGTGGAAAACAAAATTTCCACCAAATAGTTACGATTTTAAAGGTTTTGTAATCTCTAATATTGTAGATGTTACAGACGATCAATCCATATCTAATATAAAATCTTCTCTACTAGGTAAAGGGAAGCGCAAGGATGAAGCCTTTATGAAAGATTTTCATGAAATCTTTCGTTCACTTCTTGGTTTGAAAGATATTCATGTAGGCTTTTCTATATATAATAAGGATGATGATTCGTTTGTTAGAGTTTATGGTGCAGGTATGACAAGTTATCTTCTTAACGAACTTGAAGCATCTTATTGTACAGACGCCTTGTGTAATTGGTCTTATAATAGATTACTTCATGAGAAAAAATACTTCACAATATCTAATGTGAAGGAAATGTATGAAAGCTCCAGTTGTGATTTGCCACATATTAAAGTACTGTATGAACAGGGTATTCAGAGTGCTATTTTTGCGCCAATAGCTAACGATAAAGGTTTAATGGGAATATTAGAAATTGTCTCAGAAAGACCAAAAGCCTTAAATAGTGTGAATGCTAACAAACTTGTAGACGTGATGCCTTTTATTGTGTCAGCTGTTGAGCGTTCTAAATCTGAGGAAGAAAATTTAATAGAAGCTGTAATACAAAAAGAATGTACATCTATTCACTCTAGTGTGCATTGGAAGTTTGTACAAGAAGCTAGAAATTATATAAGAGCTGAATACAGTAAAGATGAATCTCCAACTTTTAGAAAAATTGCCTTTAATAATGTTTATCCATTATTTGGACAAATAGATGTAAAAGGTTCATCTGACGCAAGAAATGAGGCTACTAAGAAAGACTTGTTGATGCAGCTTAATCTTGCAGGAAAGATATTAGATAAGAGTCTTAAAGAAAAACACTTGCCAATCTATGAGAAAATAAAATTTCAAATAGAGGCTTTCAATAATGAGTTGAAAGATAGTTTTAAAGTAGATAGTGAGCATGCCATAACGGTATTCTTAAAAGAAGACATTAAGCCTGTTTTTCAGCTTGTAGCTCAAACACAAGAATTTCTTAAAGAAGAAATAGAAGACTATTTTAGTAAGATAGATCCAGATCTTAACGTTATTTACTTCTATCGTAAGCATTATGACGATACCGTTAAGCTCATTAATACCAATATGTCTTCATTGCTTGATGAAAAGCAAATTGAAGCACAAGAAATGTACCCTCACTTTTTTGAACGTTTTAAGACAGATGGTGTAGAGCACAACATGTACATCGGTGAATCTATAACGAAACTAGATAGTTTTAATATGATTTATTTGTACAACCTAAGGCTGTGGCAGCTTCAGGTGATGTGTGAGATGGAAAATGAATACTATCAAAACCAGCATGAATATCCGATAGCATTAGATGTAGCATCTATGGTACTAGTATTTAATCAGCCTTTATCGATTAGATTTAGAATGGATGAAAAGCGTTTTGATGTGGACGGAACTTACAATGCTAGATACGAAGTAGTGAAAAAACGTGTAGACAAAGCATTTATAAAAGGAACTGAAGAACGCGCTACACAAAAAGGAAAGCTAACCATTGTCTATTCACAAAAAGAGGACGAAGAAGAATATGTGGGTTATATTAAATTTCTGCAGTCTAAACATGTTCTAGATACCGATTTAGAATATTTAGAACTTGAAGATCTTCAAGGTGTAACAGGTCTTAAAGCTTTAAGAATAAGCATACTTTATCATAACGATAAAGATGATAAGAATTTCTACACTTATAATGACTTAATGGAAACGATTAAGGGATAGATCTTTAAGGCTTTATCAATTTCTTAAGCGTTTAAAACCTCATTGTCATCAACATTTATAATCATCGAAGTTTTTTGATTTTCAGGAATCATATCATCAATATCTACACCAGGATTGTTTTTTACAGCAATTCCAAATGCTATAAGAGAGACAATAATACCAACCATAAAAACCGTATAAGTTATACGCAGTAATCTATATTTTCGCTCTAGTACTTTTCCTAAAAAGTATAAATCCTTGGTTAATGCCTTATATATATAATCTTTATCCTTTACCATTTCGCTGATAGCCCATTCATATTCTTCAAGATTCATTTTGTGGAAATTCCCGAAGAAACTGAGGTTTACTTCTTGGTTAGCAACATCTTCTTTGGTAAACTCACCACTGGTTACATTTGGACGTGTAGCAATGATGGAAAGTATCATTGAAACTACACAAAACAAAGTGAAAATGACAACAGGCCAAGTTAGATAAGGGTTTGTGTCTAATTTAGAGATTAAGTTAGCTAATACTACAGAGATTATAATAGCATTTACAGATAAAAGAATATTGGCTTTAGTATCAGCTATATCACTCAGCTTTATATGGTTTCTCAAAGCCGTTCTGTAGAATGTCTGTACACCTCGTTCAGGACTTTGATTTTTATATTGTGTTTTGTATTTGGCTTTAAGTTTTTCTACATCAAGTTTCTTTTTACGCTTTTTCTTCTTGCCCATTAATTTGGCAAGATTTTTTTCTTTTCTACTTTGCCAGTTTTTTAAAGCGTAGTCGGTATAAAACTGATGTTCTGTTAATACTTTTATATTCTCATTTCTCCACTCAGCAGGAGTATATACTTTTCGGTCTTGTAGTTCTAATTCTTTACGTAAAAACTCGGTAGCATCATCAAAATATTTTTTACCAAAGTGAGAGGCATCAGCATCTCTAATAACTTTTTCTAATTCATTTTTTGGCTCGTTATCAAATTTAGTAGCCATAATACAGTCAGAAACCTTCTTAATAATTTCCTCATCAACTCCTTTTTCTTTCAGATATTCTGAAGCAATCTTTACACTATCCTCTTCATGACTGTCGTGTCCCTTTACATAACCTACATCATGTAACAAAGCTGTAAGTTCTAAAACAAGAATATCTTCCTCACTAAATTCAGAATTTTCAATAATTTCATTTACACTATTAAAAACACGTTCTGTATGTGTATAGTTGTGATAAATGTATGTATCTGGGAGATTTTGCTTTAAGTAATCAAAAACAAAATCATTAGTTTCTTCCGTAAGGGATTTAGCCATGGTTTTTTATGGTTTTATAACAATGTGAATTTACAAAATTTACAAGACTTAACGTTTTATTTTGTCTTTCACATATAGCGATGTTGTATTTTTATAAATAATTTAAGGGTATATGTCAAAAGTATAGTCTTGTTTTATTTCAAATGATTACAAAAGCGATTTTTATTGATGCAAATAAATATTGAGGATACATTTAATAAAGAACTGCCTGCTGATTCAGTTTTAGAGAATAAAAGGAGGCAAGTCTCTAATACTGCTTTTTCGTTTGTAGTACCAAAAGTTCCATCAAAACCTAAACTGATTCATGCTTCAGAAGCTATGGTTAAAGCTTTGGGTTTGCAAAAAGAAGATATAAACACGCGTCAGTTTCTAGATATTTTCTCAGGTTCTAAAGTTTACCCTAATACTAACCCTTATGCTATGGCTTATGCAGGTCATCAGTTTGGAAATTGGGCAGGACAACTTGGTGATGGCAGAGCCATAAATTTATTTGAAGTAGTACATGACTCTAAGCGATGGGCTGTGCAACTCAAAGGGTCTGGTGAAACACCGTATTCTCGCCAAGGAGATGGCTTAGCAGTTTTAAGATCGTCCGTCCGAGAATATCTTTGTAGTGAAGCGATGCATCATTTAGGTGTGCCAACTACCAGAGCGTTGAGTCTTAAGTTATCTGGTGATGAGGTTTTGAGGGACATGCTTTATAATGGAAATGCAGAGTATGAAAAAGGCGCAATAGTTTGTAGAGTGGCACCAAGCTTTATTCGTTTTGGAAATTTTGAACTTTTCACAGCCAGAAATGAGATTGAAAATCTTAAAAATCTTACAGATTATACCATAAAATATTTTTATCCAGAACTAGGAAAACCTTCTAAAGAAACCTATATCAAATTTTTTAAGGCTGTTACCGATAGAACATTAGAGATGATTATCCATTGGCAACGTGTAGGGTTTGTTCATGGAGTTATGAATACAGATAATATGTCTATTTTAGGGTTGACTATAGATTATGGTCCATATGGTTGGCTAGAGGATTTTGATTTTGGTTGGACACCAAATACTACCGATAGTCAAAATAAACGTTACTATTATGGAAATCAGCCAAATATTGCATTATGGAATTTGTTACAATTGGCCAATGCTCTCTATCCTTTAGTTGAAGAACCAAAACCTTTTGAAGATATTTTAAACACTTATCAAAAAGAATTTGAAGCACAATTTCTTGATATGATGCGAGCAAAATTAGGTTTGAAAAATAGCAATGATGAAGATGCTAAACTCATTCAAAATTTAGAAGAGTGTTTACTGCTGTCCGAAACGGATATGACTATATTTTACAGAGAATTGTCAAATTTCAAAAAAGATAAAGCCAATGAAGGTGTTGCTGTCGTTAAAAAAGCATTCTATTTCCCAGATGATATATCTAATGAAAAAAAGAGTCAGTGGAATGAATGGTTTCAAGACTATAACAATAGGTTGAAATCAGAGAACTTGTCGGACGAAGAAAGACAATCACACATGAATTCTGTTAATCCTAAGTATGTCTTAAGAAACTATATGGCGCAATTAGCAATAGATAAAGCTAACGAAGCAGATTACACTTTAGTAGATGAACTATTTGAAATGCTGAAAAAGCCTTATGACGAACAACCAAAGTATGAAAACTGGTATGCAAAGCGACCAGATTGGGCAAGACATAAAGTCGGTTGCTCTATGTTGTCCTGTAGTTCCTAATATACTTTTATCAAAAATAATGTACGAATTGCGTAAATTAGAGAGTTCGTATTTATTGCTTCAATACCATAAAGCAGCAAGAAACACTAATTATTAGCATTAAGATATTTATTAGTAGAGTTAAAGTTTAGTTTTCAATCTAAATATTTTTACAATCTTAAAATCACCTATGAAAAACTTATACAAATCAACCAGGTTAATAGTAATCATATTTTTATTTCAAGCTTGTGCTACTTACAATGCGCAGTACAAAAATGAAGAGGACAAAACTAATATTGTTCCAGATAAGGAAGTGGAAAGAACCTTCTATCTTATTGGAGACGCAGGCTTATCACCACAGGGTGGAATGTCTAATGCCTTAACGGCTTTTAAAGATTATACTTCGGATAAAGAGACAAAAGGTGACTATGCACTTTTTTTAGGAGACAATATTTATCCTGCAGGATTACCAGCAAAAGATGAAAAAGGAAGAAAAGATGCTGAGAATGGTTTGGATGGGCAAATACGAGCACTCAAGGATTTTGAAGGTGAGGTTCTGTTTATCCCTGGAAACCACGATTGGTATGCTGATGGTGTAAAAGGTTTAAAGCGAGAAGAAAAATATATTGAAGATGCTTTAGGTGATAATACTTTTCAGCCAGAAAATGGATGTCCCTTGGAAGATTTTGATGTTGGTGAGAACATTAAATTGATAATTATAGATACACAATGGTATCTTGAAAATTGGAATGATCATCCAAGTATAAATGATAAGTGTGAAATAAAAACAAGAGATAGATTCTTTTTGGAATTAGAGGGTGAGCTTAAGAAAGCACAAAATAAAACGGTAATCTTAGCTATGCATCATCCAATGTATACCAACGGAACTCACGGTGGTCAATATGCTTTAGAAAAACACTTGTTTCCAGGACAGAAAAAAATTCCAGTGCCAATTCTTGCGTCGTTAGCAACGCAGATTAGAACTCAAGGAGGTGTATCTATTCAAGATCGTTATAATGAGAGTTATAACAACTTAATGAATCGTATAGAAACCATGGCTTTAGACGAAGATAAACTGGTTTTTGTTTCAGGTCACGAACATACATTGCAGTACAATGTCAATGAAAAAATTAAACAAATTGTTTCGGGTTCTGGTGCTAAAGAATCTGCAGTAGAGCTGGGTGATCATGGTGTTTTTTCTTATGGAAAACAAGGTTTTGCAGAGCTTAAAATATTTAAAGATGGTAGTGCTTGGGTAACTTATTTTGGAGAGGAAAACGGTAAAGCAAAACAGTTATTTACCACAGAAGTTTTTAAACCTACAGAAGAGTATGATGTGTCTGATTTACCAGATACATTTCCTCAAGAAATAGAAGTCTCTGTTTACACAGCAGAACAAACTGATAAGTCAGATTTTTTCAAATCTATTTGGGGAAATCATTATCGCGATGTTTACAGTAAAAAAATTACAGCAAAGGTTGCTACTTTAGATACACTTTACGGAGGTCTTGAGGTCGTAAGAGCTGGTGGTGGACACCAAACACGCTCATTGCGTCTTAAGACCAAAGATGGTAGAGAGTTAAACATGAGAGCGCTCAAAAAGAGTGCGACACAATATTTACAAACGGTTTTATTTAAGGATACTTATATACAAGATGAATTTGAAAAAACTGCTGTTGAGGAATTAATTTTAGATTTTTACACAGCAGCTCATCCTTATGCATTTCTAACTGTTCCAGACTTATCAGATGCAGCGCAGGTTTATCATACAAATCCAAGATTGTTTTTTATTCCAAAGCATAAACATTTAGGAAAGTTTAATAAGGAATATGGCGGTGAACTATACATGATAGAAGAGCGACCAGAAGAAAACTACAGCCACGAAAGAAACTTTGGTTATGCAGACGATATTGAAAGTACACACGATATCATTGAAAAAGTAAGAGATGATGAAAAGTATAAAATAGACCAAAATGCGTTTGTACGAGCTCGATTGTTTGATATGTTAATTGGTGATTGGGATCGTCACCAAGATCAATGGAGATGGGCACAGTTCGATCAAGAAAATGGAGATAAACTTTTCAGACCTATTCCAAGGGATAGAGATCAAGTGTTTTCAAATTTCGATGGCACTTTACTAGATGTTATGAGGCTTATTTCTGGGGCATCAAATCAGCTTCAAGTTTATGATAGCGAGTTAAAAGATATTGAATGGATGAATGTAGCAGGAATTCGTTTAGATCGTGTACTTGTTCAGCAATCTACAAGAGAACAATGGATGGAACAAGCCAAGTTTTTACAAGAGAACGTTACAGATGATGTCATCGATAAAGCGTTTACTAAAGTTCCTGAAACAGTTCAAGATTCTACACTGAGAGTAATCAAGAAAAATTTAAAAGGGAGACGACAAAACCTTACAGACATTGCAGAGCGCTATTATAACCACCTTAATAAATTAGTTATTCTCACTGGTACGGACAAGGATGATTATATAGAAGTCAATCGTATTAGAGATAATGAAACAAGCGTAAAGATTTGGAGAATAAAAGGCGGTGAAAAAGCAGATGTACTTGTAGATAAAACGTTTAATAGAGATGTTACTAAAGAAATATGGATATATGGTCTAGATGACAAAGATATCTTCGAGGTTAAAGGCGAAGGGAAAAAACCTATTTTCACAAGACTTATTGGTGGTTTAGAAAATGACACTTATATCATTAAAAATGGTAGAAGGGTTAAGATTTATGATCATGAAAGCAAGAAAAATACCATTGAAGAAAATAATGGTGCAACCGTAAGATTTACGGATGTGTATAAGCTTAATTTATTCGACTTTAAAAAGAATATCAAGAAAGATTTTGTAACAACACCAGCTGTTGGTTTCAATCCAGATGATGGTGTGTTACTAGGTATATCTTACGTAAGAACAAAAAAAGGTTTTCAAAGAAATCCTTTCTCACAGCAACACAGGTTTAAAGGAGGATACTTTTTTGCAACAAGTGGTTTTTCTTTAGAGTATGATGGTGAGTTCGCTAATATAATGAACGATTGGAATCTGCATATCGGTGGTAGGTTTACATCAGAAAACTTTGTAAATAACTTCTTTGGGTTTGGTAACGAAACTGTTAATCTAGATGATGATTTAGATTTTGATTACAACCGTGTAAAAACAAGTATTTACATGGCAAAAGCAGGAATCCTCAAAAGAGGTAGTTTTGGTAGTGACTATGGTTTTAGAGCCATTTTTGAGGCGATTGAAGTAGATAATACCGCAGGTAGATTTATTACGGATTTTGTACCAGCATCAGATGAAGAGTTTTATGAAAGAAGGGTTTTTGGTGCGCTTGAAGCAGAATATAATTACGAGAGTTATGATAAGAAGTTAAACCCTTCAAGAGGTATGAACTTTTTGCTTAATCTAGGTGCTAAAACAGAATTAAACGAAACGGATAATACTTATGGCTATCTAAATTCTAACTTAGGGTTCTATAATTCACTTTCAAGAAATAGGAAGCTAGTTCTAAAAACAGACTTAAGAACACAGTTAAGGTTTGGTAATGGTTTTCAATTTTATCAAGCGGCAAATATTGGTGGACTCAATAGTTTAAGAGGATTTAGAAGAGATCGTTTTACAGGTAGAAATTCATTAGTAGGAAGTACCGATTTACGTTATAGCTTTAACCAGTTTAAGACAGGAACGTTACCATTACAAATAGGTGTTTTTGGTGGATTTGATGTTGGTAGAGTTTGGCTTACAGGAGATTTTTCAGATAAATGGCACAACGATTATGGTGGTGGTTTTTGGGTTACAGCCGCAGAGAGTGTTTCAGGAACATTTAATTTATTTCATAGCGTTGAAGGACTTAGACTCACCTTTGGTTTTGGTTTAAACTTCTAAACAAAAATGACATCCTTTTTCAACAAGTATTTTAACTACATATACAAGTTAGAGAGTAGAATTGCTTTTTACCCAACATTAATTAGTTTGGTAGGTGTATTCTTTGCTTTCGCAATGTTTTATTTTGAAAATAAAGGAGTCTCTGAGTATTTAGTAGAGCACGCACCCATTTTAGTGGTAAATGACACAGATACAGCCAGAAATTTACTCACCACTTTCATAGCAGGTCTCATCTCCATCATGGTGTTTAGTTTTTCTATGGTTATGGTTCTTCTGAATCAGGCTTCGAGTAACTTTTCACCTAGAGTTTTACCAGGTTTAATATCCAACAGAAAGCATCAGGTAATATTAGGAATTTACAATGCATCTTTGCTGTATTGTATTTTTACTCTTGTTGCCATAGAACCTAATGGTAATAAATATCAATTACCAGGTTTTTCGGTGCTTTTGGCTATTGTGATTATGACGCTATGTCTTGGTGCATTTATCTATTTTATACACTCTATTTCGCAAGAGATTCAGGTAAATAATATCATGGATAGAATCTACAGAAAAGCAAAATTAAGACTCAATAAAGAAATTGATACCGAAAAAGATTGTAATACAGATTTTCCTGATACTAGCCAGTGGACCTCTATTAAATCAACTGATTCTGGATATTTTCAAGATATAGAACTTGAAACTTTAGCTGAAATAGCAACAACCGAAAATATCAAATTCAAAGTCATTCCTGTTAAAGGCGATTATATTCTAAAGGATTTACCTCTAATTTCTTCGGATAAAGATTTGAGTGACGATCAGATAGAGAAAATTAGAGAAACGTTTCGTTACGACAAAAGTGAATTGGTAGAAGATAATTATGTTTTAGCATTTAAGCAGATTACTGAGATTGCTATTAAGGCTATGTCTCCAGGTATTAATGATCCTGGTACAGCAGTGAATGCTATAGATTATCTCACTGAATTGTTTTCAATCCGTCTTAGAAAAAATGACAAGAGCTTCTATTTTGATGCTGATAATAAACCTTTGATTTATGTCAACACGGTTGATTTTAACGAGCTGCTGTATTATGTAATGTCTGCATTTAGAACCTATTGTAAGCATGATGCGGTCATTGTAATAAAACTGTTTAAAATGTTGTCGTTCTTAGCTAAAACAGAAGATGTGTTTTCTGAAGATTATATTGAAGCTATTAAAAATGAAGGCGAAAATCTTTACGAGGATGCCAAGGCAAATAATAACAATGAAGCTGATTTAAAAGTTATTGAATCTTATTACAAAACAATAAAGTCATAACACTACAAAATAATATTGGCTTAACTTTTTTCTAAATTCTTACTACTAATTTTGTTCAATGTCTGAAAAGAAATATTACCATAGAGATTTAAGTTGGCTTTCGTTTAACGAAAGAGTATTGCAAGAAGCTGAGGATAAGACTAACAGTCTTAATGATCGCTTAAAGTTTTTAGCGATATTTTCCTCTAATCTTGATGAATTCTATCGTGTAAGAGTGTCTAAACTTCGACAGTTTAGAAGACTTCAAAAAGACTCACCACTTCGCTTAAAGGAAAAGCCCAAAAAAATAATTAAGGCTATTCAGAAAAGGGTTGATAAACTTCAGGAAAGATTTGGTTTTATCTATAAAGAAAAACTACTTAAAGAACTAAATGCTGAAGGTGTTAATCTTATTGAGGCATCAGATTTTAATGATATTCAGCAAGAATTTTCATCAGAGTTTTTTGAAGCTTCAGTAAAAAAACCATTGAAGATTTATGAGTTAAATTCAGATTTAGATTTATCCTTTATTAAAGATAAAGAATTATTCTTTTTTGCTAATGTCTCTCAACCTTTATTAATTTCTATTCCTACTAAAAAATGTGGTCGTTTTATAACATTTCCAGGAATAGGAGAGAAGAAGCATATTACTTTTTTAGATGAAATTATTAGAGATAATATTTCAAAAGTTTTACCAGAATTAAGAAGAGAAGACTTATTTAGTGTTAAGATTACTAGAGATGGTGAGTTGTACTATGAAGAGGAAGATGGGGAATTAATAGAACTGATAAAACAAAGTTTAAAACATAGGGATTATGGTATTCCAACAAGGGTTTTATACGATTCTAGCATTGGAAAGGAAGACGTTAAAATTCTTCGAAAATGCTTAAGCCTTAAGAAAACGGATTTAATGCCAGGTGGACGCTTTCATAATTTTAGTGACTTTTTTCATTTTCCTGAAATTGAAAGTAGAATTAGTGAATCTAACAATGGGCAATTGGCTCATCACAGTTTAGAATTGGTTGATAGTATTATTGATCATATTAGTGAGAAAAATGAATTATTATCCTTTCCATATCAGAAATATGATCCAATTTTAAATTTAATCAATGAAGCTTCTGAGCGAAAGGATGTAAACCATATCTATATTACATTATACCGAATTTCCAAAGATTCTTCGGTTGCTATTGGTTTAATGAATTGTTTGGCAAAAGGAAAAAAAGTAACTGTTTTCGTTGAAGCTAAAGCACGATTTGATGAAGAAAATAATATAGAATGGGGAGAAAAATTAGATAAGGCAGGAGCTCGTGTACTTTATAGTATGCCAGATATTAAAGTACATTCTAAAATTTTACTAATAGAAACCAAAACAAAAAATATTGGTTATATCGGAACAGGCAATTTTAATGAAAACAGTGCCAAAATATATGCAGATTTTGGATTGTTAACTTCAGATAAAGCTATTACTACAGATCTAAAAGAAGTCTTCAAATTTCTTTTAGATACCTCCTATAAACCATCTATTTCTAAAATTTGGATGTCACCATTCACAACACGAAAAGAACTTAATAACCGTATTGATAACGAAATAGACATTGCAAAAAATGGAGGTAATGGTTACTTGTTCTTCAAAATGAATAGTTTGGAAGATAAAGATATCATTGATCGTCTTTATAAAGCATCTCAATTTGGTGTTGAAATAAAACTACTGGTTAGAGGTATTTGTTGTTTGGTTCCAGGATTAAAAGGTATTAGTGAAAATATTGAAGTTGTTAGCATTGTAGGGAAGTATTTAGAACATGCCAGAGTTTATGTTTTTGGAAATAACGGAAAAAATGAGATGTTCATTGGTTCTGCTGATTGTATGGAGCGTAATTTAGACCGAAGAGTAGAGGTTATTGTTCCAATTCAAGATGGTGATATTAAGAAAACCATTGAAACCTGTATAGATTTACAATGGCATGATAATACCAAAGGGCGAATCATTGATGCAAAGCAGAAGAACATTTACCAAACAACAGGTAAATCCAAGATAAATTCTCAGTTAGACTTCAAGGAATATCTACAATCTAAAAATTATCAAATAGAAAACGCTTAGTCAATTAAGAAGGTGTAAATGTTTCCACCTTCATCACCGTTACGCTCG
>CEQG01039878.1_pt1 | contig 13270 bp, 10 predicted proteins | sample 350301 | NCBI WGS metagenome assembly CEQG01 (sample SAMEA2621242, study PRJEB7988) | marine metagenome | isolation source: saline water (ENVO:00002010), including | reverse complement strand
AAAGGAAGTAGGTTAGCCACCTATGGAAAATGAATCTTTGATAAGAGTCGGCGCGTTTGTGTGTATTTTTACGGTGATGGCAATGTGGGAAGCAACACGGCCTGCACGTAAAGCGCAGCTCTCTGCTTGGGTAAGATGGCGGGGGAATTTTGCGATGGTATTGGCCGGCGCACTCATCACGCGTCTTTTATTGCCGGGCGCATTAGTAGGTGTGGCGCTTTGGGCAAATAACGCCAATTGGGGGGTGTTTAATCGTCTATCTTTGCCTGCTTGGATTGAAATAAGTGTGTGTATGCTTTTGTTAGATTTGGTGATCTATTGGCAACACCGTCTGTTTCATACCGTGCCGTTATTATGGCGTTTTCACCAAATGCATCATGCAGATAGCCATATGGACACCACAACAGGCCTACGGTTTCACCCTATCGAAATTGCCTTGAGTTTACTGATTAAAGCCGCCGTGGTCATTTTTCTTGGCGTACCCGCATTAGCAGTAGTCATTTTTGAGGTGGCATTAAACGGTTTTGCTATGTTTAATCATGCCAATATTAAACTGCCCTCAGCGGTAGATAATGCCATCAGCAAACTGTTTATTACGCAACGTGTGCATCGTATTCACCATAGTCAACGTATTGCAGACTCAAACAGCAACTTTGGTTTCAGTGTGTCGTGGTGGGATAAACTTTTTAATAGCTACCAACATGAAACTTCGCTTAGCGACGACGATATCAACATAGGGCAAGCAGAGATTCCAGCGTCAAAGCAAAACGCCAGTGTCATTGGCTTACTGTTAATGCCTTTTCGCCGTCATCGCCGGTGAGCAATTCGGTAGAGGGCCGCTGGACTACATCACACCTATTGTGGTCAAAACCAGGTACAGTGTCCCCAACTGAAGGACAGAACCCACACCTATAAACACACCATCTCGATTGGTCATCCCTAACGCTGTAATACATAACGCGAACGCAGGTAAAGCTACCGCAAAAGGCAGCGCTTCAAGAGGGATCATGCATAGCGCGGCAATGGCACAATAGCCCGCGATAACGTTTTTCATGGGAGTTTGAGAGAGCTGCGTCATTCGTGGCCGTAATAACTTTTCTACGCGCTGAACCTTGGGTTTGGCTTTTTCCACGGCGCTTTCAAGTTTATCGGTTTCAATTTGTTGCTGGGTCAGTTTATTGGGTAGCCATGGGCTCTCTCGGCCCATGGCAGCTTGCACACAAATTAAGAAAAGCGTAATGCCACAAAAGGTAGGCACGCCAGGAATAGCGCCAGTAGGCAGTAGCGCAATTAACGACGGTATTAAAAGCAAAGGTCCAAAACCTCTGTCTTCAAAGCGAGCAATAATTTTCCCCGCAGAAACCTTATCTCCATCTTGCTCCTCAACTAGCTTGTTAAGCAGCTTACTCATTGACGTGTCCATAGCGTTCCCTGTGCAATAGCAATAAATTACCTTTCACTATACGTATGCAATGGAAATGGGTTTAGTTCTACACAGAGGAAGGAGTGTGAAAATTACCCTACATCAGACAGTTGTTACTCGACTGAGAGCACCAACTTGCCGATATGGTTTTTTCGTTCAAAATCTTGCTGGGCGCGGGTAATGTCCTCTAAGGGATAAACCTTGCTTACCAGTGGCTTTATTTGATTGGCCTCTATACGTTGAATTAAGCTGGCAAACACTCCCTCAGACAGAATGGTGCAACCCAGTAACTGCAAATCTTTCAAGTAGAGTGTGCGTAAATCGAGCGGTACGGTATGACCCGCAATGGCACCGGCAGTGGCATAGCGACCGAAAGGCTTAAGTATGTCGAGCAGTTCTGGCCAGCGAGGGCCAGCGACTAAATCAATCACTACGTCGAAAGGCTGAGCTTTGGCGTAAGTGTTAAAATCAGCGTTTCTGTCAAGGGTCGCGTCTGCCCCTAAACGTAATATGGCGTCGCGTTTATTTTCGCTGGTCACCGCCACTACTTTCGAGCCACGGGCCTTTGCTAATTGAATCGCGGCCGAACCCACACCGCCGGATGCGCCCGTGATTAACACGCTATCTTTTTCAGTGACCTGAGCTCTGCATAGCATATTTTCTGCGGTGGAATAGGAACAGGGAAAAGAGGCTAACTCGATGTCGCTCAATGAAGAGTGAATGGCGTGAGCGTGCTGACTGGCTACCTTTGTATACTGAGCAAAGCCGCCGTCACATTCCGAACCAAAGTACCAGGGTGAAGACAATGCTTCGCTATTAGCCTCAAATAAACAAGGCTCAATTAACACCCTTTCCCCAATACGCGCGTTACTCACATTGTCACCTACCGCCACAATGTAACCACATACATCCGCACCTTGAATAAGGGGTAAATTCAGTGCAGTGCCGCCCCAGCCAGCGTCATCTGCATCATTGTCACCTTTTGAATACCAACCAATACGTGTGTTTAAATCGGTGTTGTTAACCCCAGCGGCCTTTACTTTAATAAGCACATCGTTAGGGGTGAGTGAAGGTACAGGGATTGAAGGGTTTATCGTGAGGGAGTCTAACCCTCCATGCTGAGTTAATTGAACGCCTTTCATGGTGGCAGGTACGGATGTCATTACGTTTCCTTTTCGCTAACTTTCAATATCAGATTCATACTTTTGAGGGGCTTACTAGCAGTGCAGATACGTTGGCCTTTGCCGCGTCAAGGGCGAGGTAGCCCAGTGTAGGCCAAGCACTAGACATACCTTCGTGAATGAGAAATACGCGCTCTGCAAGGCTTTTATCCCCAAGTCGAGATTCAAACCAACCTTTGACTTCCTGTTTGTGTGAATTCACCGCCTTCGCTATTTGCTCATTATTTGGATAGCTTGCTAATGCTTGAAGCGACAGACATCCTCGCGGTGCATAGTGTTCTAGCCAATGGGCTAAACGCTGAAGAATATGATCTAACGCAGCGTCTATGTGAGGAGGGCAGCCCTGTTCCAGAAAACTGATGTATCGGTTGTGCCTGTTATTTAGTGCGGCCACTATCATATCTTCCTTTGACGGAAAGTACTTATACAGTGTTTTTAGTGTGGTTTGCGTATGTGATTTCAACGTGGCTACGTTTGGTTCTGCAAAGCCATGAAGAGAGAAGGCGTCTTCAAGGCGTGACGCGAGTTCCACTTTTTTATCCATAGTAGGCAACAATGTCTTTCACCTTAGGGTAAACCGTTTGGGTAGAATAAATGTTCTACTTAAAGGGTAGAGCATTCATTCTACCGGGTCAAGCACCCGTTTTTTTTTCAGGGTTCGCGATAAGTTCAGTTTTTTGTAAATTAAGTTGAATTAAGTAATGAGACTGATTATCATTCGCACGCATTTTGCTTTCTAGATTAAAGGTGACTTTACATACACTTCATAGACGGACACTCGATGCACATTAATATTGCCAAATCGAAAACGCTCAGCGCTACTACAGCGCTATTTTCTTTACTTTATGTTTCAACGCCGTTTGCCCAACAGCAAGCGAATGTTGAAAAGGAAGAGGTTGAACAAACAGATATCGCTGAAGTAAGCGATGAAAATCTTGACGTTATTACAGTTTATGGCCGCCATAATCGACTGATTTTAGAGTCAGGTACTGCTACCAAATCAAATATGAGTTTGATGGAAACGCCAGCGGCCATTGTCGTCGTAGATGGCACCTTGCTTAACGAACAAGGGGTTAGCACACTACAAGAAAGTATCAGAAATATTAGTGGCCTGAGTCAAGATGGAAACAACTATGGCGTGGGAGACAACCTTGCTATCCGTGGCCTTGGTGTGAATTATACCTTTGATGGTATTTACGCGGGCGCAGACCTGGGAAATAGCTACAACCCCACTCGTTCAATGACCAACGTTGAAAGTATAGAAGTATTGAAAGGGCCGGCAACAGGCTTGTATGGCATGGGTGAGGCTGGGGGTATTATTAACCTGATTGAGAAAAAACCCCAGTTTGAAGATCAGTATCAAATTCGCGCGTCCGTCGGTAGCTGGGATAGCTATTCAATAATGTTAGATGCCACCGGCGCTATTAATAAAGATCTTGCTTACCGCGTGGTGGCAAACCGCGAACAATCTGACGGCTATCGAGGTTTGAGTGACGAACGCAGTGAGTTATACACGTCACTAAAATTCATTGCATCACCAGACAATCAGTTTTTAGTCTCTGCGGCCTATATTGACGATGCGGTACAAGTTGACTCAGTGGGTCATCCAGTGAGATTAATCGATTTAACCATGTTTGATACAGACGCAGGGAGTTTAACCGGTGATGATTTGGTTAATGACACTGCAGAGTCAGGTGGTTTACAGTTAACTGATGAACAACGAGACGAATTAGCCGCATCACTCACGTCAACAGACGGTGTGCAGCCTTATGATTTAGGTGACACCAGTCTTATTTCGCCTATTTCACGCCCTAATGAAGGGGAAGAGTTCCGCATTAAAGTACGCCAAGATATTGAATTGGGTGATAACTGGTCACTAACTCAGCAACTTCAATATCGCTCGTACGAATCTGAATACATTCGTCAAACCAGTGCTTTCAATTACGTGTACGTTGATCGTAATGGCACTACTAATTTAGAGCCTCGTGCGCCGCTCGTTATTGATGGTGTGCTATACCCGTTTGCGGCACGCAGACAAGAGTATCGTAAGGTAATGGCTGATGAGAAAGTGTGGCAGTATTTCCTTGATGTCACCAAAACATGGTCTTTTGGCGATGTTCGAGGTGAACATTTAGCCAGCGTGAACTATGAAGACCACGACATTAGCTACGCACAGTGGTCTATTTGGGACGCAGACGATACACGAAGCGATGCTGTACCGTATATTTTAGATATACGCGACCCTAATTGGCCTACTGGCACATTTGAAGATTACAACCCTTCCTTACGCAGCAAATACAACAAAGATGTGAGTAGCTGGGGCGTGAGTTTCCAAGAAGTGGTTTACTTTAATGAGCACTTTACTGGCCGTTTTGGTGGCGCCTACGGTGGGGTAAAACAAACTTACCTAAACCAATATAGCGACGGTAATCCAGAGTACGATACCAGTGACAACGGATTTACCTATAACCTAGGTTTAACCTACTTATTCAGTGATAGCTTGAGTACGTTCATTAACCATTCTAAGGGAAGAACCGCGTACGGTATTTTAGATGCGCTAGCAGAAGAAGATAATCAGCCTGATTCAGAATCGGAATCGTGGGATTTAGGTGTGCGTTTCACGGCGCTTGAAGAGCAGGTTATTGGTTCAATTGTATTTTTTGATACTGCTAGAACCAACCTTCAATACAGCAACCCCTTATATGAAGACAATATTGACGACCCTTCATATAACGTTGATGTGCCGGAATACTACTACGATGAACAAGATCGCACCACAGGTGTAGAAGTAGACATTAACTTTGATATCAACGAACAGTGGTCACTTAATGCGAATGGCACATATCAAGATCCTGTCACCGAGCCTGGTGCGCATGCCTCAAGCACTGATGAAGAGCAAACTAAAGGGATTGCAGAAAAGTTCGCCAGCACATGGCTAACTTACAGTCATACCTTCGATGCGCTGCCAGCGCCTGTGAAGTTTAGTGTGGGCGTAACCTACGAAGACGAACGCACTATTTCTGCGTCAGCTTTTGGTATCGATTACGCATTCGTTGACTCATATACAGTATGGGACGCGGCCGTGAGCTATGTGTCTGATGATTGGAACGTACAATTAAACGTTCGAAACTTAGACAATACTGACTACTACAGCAGCGCAATGTACTTGGGTGGCCTGCCAGGCGAAGAGCGTAACGTTAAGCTAACCGCTTCGTATAGCTTTTAACGTAGGTTGCATCATTGAAAAAATACGTAGAAATATGGCTACGTAGCATAGCCGCCATAGTGGGCGGCTATGCTGTATCTGCACTGAGTACTTTTTATCTCACCTATTGCTTTGTGACGGGCTTCTCACTGAGTAAAGGCGTGGCGGTACTGAGTGCATGTATGCTTAGCTACTTTTTATTCTTCGCCATTTTTATTATCAGCTTTGCTGTAGCAAACATTCGGGCGTGGAGCCTCATGCTTTTTTTCAGTATTGTGCTGTGTTTTCTTGGCTTGCCCTACGTATCAACCCTTTAGCGACGTCATAATGAAAGCAACATTCAGAAAAAGCATGATTTGGTTGCATACCTATTTGGGTGTGTTCTGCGGCTGGTTACTTTTTGCCATTTTTGTCACAGGTACACTAAGCTATTTTACGCCTGAAATGACGCGCTATTTAATGCCTGAGCGACATGTAATTAGCCTTCCTCAAGATACCCTTATTGATCATTCTTTTGCTTTTTTAAAAGAGAATGCCAGTGATGCTGACGAGTGGCGCGTACATTTGCCTACAGATAGAAACGCGCACTGGTACGTGCAATGGCGTAAAGATAAAAGCCGGAAAAAGGTCACATTTAATGCTGATACGGCCGCGCTAGAAAAAGAAATGGAAACCAAAGGTGGCTTATTCTTTCGAAACTTCCACTATACCCTGCAATTACGCGGCTACGGAGGGCGCTACATAGTGGGCATTGCTGCTATGGCCATGTTGTTAGCTATTTTTACCGGTATTTTTACCCATCGCCGTTTTTTTAGAGACTTTTTCACCTTAAGGCCCCACAAGCTGAAAAAATGGCTTACCGATTTTCATGCGTTGGCTGGCATTTTAACCTTGCCATTTTGTATCATGATTTGTGTCAGTGGTATTTTCATCTACGCCATTATGTACATGCCCTATGCAGCAAATAGCCACTTTGAGAGGGGCGAAAAAGGGGTGAACAAGCAAATTATTCCCTCTTTGGCTCTACTGCCGCCCGCGCAAAAAAGTGCAGGAGCAGACGCAAATACAAATAAGCCGAATAACCTCAACACTAGCAAAAACATGGCAAGAGCCTAACCCTATCGCCAAAATTACCGTGGAAAAACCCCAGTTCAGTAACAGTCGCACGATTGTTGAACGTAGTAAGGCCACCACGGTATCTAACCGGGCAGAACGCGCTGTCTTTCACAGTTATACAGGAGACGTTCTACCCGGCTATGAAAATGAAACTGTGCCTGCCCAAATAAGACGGGTGCTGTATGGGTTGCATCAGGCTAACTATGCTCCTATAGGTATGCGCTGGTTATTATTTGCTTTAGGGGTGGCAGGGTGCGCACTTATCGCTACTGGTAATATCATTTGGGTAAACCAACGTAAGAAATCGAACAAACAAAGCCGTTTAACCCTGGCTTTAATGGAAAAAGGAAATGTGGCTGCAATAATGGGGTTAGTGCTTGCGTGTATAAGCTTCTTTCTTGCCAATAAGCTTTTGCCTGAAACCATGGCGATGCGCAGTGAATGGGAAATACATAGCTTTTTTATTGTATGGTTGGCGAGCTTTCATCATGCTTTATACTCTGGGAGTGCTCGTCGAGCCTGGTACCAACAAACATTATTGGCGAGTCTTTTTTGCTTTTCGCTCGTAATGATTGAGCTAAGTATGTATTTTAGCCGCATTCAGCATGGGGTCATTACCGGTGACATGACTTATTTAAGCTTTATTCCTGCTTTTTTAGTGTTTGGTGGATTATTGCTAATACTGGCTAGAAAATTTAGGCGTCACGGAGCAGGGCAGTGACTACTATTGTTGCACTTATCCAACTTTTCGCCTTGGCATGTTTGGCGTTTTCTATGCAAAAGCATCATAAGGTGCTCAAAAATAACTACCCAAGTATTGCGGTAAAACCGCGAGGCCTTGTTATTTTAGGGTGGCTGGGTTTGGTATTGTCGTTGTGGGTGAGTATGGTGACGAGTGAAGTACTGAGCATTGCTTTGGTGTGGTGGTTTTGCACTTTGAGCTTGGCAGTCTTTGCCGTTGCCCTGTATCTAAGCCACTTAATTCAATTCAGCAAAGAGTAGCCAGGCTACTCTTTGCAGTTGTAAGTTTTTCGCGTTTGATGTTGCCGCTATTGGCTTACTTGGAAAGGCTTATCGGCACGAATATAAACAAGTACCTCGCCATCACTCGTGTTGTTAACCTTGTGTTGGCTTTCGCCGGTTGATTCTAGGAAACTTCCCGCGCCAAGGGCGATAGTTTTGTTCCCTTCATCGCTATCTGTTGAGCCCATTGCGGTGTGTTGAGTTACCTGCGCATCTGAATACGTATAGTTCACCGCACCTTTTATGACGACAGCTTTAAATGATTGCCCATAAGCCGTAATCGTGCCGTCAAATCCTGCCGGTAAAGAAAGCATTGAACCAAATACATCTTGGGTGTCTCCCCATAAATAGGTTGCCTTAACGCCTTCAGCAGATAGGGTTGCTAAATCAGAGTCGTGAAGCCAAACCATATTGTTGATGTGCAGATTCACGGGGCGTTCACCATTGTCAAAATGTGCGTTTGATGGTTTAACCAGATACGGGCCTTCGTCAATTTCTAAGTAGATGAGGTTTGTTGAATCGTTAGCTGCGGTAGTATGATCTTCCCCGGCGGGTTGAGTCCAAAACGAGCCTGTGGGCATCCACATTTTGGCTGCGCTAGGATCATCGTTGTGCATTTGCCCTTCTATGACAATTCCACGATACGTAATATTATGAATGTGGGGCGGCGACTCAAACCCTTTGTTAAAGCGCACCAACATACCCGTTGCAGTATCTTGTGTTCTATCTCCCCACAAATCAGCGGCGCCTGGGCTTTTATCCCCACGAAGCGGATTTAAATATCCCCATTCTACCTCGTTTGCGGGCACCACTTTCGTGTCGGCGTGGGACATGAAAGGCATGCCAAGCATTATAGATAGTACAAAAAGTCGATGAGGTTGTAGCGCGTTGCGTGTAGGGCTTATACGTGAAAGTTTCTGTTTGAAAAATGAAGTCATGCTATTACCTGTTTGCCGATGTGGTTAGCGCCTAGTGTAGGTATAACACTAGGCTGGATAAACAGGCTTTGCCTTGAATCACTTTCCTTAAATTTTAGATAATAGCGCAAACATGACTGTTGCAGGGGGCGCCCATAGGAAAGAATAAGCTGGTGTGAATGTTGGTTTATACGATATTAATAAACAAGGCGAGTACTTGCGGTGACTCACCTTGTTTTAGGTCGTTTCGATGGTTTCGCTATTGGGTAGTGAAATAGTCAGTATGTTGCTTAAGTTCTTTCGCTAAACTCGAGAGTTTTTTCGCTACTAGCTGATTCTGTTCGTAAAGGCTCATGGAGGAATCTCCCATAGCTGTGGCAGTCGCAATAACCTCATTTAACCCATCGTTAAGTGCATTCAGTGTGGATATTTGCTTGGTAGAAGCACTGACCACTTGATTGACATTGTCTAAAGACTGTTTAGCTTGTTCTTCTATAATTTGCAGCAAGTTGCTTGATTTATCCGAGAGCTCAATTGCCCCTTCTACCTGTGGAATACTCGACGACATAATTTCCATTGTGACCGATGTTTCTGCTTGAACTTCATTGAGCATAGACGAAATTTCAGCTGTAGCTTCGCCTGTTCTCGATGCTAAGCTTCTCACTTCGTCGGCCACGACCGCGAAACCTCTGCCTGACTCACCTGCGCGGGCAGCTTCAATGGCTGCGTTAAGCGCAAGTAAGTTTGTTTGCTCTGAAATCCCGCTAATCGTGTTAGTGATACCACTAATTTCTTGCGTGCGTTTTTCAAGCTTTCTAATATTGTCTACCGCCATTTTTACGGTTTCTGCCAAGCTACGAATTTCATTTGCAGCATGGGACACTGCTTCTTTACCATCTGCAGAAGTATCGGCTGCCTCAACTGAAATCTGTTCTGTTTGTGAAAGTAAGTTTTCAACTAACGCCGCCTCAGTTCTTACACTTTCCATATACTTAATAACATTCGCACTTTGAGAAGACTGCTGAGAGGCTAAAAAATCTAAATTTCCGCTACTATCAGACTCAGTTTGAGACTGCCTAGTGATACTGTCTGCAGAATGGTTAATGCCTTTGACTGTGCTATTCAGCTGGTGTTGTAAGCGCGACAAAGAATGCAGCACGCTTCCCGAATGTTTACTTTCTACGTGGTTGCCGATTTTTCCGTTGGCCATGGTATGCAAAATTTCAGCGATCTCATGGGGCTCACCGCCTAACTGGCGTTTAAAGTAAGCAATAAATAGCCAAGTTACCAATATAGCGATGAGGATGGCAATGGTGGTGGCAACTATCATTACACCGGTAAACGCCCCAGTGGCTGTGCGTACTTCGTCGGTTTTAACTTGGTTTTGCTGCTCCTGATAATCAATAAATGCATTGATGGCTGCTAACCAATCGATAAAGGCGAGTTTAGCTCTCGTGAGCAAGATCTCCTTAGAATCCACCCTGTTTCCTTGCAATCGCAGCGTTATAATCTGTTTAACCAAAGGCAGGGTATAGGTTTCTATCTCTTTTATACGCTGCATCATCTTACGTTCTTGGGGAGTACTGTCCGTAGCGAGCATGCGCTCCATGGGAGACGCAGATTCTTTATAGAAATTGGCTAACTGATTAATTTCCCTAATCACGCTTTGGACTTCTGATAAAGAGTCAAGCAACACAACATCTCGAATAGCAATCGCTCTATCGTGAACCGACCCTCGAAAGTTAATAGCGTAACGCTGTTTAACGCTATTAACATCGTTTATGGTGGTCATCTTTTTATCGATAGTATCCACTTCATCGATACCCATTACGGTAACAATGACAAGCATGGTGATGATTAGGCCGAAGCCGAGTAAAAGGCGGTGACTCACCCTAAGAGAAGACAACATAAAACTACCCTGTATTTTAACGAGTTAACGACAATCCGTTTCGAAAGATATGTATTGAAAGCGTCAATTTTGCAAAGGAACGATATGTATGGAAGGTAGCTAACGGGAGCAAAGATTGTCAAATCGATAAAGGTAATTAAAGCAAAAGAAAAACTCAATTAGACATACTTAGCGGGAGAAAAGTGGGTTAATGCAAGCCGTCATCAGCATGATGAGAACAAGCCACTCACAATAGTGACTTGTTCAGATATGATTGATGTAGGTATTGACGCAAGGACTCGTTTAAAAACGGTAAGCGGCGGAAATTCTAAAACGACGGGGCGCTCCAGGTTCTACCCACACTTCAGCAAACGAGTTGGTGTAGTGCTCTTTATCAAATACGTTGTCGACTTCTGCCCGCACCAGCAAATTTTCAGCCGGTTCAATTTGCGCGAACGCGCGTACCGTGGTGTAACTAGGCAGATAAAAATCGGTACCCGTTTGACCCAAGCGCTCATCCACATAGAGCAACCCAGAGCCTAGTCGTACCGGCATGTCTGAGATTGACAGGCTTTTACTCAGCTGAATGCTCAATTGATTTTCAGGCACATTGATGAGCGGGTCTCCAGCTTCAATCGCGGCTACGAAGTTAGCATCTTCGGCATGGTTTGTACTTTCAGCATCAATATAAGCGTAAGACATCCAAAGCGAAACGCCGTTTTTAAACTCAGCATTGATATCAAGTTCAACCCCACGACTGCGCGCCTTGCCAGCCGGGGTTAAGAAAAAGCCGTCTGAGGCTTCTTCACTGCTATCAAACACTAAGATGTTGCTTTGCTCAATGTTAAAGGCAGAAAGCGTAACGTCACCTCGTAGGTTGTCGAACATTGATGTGAGGTCTGCTTTTACGCCCACTTCTACAGACTCAGACTGGTTCGGCTCAAATGGGTTGCCAGCGTAGTCGGAACCCGTAAGTTGCCTGAAGCCTTCGCCGTACGTGGCGTAAAAACTCAGGCTGTCATCCAGCAGGTATACAGCACCAAGCTGCGGGGAAAAACGAGTGTCATCTTGAGACGTGGTGGTAACGGGGTCGTTTAAACGATTATCAATTTGCTGCTCAAACTTATCAACGCGGCCACCAAAACGCACTTGAAGCTTGTCGGTAATGTCTATCTGATCTTGAATATAGAACCCCCAAGCTTCTTGTGTTTCCAAGCGGTCTAGGTTGTCAGATAATTCAACATCCGCTACGGGTGAGTAGTCAGGGTTGAGAATATCGATCACCAGGTATTGGCTCAAATCCAAATCACTAATATCAGTATCGCTGGAAAAATACGCGGGGCGATAGCGCAATATCACTTGGTCATTTTCAAACTTATCGTAATCGCCGCCAATAATAATGCGGTGGCTAATTGATCCCGTTTCAAATTCACCTGCTAATTCACCGCGTAACACCAAATAATCAGTTTCAAAGTCGCGATAACGTTTAAAGCGAGAAAGTAACGTTTGGTCTGGGTCAATAAACACGGTTTGCCGACCTTCAAAGTTAGTTTCTAATGCATTACCTTCAAATGTGGTATCGCGTAAACCGGCACCTAGTAGGAGGTTCCAGTCATCGTTAAGTTTGTGGGAAATTTCCAGTTGGTGACCTACCACGTCTGTGTTTATCCTGTCTCCCGAAGGGTCACCAACAAAGGTTTCAATAGGTTGAATGCCCAGTTTTCCATCTATGGCTATCACGCCGCGATCAAAAGGGATTTTTTGTTCTGTATATTCAAGTTCGTAAGTCATGCGGGTGTCTTCTGAAAACTCCCAAGAGAGCGACGGGTAAAAGCCGACTTTTTCTGTTTCTACGGTATCCCTAAAACTCTCTGCATCTTCGTAAAATCCAACAAGCCTTAGGCCTACGTCTTCTTTGCTGCCTAAAACGGTTTGCACATCGGCTTCCAGCCTAACTTGTTCCCAACTGCCATAGGTAGCTTTTACCTCACCACCGCTAAGAAACTGCGGGCGTTTAGTCACTAAGTTAACCGCGCCACCCGGTTCGCCTCTACCAAACAAAGCGGCCTTGGGGCCTTTTAATACTTCAACATGATCAATGCCCGCTAAATCACGCGGGCCACCAAAACCACGCCCAGCATTAAACCCATTCACCAAAAAACCACTGGGTAGGTTTTCGTCCCCGGAAAAACCACGAATAGCAAAGCTATTCCAAAGGCCGCCGAAATTGTTTTGGCGTGCAACAGAGGCCGAAAGATCTAAAGCATCATTGAGGTTGATTGCACCAGCATCGCCAATTAGCCCTAAATCAATATCCTGTGCAGCGGCAGGAACTTCCTTATATTCAAACGCTCCCTGATACGCGCGATGCAAGCCGTGTACGGTAATTTTTTCAACATCAGCTTCAACGTGATTACTATTGCTTTGCGCTAAAGCCGAAGTGCTGAGCAGCGCGGATATACTGGCCGCAAGTGATGATTTCACCCAACTAGTTTTCATTCTTCTTTTCCTGTGAGG
>CEQG01006412.1_pt1 | contig 13340 bp, 13 predicted proteins | sample 350301 | NCBI WGS metagenome assembly CEQG01 (sample SAMEA2621242, study PRJEB7988) | marine metagenome | isolation source: saline water (ENVO:00002010), including | reverse complement strand
TGCGCTACGTTTACGGGTTTTCTGAATAATACGTCTTCCCAGTTCCCAATCCGGGTTACGGCTACAACTTAACCTGAAGGATGGTATTAGATGCATCATTGGTTTATGAACAAGCGCGCAGTCCTTTTTACCCCTCTTTTGCTCGTCCTGCTATTCGCCACCGCTTGCGGTTCCTCAGCGGAACCGGTTGTGGTGGAGAAGGAAGTAATCAAAGAGGTCATTAAAGAAGTCCCGGTAATCAAAGAGGTCATCAAAGAAGTAACCAAGGAAGTGATCGTAGAGAAAGAGGTCGTTAAAGAGGTTTACAAAGATGTCATGGTCATTGCGACCCCCGCACCGGCGCCTGCTTCGGCCAAAGAAAGGGCGGCGTGGGAGGACATAGCCGCTGGCAAACATTACAAAGGCGTCTTCCCACTAATGGCTATCAGAAACCCGGGTTTCTGGGATGTCCATTACGGCGGTAGCTTGAACACTGTCCTCACCCCATCGAGTCCACGATTCAATGGATTGGTGGAATACGATCCTGTCAACCCCACCGAGATTATCGGTGATCTAGCCGAGACATGGGAAGTGAACGAAGCAGGCGACGTTTACACGTTCCGACTGCACGAGGGCGTCCAGTGGAGTAAGGGCCGCGGAGAAGTCACCTCCGCAGACATAAAATTCAGTCTAGACCGCATCACGATGCCAGACGCTCTAAGGGCCCGGACCGGTTACCTTAGGACGGTCCACGAACACGGGGCCGCAGAGGTGGTCGATAAATACACCATCAAAGTCCCTCTGATGTTCCCCACCGCCACATTCATCCCCAACATGGCTACCGACTACTTCAAGATGTACCCCAAGGCCCTGGAGACAGTTTCTCAGGACGACTTTAACTGCTGTCCCGAGAAGTCATACGGCTCCGGCCCGTGGATCTTCAAGAGTTGGAAGAAAGACAACAATTTCGAATTCGAAAGGAACGACGCCTACTTTAAAGGTCCTCGCCCCTTTTTCGATGGTTTGAAGGTATTCACCGTTAGGGACGAGGCCAGGCGGTTGGCCGCATGGAAGGCTGGACAGGCCTTCGGGAGCTTCCTGCCCTGGACCAGCGGCAACACCCCGTGGAATATGGAACAGCTGGAAATCGATACGAAAGGGGTTATGCGGGCCTCCATCTTGAACGGCGTCGGTATCGCATTTCTCTGGCTGAGGAACGATAGGCCTCCTTTCGACAATCCCGATCTGAGAAAGGCATTCTATCTTGCTCTGAACCGGCCAGAATTTGGCAAGGTCGCCTATAGAGGTTTCGGAGTCCCGGGTACATTCTTTAGCCCTGGTTTCGTGGAGGACTCTACCAAGTTCGCCAAAGAGGGTAAACCGGGTTACCGGACGGACAAGGACGTAGACCTGGCCGAGGCCAAGAAACTGTTGACCAAGGCCGGTTTCCCCGACGGAATCCCGAACCTCAAGATCAACGGGCTTAATGCCGGGTCAAGCATGAAAGCCGCCGAACAGGTTGCCGCCCAGTTCAGACGTGATGGAATCGCTGACATAACTCTGGACGCGGTTGACCTGGCGACGATGTACGTCAAGATGAGAGACGGCAACCATTCCATGTCACTGGTCAATACCGGGATAATCATCACGGACCCCGGTGATATCATCAACCAGTTCTTCCTTCAGGACGTGCTCCGCAACCCTCACAACTGGAACGATCCCAGGACCGATCAACTGATGGTTGACCAGAACATGGAGCAGGACCCAACCAAACGCAAGGAGTTGATTAAACAATTCGCCGACGTGCTACACGAAGGACGGAGCCACATAGTGCCTCTGTGGTGGAATTCGTCTGGAGCTACGTTCGACTACCGGTTACGGAACTGGCATGCGCCGATGACAGTCCAGTTGGTCCACAAGTGGGACCACGTGTATTGGGACCCGGACGCTAAAATGCCTACCACACCGGGATACGTCCCGTAGGTCTAATAAACGCGGAAACCTACGGCCCAATATGTTAGTTTAGTCTCGACCCTGAACGAGGGCGGAGCCTTACCCGCCCTCGTTTTTTCCGATTCCAACTGCGCAATTGTCCGACCTGATGCAGCTCAAAGTGATTTCCTGGAGAAATAATGTGGCAGTACGCTAGCAGAAGGCTTTTCCTCTTCATACCAACACTATTCTTGGCCACAATCATGGTGTTCGCCTTGTTCTGGATCGTGCCTGGGGACGCGGCCATGATGCTCCTTACCGGAGACGAAGACGGGACGGGGAAAGTCACCACAGCGGACATAGACAAGCTTCGTGCGAAGATGGGACTGGACCGTCCCATACATGTCCAGTACGGCTCTTGGGTCTGGGACCTGATGAAAGGCGACATGGGCACGTCTCTCTGGTACAAGAATGCCATAATCGACGACCTGAAGGAACGGTTCCCGGTCACCATAGAGTTGGCTGTGCTAGCAATCCTGATGGCCTTCGTGGCGGCCGTACCCCTGGGGATTATCTCTGCAGTGAAGCAAGACACCAAAATAGACTACGCTAGCCGGGTTTTCGCTCTGATTGGGATAGCTATGCCGAGTTTCTGGATAGGGCTTCTCACGGTGTATGCGCTAGCTTATGGGCTCGATTGGTTGCCTCCATTGGAATACGCCACTTTAACTGGTGACCCCCTGCGCAACCTGCAACAGCTTTTCTTCCCGGCACTGGCGTTGGCTTTCCATGACATGGCCTTCACCGCCCGGGTGACACGCTCAGCGATGCTAGAGGTGTTGCGCGAGGACTATATGCGGACCGCCCGCTCCAAAGGTCTCCGGGAGCGGACTGTCATCATTCGGCACGCTATGAAGAACGCCTTACTTCCTGTAATCACCATCTCGGGCTACCAATTCGGCCGACTATTAGGTGGAGTGATTATCATCGAGTCCATCTTTGTGATTCCAGGGATAGGTCTGTACCTGGTGGATGCAATCATCCACCGGGACTTTATAGTCCTCCAAGGCGTGGTCCTCCTCGCAGCGGCGGTGGTATTGGCCTTGAATCTGGTGATCGACATATTATACGGGATAATAGACCCCAGGATCCGATATAGTTGATATCATCTCGACATCGGAGAAGCCCATGATCGACGACCGCGATACAGTAGTTGCTCCTATCCCATCCAAGCGCGCCGCGTTGCTCACGCAGACGGCTCGATCGACTAGATGGTTAGTCGATTTCTCTAGGCGTAAGCCATTGGGAGCGATCGGTGGAATAATCACCGTGATATTGTTCGTATTGGCGATCTTGGCACCTGTGATTGCACCTTACGATGAACGCGACACACATGGCGATTACGTCCACGCATCACCCGGCTCCCCGGGCCCAGGGGCCCCCTTCCTATTGGGAGCTGACGCCTTGGGTAGGGACGTCTTCAGTCGCGTAATCGTCGGAGCGCGGGTTTCCCTCTACGTTGGTGTCGGCAGCGTCCTGATTGGGATTACTGCTGGTTTCCTTTTGGGCATTGCCAGTACCTACGCCGGGGGCAAGGTTGACATGGCCTTTCAGCGTTTCGTCGACGCCTTGATGGCCTTGCCCGGTCTCATCATTGCCTTGGCCATCATGGCTGTTCTGGGTCCCTCTTTAAATAACGTAATCATCGCCATCGTCATAGGAATGTTGGCGCCGGTGGTCCGTACCATCCGGTCCCAGGTATTGACACTCAAGGAATTGGACTACGTCCTAGCAGCCCGAGCGATAGGTGCCTCTTCCACGCGCATCATTTTCTGGCACATCGCACCTAACTGCTTCGCCACTTACCTGATAATGGCCACTTACTACTTGGGGTTCGCTATCATTATCGAGGCCTCCCTGAGTTTCCTAGGGGTAGGCTCACCACCTGACGTACCAAGTTGGGGAGGGATGCTAACTAGAGCTTCTCAAGAACACCTCAAAACCGCTCCTTGGGTAGGTATATTCCCTGGCCTGGCAATATTTGTGGTGGTCCTGGGGTTCAACCTGCTGGGAGACGCCCTCAGGGACATATTCGACCCCAAGCTGAGGGGCCGCGACTAAATATCCAGCCGCCTCCCACATCCCTAGAACTCTGGACTACGAAATAGTAAGAGCCCGGCCCCGATGTATCGGGGCCGGGCTCTTCTTTATACCCTTGGGGGAATGTCTCGCTAAGTCCTTACCAGATATATAAGAAAGGAACTCCGCAAAGCACGTAGATCAGGTATTGTTCGTCTCTAGAATCAACCAGCTAGGTTGGAGAACCAGGGAATCACAACCCCCAGAGTTAGAACGATGGCGGCGACGGTCACTGCCAACCAGATGCCGGACAGCCCTCGAGACTGGGCGGCTTCCGATTCACCTTCAGGGATCTCCGGCAGTTCTAGCAACTCCCTTGCCTCAACTTGGTCCGCCTCGTAGACGTAGATGTCATGAGGAAGATTGTAGGCCGAACCCCAGAGTCCGGGGCCGCCTCTCATGCTGCGAGTGATGCAGGGTATACCCGACTGCCAGAGCCGTTGTTCAGCTAGCCGGGCCATCGGCTCGTTGTCGAATCCAGTCAAGCGAACCTGTTTCCTATCGTCTCGGTCAGTAAAGGCCATACCGCTCCATACCGAGCTTCGCACGCTTCAAATCGGAACAATTCCTAAAAGTTAAGGGGATGTTTTCACCGGTCGGCGGACGCGCCATCGGTAACGCTCTCAATTATATCAAAAACACCCATGACCCTCGATTCCTGTAGCTTTAGACCCAGGCGTCCCTGGGCGTGTTTCCGGGCGGATGTCATGATATAATGATTCGCGCGCCAATAGGCCGAGGTGGTGGAATTGGTAGACACGCGGTCTTGAGGGGGCCGTGGGCGTGAGCCTGTGTGGGTTCAAATCCCGCCCTCGGCACCAAGCTGGTTGCTCGGGGCGACGTAGCCAAGTGGACTAAGGCGGAGGTCTGCAAAACCTCTATTCGGCGGTTCGAATCCGCCCGTCGCCTCCAACTCAATAAAGCCCCTGGACCAGTTCAAGAATGATAACTCATTGCTAGACAGCCGGAGCACAAAAAGTCACTCGCTCCGTGAGAAGCAACCCTCCGGATCTGAACCAACGATCAAATATCACCCACCACCATTCGCCCGTCCGAACGGACTGAAACGGCCTCTAAAACCTATCGTCTCTCGAGCCTGTCTTGGTTCTTGATGCGCGATTAGCCGGGATGGCGGAATGGCAGACGCGGCGGACTTAAAATCCGCTACTTTAAAAGGTGTGTGGGTTCGAGTCCCTCTCCCGGCACCAACTTTTCATATTCAGCTTGCAATAGGCCCTTGACTAGTTTCGAGGGCCTTTGGTTTTTGTGGTATTCCCATGAAAACCGTTCCGGAACCTATTCTGTAGGACCGACGACTATTCGGACATCAAACAGAGGAGCTTAAATCATGAATGAAATAGTGGGACCCGACGATGTGCGGGCTTCAGCAGCGGCCTGCCACGAGGCGCTTGCCGGTCTGGTGGACCGGGATTGGTCCATCCTGGCCAGCGGGCTGGATTGGTCTTGCCGCCAAACTCTGGAACACATCCCCAGCGCCCAGCTATTCTATGCGTCCCAGCTAGCGGTCCAAGCTCAAGATAGGTTGCCCAGGCTCCGTGGCGGAGAAGATCAGCTTACGGCTGGGGAGACGTTGCTGTCCGTACAAGTGAACGCAGCAATCTTGGAGCATGTACTTCGCGCCGCTCCGGCGTCGGCCCGGGCTTTCCATCCGTCCGGCATGGCGGATCCCAGCGGGTTCGCAGGAATGTCCTGCGACGAGATTCTGATTCACACCTTAGACATAACAGCCGGCTTTGGGGTGGACTTCCAGCCGCCTGAGGAGATCTGCGCCAGGGTTCTCGCCCGGCTGTTCCCTTGGGCTCCGAAGGACATCGGGGCTTGGGATGCATTACGGTGGGCCAACGGGCGCCTAGAGATTCCGGGAGTAGACCCCCAGGATGCCAACTGGCGTTGGCAGTGTGCGCCGCTGAGCGAGTGGGACGGAACTATCCCCCGGCGCGAGTGACCGTTACGGCGAGTCCATGGATCTTAATAGCCTGGGCCGGAGTAGAGAATCAGCCTCAGAGTGTGCCGCTACCGGGATAATGGCTTGCGCCCAAGTTAAATGCTCCGATTGTCCCTTCAGCCGCCGGTCCGAATGATATTATCTTGGGACCTAGGCCAGCTAAATCCTCTTCTGCACCGTCTAGTTTCCCGACGCAGTCCTCGACTAAACGAGACAAAGACCCACCTTCCTCTCGGCATTCGAACACCGGCGATCCTTTGCCTTCCGTGTCAGCGGCACTGAAATAAAAACTTGCCTTTACGGCTCTTTCCTGTCCTTGCCCGTTTATCACTTTCCAGACGCCTTCGCTAGTATCTTCAGGTCCCTGGAATCGTCGGGGTCCCCAACGCTTACAATGCCTTGAACGCTGGATATTCCAGACGGGTTCACCTCGGTGATTTGGCCTTGGGCTGCGAGAACGACGAACATCGGAAGCGCGGCCAGTATACCCACTGCTACTGCAACCACCAAAAGACTCTTACTCGGCATCACGAACTTCATCTCGCTTTCCCTTCGCTTTTGCAGTCGATAAAACCAAGGCTACATTGTAGTTTCCAGCTGCGGGAAATCAAGGAAGTCCACCCTCATTCGCATAGCCGGCATACCCTCAAGGTACACGGGTTTCGTCCCTGTTTCTGTCTCGGTTTCCTCCGGTGTCGGGCCGATGCCTGTCCAGGTTCGTTGAAGTAGTGCCTTACAGCCTCGGTCTGCTTATAATGACCGTGTAAGCGATAAAGACGTCGTGCCGTGACCGGCCATCCATCCATTCCTGACGATAGGAGAATCGGCATATGAAGTTCGGAGTTATGTTGCCCCACTACCGCCAAGTGGCTTCAGCCGAAGGAATCATAAGGGTGGCCCAAGAAGCCGAGTCCATGGGGTTTGACTCCGTGTGGGTCAGCGAACATACCGCAGTGCCCGATCAAGACGTGGAGCGGTTCGGCTTGGGCTACTTCGACCCTTTTACAGTCCTGGGGTACGCTGCGGCCGTCACCAAGCAAATCACCCTGGGCACCAGCATCATCATCATGCCCTTCCGAAACCCGTTGCATATGGCCCAGGTTGCCGCCACCGTGGATCAGCTTTCAAATGGCCGTCTGATACTGGGGGTGGGAGTTGGCTCCGCAGAGCAGGAATACCGTGCCTTGGGAGCACCATGGGAGGAGCGCGGGTCAGTTGCCGACGAGGTGATACAGGTCCTCCAGCACGTTTGGACCGCTGACCAGCCCAACTTTGAGGGGAAGCACTTTAATTTCTCCGGAATCAACTCGTTTCCTCAGCCGGTGCAGCGTCCCCATCCTCCGTTCTGGATCGGCGGTGGCAGCCGAAGGTCCATCCGCCGGGCAGCCGAATACGGCGATGCCTGGCATCCCTCCCGCCCCAGCTTCGAACTGCTGGAAGAAGGAGCGCCCCGTCTGCATCGGTTGGCGGAAAGGGCGGGCCGAGACCCCAGCAAGATTCTGATCGCCGCCCGCCATCCCATGAAGATTCTGGATGGCGCAGCCCACTCTGATTGGCCACTGGTCGGCACTGAAAGCAGCGTCATTGAGGGGATAAACCGCTTTGCGTCGGCTGGGGTTACCCACCTGGTGATGGACACGTTCTACAGCATCCCCGAACTGCACGAAGAAACCGTGGATACAGTCCTGGCCACCATGGAGCGATTCGCCCGGAAAAATATTCCCCAATTTCCCGAAACCTAAGCGAGATGCTACTTGTCTAAGAGGTAAGTGCCCTCGTTAACCTATATAAAGGCGGACTTATTAAATGGAGTTATTTATCATTCGGCACGGTCAGTCAGGGAACAACGCCTTGGCGAATATCCGCGACCGGTCAGTAGACCCGCCGCTAACAGACTTGGGCGAACGGCAAGCGGAGATGCTCGGGGAATACGTGGCGAGAGGAGAGAACCAAGAACTGTCCCGCGAGACCACCGGAAACACCAAGTATGAGTTGCGTCATGGGCTTGGCATCACATCGCTGTTCACCAGTCCCATGTACCGCAGTTTGCAAACCGTTCAACCGGTAAGCCGGGCATCAGGCTTGGCTCCCCGGATCTGGGTGGATATCCACGAAGAAGGCGGGATGTTCCTGAACCACGGCGGCGACGAGGGGCTGGTTGGCTACCCGGGAAGAACCAGGTCCGAGATTCTAGCCGAATTCCCCGATTACGTTCTGCCGACGAGTTTCGATGAGACTGGATGGTGGAACAAAGACCATGAAGACCCGGCCTCTCTATTGGTCAGGGCAACCAAGGTCTCGGAGCAGTTGAGGGAAATGGCGAAGACGGAAGATCGGGTGGCCATAATTACCCATGGGGCATTTATGAACGCCCTGTTAAATGCTATATTCGGCCAGATATCCGAGGGGCACATGTACTACCGCCATCACAACACGGCAATCTCCCGTTTTTACATGGACGGTGACGGACGCTTTGAGGTCCTGTACCTAAACAGCACCGTCCATCTAAACCCGGAATCGATCTCCTGAGCGACCGCAGCGGCGACATCTAGGCTCATCAACACCGGTCTTGGCTCAACACTGGACGACGAGGCTATTACGTACTACTATTCCGGCAACCGCCCCATCGCCACATATATGGGTGGCGAAGCGTTCCGTCCAATCAGCTAATTCAACAAGCACGGAGTAGAAGAATGACTACAGTAAAAGCAGAAGAAAAGTTCGTAACGGTGAACGGCGTTAAGCTACGGTACCTGGACTGGGGCACGTCTGGGAAAACCCCTTTAGTCTGCCTGCACGGCCACACCGGCCAAGCCCACATCTGGGACGAATTCGCGGAAGCGATGTCCCCCCACTACCACGTACTAGCCGTGGACCAGCGGGGGCACGGTGGCAGCCAATGGGCCAGCACCGGCTACGCAAGGGACCGGTTCGTGGAGGACCTAGCAAGCTTTGTTGACGCTTTGGGCTTGTCCAAGTTCGTCCTGGCCGGGCTTTCCATGGGTGGCTGGCATTCCTTGCTCTACACTCCGGACCATCAAGACCGGGTGGAGCGCATCATCATCGTGGACATCAGCCCCCAACCCAGCCCTGGATGGCAGGAGCGGGCGGCCTCCCGTCCCGTCACTCCCTTGGAGTTCCCCAGCCTGGACGAAGCAATCGCTTGGATGCGCCAATACAACCCCTGGGCCTCCGACGCCAGCCTGAGAAAGGACGCCGAGGACAAGATGCACCAGCGGGAAGACGGCAAGTGGACCTGGAAGGCTGACTCTTCTCTATTCAACATTCCGCTGCCCGACCAGAGCGACACCAAGCTTTGGGACCGCTATTGGAAGGCGATCGACTCAATCACTTGCCCCATCTTGGAAGTTCGGGGTGCTGAAAGCGGTCTGGTCGCCGATGAAACCATCGAACAGATGAAGCAGCGGGGTAAGCAGTTCACGTCGGTGGACATCCCCGACGCAGGCCACGTGGTGACCGTCGACAAACCCTATGAATTTATCGAGGCAACGCGCTCCTTCCTGGGAGTCACAGCCTGATACCGGATTCCCAATTCCCGCTCTTTTGAGGTGAATATCATGACCACGAACCCGGTAAATATCTACGAATACGAAGAGATTGCCAAGCAGCGGATCGACCAAGGAGACTACGACTTCATCGCCGGAGCCGCCACCGACGAGATAACTCTGCGGCGGACCCGAGCAGTTTTCGATTCCATCATGATGAAACCTCGGATGATGGTGGACGTGAGCGAACGCGACCTTAGCACCACGGTGTTGGGCAACAAGATTTCCTTCCCGGTCATCATGGCCCCGGCCGGGAATCACAGCGCCGCCCATCCCGATGCCGAACTAGCGACCGCCAAGGCCGCCGGCAGGATGGACACTCTGATGGCCTTGAGTTCCCACGCATCCCGCACCATGGAAGATGTCGCCGAGGTAGCCACCGGTCCTTTGTGGTTCCAGTACTATTTCTTCAAGGACCGGGAACTGACCCTGGATATGGCTAAACGCGCCGAGGACGCAGGATATTCGGCCTTGGTTGTTACTTTAGATGCCAAGATTAAGCCCAAACGCGAGCGCAACCTAAGGAATAACTATGTCGGCCCCGTGTCTCCCAACTACGCCCACCTCGACCTATCCACCCACACCTGGAAGTTCGGCGCCGACGCCCCGGCGGGTCCCAGCGACATCCGCGACCCCGCCGCCACCTGGGACGACCTGGACTGGCTGGCGTCAAACACCAAGCTGCCCTTGGTCGTGAAAGGGATAATGGCCGGAGAGGACGGCAGGCAAAGCGCCGAGCACGGGGCCAAGGGCGTGATTGTCTCCAACCACGGAGCCAGATACCTGGATACTACGCTAGCGACCATCGAGGTTCTGCCGGAAGTGGTGGAAGCCGTGGACGGGCGCATAGAAGTCTACATGGATGGTGGTATCCGGAGGGGTACCGACATCTTCAAGGCCATGGCTCTGGGAGCCCGCGCAGTACTGATTGGCCGGCCTTTGTTCTGGGGTCTGGCGGTGGACGGGGAAGACGGAGTTCTAGCCGTGTTGGAGATGCTGAGGGACGAACTGGATGCGACGATGGGCATGTGCGGCCGCACGACTATCGACAGCATCGACATGAGCACGCTGACCACCGTGTCGCCGTTGCTATCCCTGTTTCCCCAACCCGAAAGTTTTCGGTAGCCAACTAAGGCCGTCCGGTGAACTTGCCCTGAGTCAGGCTAATTGAGCTCCATCACGCCCTTCAGTTCGCCAGGCATAACACGGTTTACGATTACCACGGCGCCCTTGTTGAGCTTAACTTGGACGGTGATTTCTATCTTCTCAGCCAACAGGGGCGTCAAATCAGTAAGAGTGAGTGTAATCTCCACCTGTTCGCCGGGATCAACGATGTCTCCCGAACCAATCAACCAACTTGAGGACCAGGAACACTCGGCGGTGTCGGCATCGCCATCGAAACTCTGAGGGTTTCCACGATTGATGCCTTGGTTCTCATCGAGGTAGGTTATCACGGTGCCAGTGTTGGAGAGGTCTACGGTTTCCGAAGCGGTAGAAGCTGGCGCTATGGTGAACTTCACGGTATCGACAGATGTCGTGCCGGTATTGGCGACGGCTATGACCTGCCCCCGGAGGCTCAGCGTTGCAGACGTCTCCTCCAGACCTCCGAGGGTGGCTTCTTTACTCTTTTCCGAGCTCAAAAGTCCCGTGTTGAGAACAGCGAAGGCGAATACCGAGGCTACTACCACGAAGGCGATGAGAACGATGGCAGTCTCTAGCCCGGTGATTCCCCGCTGGTTTTGTAAAAATGTAACAGGTCTGCCTAGCAGCCTGTTTTTCCACTCCTTCATGGAATGCTCGCTGAGCGCCGGACGATTGCCAGGACGGCGCCACAGGTCTGCTATTATATCTTAGTTGGCTAAAAAGCCTTGATGGACACTTCGCCGGAATGCTCTGTTTTTCCGGCGCTGAGTAAGATTGAGTACGACGGTGAGGCTGGTGAAGAAACGATGCTACTAGATACTCCCTCCATCACTAGAGTCGACGGAGCGCCCGGCGGTCGCCACTACCGGGTGGAAGGATACGACGAACTGTTTCCTTCTGTAACCACCGTATTGGGCGTCATCAACAAGCCAGCCTTGGTGCCTTGGGCCAGGAACATGGCGCTGGAATCGGTGGAGACAGCATTGAAGAAGCGCTCCGGCACCCGAGAGGCTATCACCCCGGAATGGATCTCCCAGGTCATCTCCGAAGCCCGCCGCCGTCCGGAACAGGTCAGGGACCAGGCTGCCGACTTCGGCACTCAGGCCCACGTGGCCATTGATCAGATCGTTCAGGGTCTTGAGCCCCAGATCCCGCCCGAGATGGAGTTGGTGGTCAACAACTTCACCGAATGGCGGCGCGATGCCAACCTGGATCTCCACCTGACCGAGACCATGGTCTTCTCCGACAAGTACCGCTACGCCGGAGCCATGGACGCCATCGCTTACCGTGACGGTAGCTTGGTGGCCTTGGACTGGAAAACCAGCAATGGCCTATATCCCGAATACGCTTTGCAAGTTGCCGCCTATGCCAACGCCTTGGCGGAGATGACCGGAAAGCCGGTCACCGAAGCTTGGACGGTGCGGTTCGGAAAAGCTACCCCGGAGTTTGAAGCCCGCCAAGTGATTGACCTGGAAAAGTCGTTCATCGCCTTCCGGGCGGCTCTATATCTATGGCGGGCCATAAAAGGGGAATTGCTCCACCCACCCGCATGAATGACTTGTTGCGATGTAGGGGCACGGCCAGCCGTGCCCCTACGGGATGTCTAAGCTAATCTCATTGCCGGAGGAACATCGCTTTGTTAATCGTCGACAGCCACGTCCACATCGCCTTGCACATGTACGAGCCGGTGGAGATTCTGCTGGCCCAGATGCAACATAACCAGGTCGAGAAAACAGTCCTGGTGCAATCGTCCACTACAACCGATAACACCTACGTCATAGAGTCCATGCGCCGATTCCCGGGGAAGTTTTCCGTGGTCTGCCGGGTGGACGTGGACAGTCCGGTGGCCCTGGACGACTTGGAGAGATGGTCCGGCGAAGGAGCCGAATCGATACGATTACGGAACTTCCAGCGCTCTCCCGGCGACGATCCCCTAGCCATCTGGCGCAAAGCCGAGGAGCTGGGCATGTCGGTCAGCGTGGGCGGGCCGACGGACGTCTTCGCGTCCCATGAATTCTGGGATCTGGTGGAGGCTCTACCCAGCCTGAAGATTGTTATAGAGCACCTTGGCGGAGTTGGGGTCTGGGCGGTTGGGGAGACTCAGAAGCCTGAACCACCCTATACCCAATTCCGGCAGATGCTAAATCTGGCCAAGTTCCCCAACACCTACGTAAAGATTCACGGCATCGGAGAGATTTGCCCGCCGCCATATCCGTACAAGGACATCCCGCCCTTCATGGACATGGCCTACGACGCTTTCGGTCCCCAGCGGATGACTTGGGGCAGCGACTACCCTCCGGTCAGTTTAAGGGAAGGATACAGCAACGCCCTGAACTATCCTCAGGAGCATATGCCCTTTGCCAGCGCGGACGACTTGGAGTGGATCTACGGCAAGACCGCGTTGTCCATCTGGAAGTTCGCCTAGGCAATCATCTTCCGGTGTGCCAGATGGTCTGGCAGGGGGGCAACCGGTCTTTAATGGAGAAGGTCTGCGGCCGCCAGAAGTAGAGCATCACTGAAGTCTTGGGGGTTGGAGTATCTTTCCGAGATTTCCGCGCTCACGGCGGTCACAGCTACATCACCCAGGTCTTGGGAGACTTGGGGGTATGGATCGA
>CEQG01133996.1_pt1 | contig 13352 bp, 8 predicted proteins | sample 350301 | NCBI WGS metagenome assembly CEQG01 (sample SAMEA2621242, study PRJEB7988) | marine metagenome | isolation source: saline water (ENVO:00002010), including | reverse complement strand
AAACCATACCCATCATCCCGCCAGAAGAGAATAAATCGTTAAGCGTTTCATTAGTAGTGGTTATGGCCGTATCGCTCCATATGGCATTTGCGATTGCGCCAAGCTTATTTTCAGACAATAAATCAAGGATCTGTGGCTGAAAGATAAAAGCAAAAATTGCTGCCGTGACAACACCTACGCCCAGAGAAACAAGTGGTTTAGTCTTGAACAAAATCAACACGATAACAAGCCCAGGGACAATAAATAACCAAGGGGTAATGTCAAATGTATCATCTATAACACTCAAAAGCCCGCTAACGTCTGCATTACCATGGGTCTCCCCGGTAAAACCTATAATCGTAAAAATAATCAAGGTGATGAGGATGGTGGGACCCGTTGTGAAAATCATATAACGAATATGGGTAAACAAATCTGTTCCCGCCATCGCAGGCGCCAGGTTTGTGGTATCGCTCAATGGTGACATCTTATCCCCAAAATATGCTCCCGAAATCACTGCACCAGCGATGATACCACTATTGATACCCAGTGCGGTACCTATGCCCACCAGGGCAATGCCCACAGTCGCAGAGGTTGTCCATGAACTGCCCGTCGCAATAGAAATTATAGCGGCGATCACAACCGATGCGGGCAAGAAAATCGACGGACTCAAGACCTCAAGCCCATAATACACCATCGCGGGGATTATACCACTTATCAACCAGCTGCCGGCCAATGCCCCTACCATAAAAAGGATAAGGATGGGAACAAAAACGCTTTTTAGGTTTTCCCAGATCTCGGCAACCACTTCGTTGAACTTGGCCTTGTTCAAGAATCCTACAATGGCAGCAACCCCTCCACCCATCAACAGGATAAACTGATTGCTATATTCGCCCAGCCATTCTCCATCATTAAAAAAGATATTGTATGCCAACAATCCCATCAAAATCAAAACAGGAATCAAGGCTTCCCAGATGTTAAGCTCCCTGTTATTAACTATATGCTCGTGCTGGGGGTCGTTGAGAGGTTCTTGCATTTTCTATCATTTGATTTACCTACAATAATACATAAAACAATTAAATGGTCTGGCTAATGTAATCCTGAAAACAGGAGGATAACGACCCTCATGGGTATAACAGCAATAAGAAGTGGTAATTTTAAATTTAACCAACTCAAAACCAAACAATAATAAGTCTATCAACATCTATAAAAACCATATGATAAATCATCAAAATACCGATGAAATTACATTTTTATCAGTTAAACGGTTATTTTTCTCAGTATTTCATAAAAATAAAACCTAACTATTTCATTTAGAATTAATACCGTTATATTCGTAAAATCATTTAATACAAGTATTTTTTTACATTTTTTCAGCCCCAAATGAAAACAATTACAATTTTACTATTTCTATTCCTGTTCACATTTACCATCACAAATGCTCAGGTGGGGATAGGGACCACGAATCCCAAAGCTCTTCTCGACATTGCCGTGGGTGACCCTGCAAACCCTGCGCTCAACAATGGTATCCTCATACCCAGGTTAGACAAACTGCCCTCTACCAATCCTGGAGCAGACCAGCATGGTATGCTGATGTACCTTACAACAGATGTGAGCGGTTACTTTAAGGGATTTCACTACTGGGACAATAATGTATCTGACTGGATACCCCTGCGCAATGAATGGACCAGGGCAGTAAATGGAGCTGGTGAAGCATACATACGCTCCAATATTGCCTTTGAAAACGGTTTTCAATTGAACTTTGGTGAAAACGGTGATTTTGGGATTGGCACTAATGATCCCATTGAGCATATTGAATTGCGCCGTGAAGGTGACAATGACATGCAATTCACCAGCGCAAGTACCAATCCCCCCAACTTGATTTTTTACAATACGGGAGGTACACTTGATGCCCCCACTGCGCTAGCAGCCAATCAAGAAATAGGCTCCATGATCTTTAAAACACATGATGGTTCTGGCGTTCAAGAAGTTGGCGGACTGCGCATGTATATGGATGGCACACCTACCACGGGTAGTACACCAGCAAAATTTGTATTTAATACAACACCTGAAGGTTCAACCTCCCAGGTTGCCGTGATGACACTTAACAATCAAGGTAATGTCGTGATAGGTGGAGACACCCCAGAATCTACCTTGGACGTTCGTGCCACAAATCATCTAGGTGCTGTAAGCGAATCTGATGGTATTCTAGTCCCCAGGGTAAATGCATTGACCGTTAATGGTCTCAATGATGGGCAACTGGTCTATCTCATAGCAGATGCAGGTTCTTATAAAAAAGGGTTTCATTACTGGGATAACGTTGCAGGGGCATGGATGCCCATAAATACAAATATTGAACCCTGGAACAAAGCAGAGACTACAAATCCCGCAACTTCTAATACAGATAACATCTATACCATGGGCCAGGTGGGCATCGGCACAAACAATCCACGTGGGGCTTTACAGATTACTACTGAAAATTCAAGAGATGTTCTTTTTTTGCGATTTATTGACGGACTTGATGATGATCTAGACCTTGATTTATATAGATCTTTAGGTTCTATTGCATCTCCTGCGCTTTTGCCCAACGATACCCGTATAGGAGGCTTAAGGGGACAATCATTGACAAAGGCATCCACCTATGATTTTAAACCAAGTGCTGAAGTCTACTTTCAGGCAGATGGGGCAACCACATCTACTTCAAGTGCGGGCAAAATAAAATTTGCCACCACCCCTAACGGTACAACTTCTACGGTAGATAGAATGGTCATAAGAGAAGACGGTGATGTGGGTATCGCTACAAGTGACCCCCAGGCAAAACTACACGTCAATGGGTCATTAAGAATTAGTAATGGATCACAAGGCGCGGGTAAGGTCCTCACCTCTGATGCCAATGGTACCGCAACATGGCAAACGCCCCCAAGTTCCCAAGCAATGCTCAGAAACGATGTTGCATATATTTTTTCTGGATCTACTGTCGTTTTCAATTTTTCCAACAGCTTGTTCAATTCTATAACGGGGTCATCATTCAGCGGGACTTCACTTACCTTACCACAAGGAGTGTATGAAATAGAGTCTGAATTGGCCCTTAACACAAACAGCTCGGTTGAATGGAATCTACGTGTGGGCGGTACGGTATCTACCCAAAGTGTAAAAGGAGTTTCTGCCAGTGCATCTTATAATGCCAATATAAGTTCTCATAAACAAATTGCCATTGTAAATATTCCTTCTGGAGGTTCCATGATTGATTTTATTGTACTTTCATATTCAGGATCTTCAATAAGTGTAGATCCTTCTCAATGTTACATGAAAATTAGAAGGATTCAGTAATCTGTATTATGGTCTTAAAAACCTAAATAATTTCTCTGTACATCGTAACTTTGTAATTACACTTAAGAAAGCATTTTTATGAGTAAATATGACGTTGCAGTCATAGGTTCCGGTCCTGGAGGTTATGTGGCTGCCATTCGCTGTGCACAATTAGGCCTTAAAACCGCTATTATAGAAAAATATTCAACCCTGGGAGGCACCTGCCTCAACGTGGGTTGTATTCCTTCAAAAGCACTTTTGGATTCATCCCACCACTACGACGATGCCCTTAATCATTTTGAGGAGCACGGCATCGAGGTTCCTGGAGATGTCAAGGTAAACCTTGAGAAAATGATGAATCGCAAGGCCAGCGTTGTCGAGCAAACCACAAAGGGTATCGAGTTCCTGATGGGCAAGAACAAAATCGATGTTTATCATGGCGTCGGTAGTTTTAAGGACGCAACACATATCACTATCGCTGGAGTTAATACTGAGCAAGGTCAAAGTGCGGAAGGTGACGATCAGGAGATAGAAGCAACAAACACGATCATCGCCACGGGTAGCAAGCCATCTACCCTTCCGTTTATCGAGATTGATAAAGAAAGAATCATCACTTCTACCGAAGCATTAAAGCTTAAAGAAATACCGAAACACCTTATTGTTATAGGTGGTGGCGTAATCGGGCTAGAACTTGGCCAGGTATATAAACGCCTAGGTTCTGAGGTTACTGTTGTAGAATATCTAGACCGTATCATCCCCACGATGGATGGAGCACAAAGTAAAGAACTTACTAAAGTGCTTAAGAAGTCTAAAATGAAGATCAACACTTCACACAAGGTCAACGCGGTGGAGCGTAACGGGGATGAAGTCGTTGTAAAAGCAAAGGATAAAAAAGACCAGGATGTGGAATTCAAGGGAGATTACGTTCTTGTCTCCGTAGGTCGTAAACCGTATACTGATGGCCTTAACCTTGAAGCTGCGGGATTGTCAACTGATGACCGTGGCCGCATTGATGTCAACGACCATTTACAAACCAAAGTACCCCACATCTACGCCATAGGTGATGTAATTAAAGGCGCCATGCTTGCGCACAAAGCTGAAGAAGAAGGTGTTTTTGTCGCCGAAACACTTGCAGGTCAAAAACCACATATTGATTACAATTTGATTCCTGGTGTGGTCTATACCTGGCCAGAGGTTGCCTCTGTTGGTAAAACCGAAGAACAACTCAAGGAAGCAGGCGTGGAATACAAATCAGGTTCATTCCCCATGCGTGCGCTGGGCCGTTCTCGCGCCAGTGGGGATACTGATGGATTTGTAAAAATACTTGCAGACAAGAAAACTGACGAAGTCCTGGGGATCCACATGGTGGGTGCCCGCGTGGCTGACCTTATCGCCGAGGGGGTAACCGCAATGGAATACCGGGCAAGTGCTGAGGATATATCGCGCATGTCACATGCGCATCCCACGTATGCCGAGGCGGTAAAAGAAGCTGCACTCGCCGCTACCGAAGACAGGCCACTGCATATTTAAAAAGCTATTGACTTTCATAAAAAAGCCTTCTTTAAAAGAAGGCTTTTTTTTATTCAAACCGTTGCAGGGTTTCGAGTACTTTTTCTTTATAAGACCTGCTAATGGGCAGCGAGTTTTTATTTACTTCTATCTGCTCGTGGGTATATGAGCTTATGGCATCAAGCCTTGCGATATATGAACGATGAACCCTTATAAAATGGTCATTGGGGAGTTTTTCTTCAAAATTGGAAAGTGTTTCCCGCACGACGATCAAGCCTGTCGCGGTATGTATTTTTAGATAGTCAGCATAGCTTTCTATGTACATGATCTCATCAAAGGCCAGCTTTTCCATCTTACGGTCAACACGCACAAATACAAACTTCCTATCTATTTCATCACCACCTGTCGTAATTGACCCCAGGGCTTCCCGCACCCGGTTCACGGCTTTTAAAAAACGCTCAAATGATATGGGTTTTAAAAGATAATCCATGGCGTGCAGGTCAAAGCCCTCCACGGCATATTCCCTATAGGCAGTTGTAAAGATGATCTTGATGTGTTTTGGTAAGATTTTGGCAAAAGCCATACCATCAATACCTGGCATGTTGATATCCAGAAAAACCAATTCAACCTCCCCTTTCTGTATGCTGTTAAAAGCTTCGGTTGCATTATCATAAACCCCGTTGAGGCGTAAAAAGTCTACCTTTTCAACAAAGTTCTTTAAGATATCCTGGGCGATGGGCTCGTCATCTACTATGATACAGTTCATTGGTTTGGCTTTGTGATTTTCTGGGTTTCCAGGTGTAGTCTTACGACAAAATTTCCTCCGTCACGATCAATCTCCAACTTGTGGCTGTCAGGGTAGAGCATTTGTAAGCGTTTCTTGATATTTATCAGGCCTATTCCTGAAGATTCTATATTCTTTTCGGCGAAAGCCGTATCAAATGTATTGCTTAGATAGAACACGATATCCCCATTTACCACCTGGATTTCAAGATTGATCTGCATGGTCGTGGCTTCTTGCTTACCGTGCTTAAAGCTATTTTCTAAAAAAGGCAAAAACAGCATGGGCGCCACCGTGATGCCATGTACATCTTCAGGAAGATGGGTGGTGATCTCAATGCGGTTGCCGTGGCGTAATTGCTCAAGGGCGATGTAATCCTCAAGATGTGCAAGTTCATCCTGTAGTGAGACCTGTGATTTTTGCGTTTGGTATAAAATGTAATCCAGCAGGTTTGACAGCTTGAGGATAAGCGCCGGCGTCTGTGGTTTTTTTGCGATTGCGCTACCATAAATCGTGTTGAGCGTGTTGAACAAAAAGTGTGGATGAATCTGCATTTTAAGATAAGAAAGTTCTTGTTCCTTGAGCTGTAACTGGCCATTGAGCAGGGCATATTGTAGTTCTTTATTGTTGATATGCATTGTATAGCTTTCGCGAAAGACCGAAAAAAGCGATGCAATCAGGACTACCATATACACGCCTATGATCACGAGATATAGGTTTTTGCTCAGGGGGATTGCGTTGTTGAGCTCTGTTATAAAATTGAGGAACATGACTCCATAGAACACGGAAAGTACGATGATAAAATTAGCAATGATTATGGTATACACGCTGTAAAGCGCAAACCACAGATACTTTTGCCTAAAGAGGAACCGCGGAATCAAATAATAGCAAAAGACGTTTACCATGGCAAGGGTTACGGGCAATAAAAAGCAGGCCAATGTAAATGCCGGACCAAGATTAGTGAGTGCGATGCTCAAATAAAATATGAAGAACAATACAATACCGGTGCTAATGAGCAGCTGCATCAGCATTTTTTGAGTAAGGGCGATAAGTAGTTTTTTGTACTGCTTCATGAGAATCTGGACAAGGTCTCCCAAAAAAATTAAATTGCAAAAGATTTGCGACGCATTACGGATTTAGCACGAAGTTTAACGCAGGGCATTCTAAAACCCTTAAACCGTTAAGCATTCCGTCATCTGTCCTGCTTGATGATACATCCATCGCAAAAAAACAGAGCAAAGGGATGACCAAGCTACTTTTGGTTTCATAATCAAAATAACAACACTTATGAAATTACCTATTTTCATCACGATGCAAGAACAGCCAGGACTATTTACACAGATTGGTCACCGCATTCAAGAAGGCGGCCCGTTTGCCATGTCAACAATCATTTTTTGTTTTATAATAATGATCGCGCTCAGCGTGGTGGCTTTTATAAACCTAAAAAAGAACCCTGCCAGGACGGCAAAATATAAAATGCTTATCAACCAGATTGTCCTGCTTGCGCTGGTGATAGGGTTGTTTAATTCTATCCTGGGGTTGATTCAGGCATTTGATTCAATTGAAGCCACGGGGGGTGGCGAGCCCGCACTCGTTGCCGGTGGTATCAAGATCACCCTGCTCTCGCCCATTTTTGGTGGTTTTGTATTTATCGCTGGTAGAATAGTTACCTTTATCCTGACTTGGTTATCACAAGAAACCAATACAGATATAGTTAAAGACCTAAAATGAAACACAGACTATTATTACTTCTTTTTTTTCCGATTGCGCTTTCTGCACAAGATTTCAATAAAGAAAAACTTGACTCTTTTTTTAAATCGCTAGGTGACAACAATAAGCTCATGACCGGGTTTTCCATTAGGCAAGACGGTGTAGAAGTTTATCAAAACAGCATAGGTTTTGCAGATGTTAAGCAACAGCTTAAAGCAAATGAGAATACTAAGTATCGCATAGGGTCAATTACAAAAACCTTTACCGCCACGATTATCTTACAACTAGTAGATGACCACCTTTTAAATCTTGAAGACAAGCTAAGTAAATATTTTCCGCAGGTACCCAATGCCGGTAATATCTCGCTCACGCAGATGCTTCATCATCAAAGCGGCCTATTTAATATCACAAATGACAAACAACTGGAAAAATGGATTACAAAGCCACAAAGCAGAAAAAAAATGCTTGAAAGATTTGCTGAACATCCTTCCTTATTTGATCCAGGTACCAAAACCGAATATTCTAACACAAACTATATCTTGCTTTCCTACATCGCAGAAGAGGTCAGCGGTAAATCATACAGCAACCTGCTACAGGAAAAAATAATTGTACCACTGGGTTTGACCAATACCGCTTATGGCAAGGATATCAAACCTGAAAACAATGAGGCATTGCCCTATATCCTTCACAAAGGGAAATGGCAACAGCCCAAGGTAATCTCAGATATGAGCGTGCCCATGGGTGCGGGAGGCATTGTATCTTCTCCATCAGATTTGACAAAATTCTATACATCCTTATTTACCGGTAAACTAGTATCAGAAGAATCTTTAAAAACCATGACAGATACGAGTACCGGTATGGGAATGGGCCTGGGCAGTGGCGCATTCAGTAATATAAAAGGTTTTGGACACGATGGTGCCATTGATGCATTTCATTCTTTTGCACTGTACATGCCTTCAAAAAAAGCATCAATAGCCATTACGGCAAATGCCGTTAACATAGAACTCATGTACGTCCTTCAAACCGCAACAAGCATATATTTTAATGAAGATGTAGATTTGCCACAATTTAAACCCACAAAACCTTTTCTACAATTGTCAAATGAGGATCTAGAAAAATATGATGGGGTTTATAGCAATGCAGATTTTCCATTAAAGATAACCATAACCCATAAAAATGGGCAGCTGAGTGCCCAGGCTACGGGACAGGGCCCATTTGCACTAGAAGCTATTGAGAAGGACATCTTTAAATCTTTTGAAGAAATGATAACCCTAACCTTTAATGTAGATGACCACACAATGACCTTACATCAACTGGGGTTTCAAGACCACCTGCTCAAAAAAGAATAACTTTTTAAGATTATCTTTTAACAAAACCTTCTCCATAACCGGTGAAGGTTTTTTAATTTCGGGAGCTTGTAAAATCATACACAATGCCCAGCCATTACGCCATTGCCTCAGCTTATCTAGACAGCAATCTTGAAAACATGGATTTTTCAGCATACGCTAAAGGAAAAGGTATGGTTTTTAGCAATGAGGTTTTGCAGGATTTCATCCGGGAAGAGCGCAGGCACGAGAAAACCTTTCTCGCCGAGCAGCAAGACAGGTCTTTGCAGCACTACTCCAGCGGCGAACAAAAAAAGGCGCTCCTCCGGTATATTTTGGGCGAAGACCCAGATCACCTCATCATCGACAATCCCTTTGATGCGCTTGACAAGGCTTCGGTGGCCTATTTTAGGCAAGAGTTCATCCGGCTTTCAGGCAAGGTCCAGTTTTTTCAGGTCTTTCGCCGCAAGGAGGATATATTGCCCTTTATTCATGAAATCTTGATTTTCGCTCAAGGCGAAATAAAATCTGCTCCACTTGATGTGTTCTTGAACGGGCTTGCGCCAAAAGAAGAAACGCAGGCTATAAAGATACCACCCCCCCTGGAAAAGTATGGAGATATCCCGGAAACGGTTTTTGAAATGAAGAACGTGACGGCCCATTATGACCGCCCCATTCTTGATAATATCACTTGGCGTGTCAACCGGGGTGAATTTTGGCAATTGATAGGCCCCAACGGTTCTGGAAAGACCACGATTCTTGATATGCTTTTTGGCAACAACGTAAAAGGCTATGGGCAGGAGCTCTATATTTTTGGAAAGAAAAAAGGCAGCGGCGAGAGCGTGTGGGACATCAAGAAAAAAATAGGTTATTACTCTCCTGCCATGACCTCGCAGTTTGAAACCGGAAACACGGCAAAAGAGATGATACTCTCTGGGTTTTTTGATAGTGTGGGGCTTTATGAACGGCCGCGTCTTGCCCAGAAAAAAGTGGCAGACCAATGGTTGAGGGTCATAGGCCTGGCCGGCAATGACACCACCTTTAACAACCTTACACCCACGCAGCGCTGCTTGACGCTCATTGCACGGGCGATGGTCAAGCATCCACCAGTATTGATACTCGATGAGGCCACGGCTTCCCTGGATGACCATGGGGCAAGGCTGGTGAGCCAACTCATCAATAAGATCTTTCGCGAGAGCGAGACCACGATACTCTACGTGAGCCACCGTGATGAACCGGGCCTAGCCCCAGAACACACAATAACACTTGCTCCTGGAAAAAATGGGTCAAAAGCTGAAATATCATCGACATAAGGCTTTGGTTGTGAAAATATTAATACTATTTTATCATTGACTCATAACAAAGCATTAGCAACTATTTACTATATTTGCGCTCCCCTAAAAACCATTGGGCATTCAGCACAAGGGATGCTCTAATGGGTTCAAAAAAGCCCCGCTGTTCTACAGCGGGGCTTTGAGTTTTAAATACAATTCTTTGAAGCTAAAATCCTATGAACTCAAATAGGCAAAAAAAAGCGACCTACCTCTCAATAAGTCGCTTTATATATAAAATAAGCACTGCTCTTCAATCTTCGCGAGTAAAAATATAAAACGTTGAAAATCAAAATAAAAATAGTGTTTGTGCAGTTTTTTTGCCAATGTACCAGTGGGCTGTATGCAGGATTTTCATGACGCAATTACATTTCTTATAAGGTTCAATGCGCTTACAATACTATTCAATTCATCTATTTCTGGATACAGTGAAAGGTAGAAATCTGGATTTGAATACTTCACATGATTAAACCTATCACCATCTCTTATAACAATTCCATAATTTTCTTTTTCACCTAAAATATCTGGTTTTTCATAGGCCAACATAACCTGCGAACCATCAATTTCCACGTCTTTATAGTTCTTGAATTTAAACGCTATATCTTCTTCATTAGCGATATTCATAATTTGAGTTTTATCAAGTTTAGACCAAAAATTTGCATCTTCAATTTGCTTTTCCTTAGCCACACTTAACTTTCCTTCTTGATCTGATCTAAAAATCTTCATGACAGTATTTGCTTCAAAATCCTCATAAATCCTTATGATTCTACTTTCATGATTGCTAGGCGAATAGATAAAAATCCTTATTTCCTTCTTGTACATATCCTCAGGCAGTAGCGGGTCATTTTGTGCACTTACACAATTAAAGATAAATGCCACAGCAATGGATAAGAGTAATTTAGTCTTCATAATTGTTCATGTTTAGATTAATTCATGGATTTATTAATTATCTCAACATGAACACAATGAACGTGCCATAAGTTTTTCTTAAAGAAAGTCACAAAAAAAAACGACTCACTTTTCAGTAAGTCGCTTTCTATATTAAGCAAGCACTGCTCTTCAATCATCATGGGTCACCAGGTCATCCTGATTTCTAAAGACTAGCTGGTCGTCAAAGGCATCGATTAAGATAATACTATCCGTAGTGACCTTGCCAGACAATATCTCCTTGCTCAAGGTATTGAGCACTTCTTTTTGTATAGTCCTTTTTACGGGTCTCGCGCCAAACTCTGGCTGAAAGCCTTTTGCCGCAAGGAAATCAATAGCTTCTTCAGTAGCATCTAGGGTGATGCCTTGTTTTGCCACCATTTTCTTGACACCGTTCAACTGTAGGCTTACAATCTGCCGGATGTCTTTGTTGTTCAACGGGGTAAACATCACGATATCATCAATCCTGTTGATGAATTCTGGCCGTATGGTTTGTTTCAAAAGACCGAGTACTTCAACTTTTGCGCCTTCCATCGCGGTCTCAGGATCATTGATACTTTCAAATTTATCCTGGATGATATGACTGCCCATGTTTGAGGTCATGATGATGATGGTGTTCTTAAAGTCGGCAATGCGGCCTTTGTTGTCCGTCAACCTGCCCTCATCGAGTACTTGCAAGAGGATGTTGAAGGTATCAGGGTGTGCTTTTTCTATTTCGTCAAGCAACACCACACTGTATGGCTTTCTACGCACGGCCTCTGTCAACTGGCCACCTTCATCATACCCCACATATCCTGGAGGTGCTCCCACGAGCCTGCTCACGGCGTGGCGCTCTTGATATTCGCTCATATCAATACGGGTCATGTTATTGGCATCATCAAAGAGGTATTCGGCCAGGGCTTTGGCCAATTCGGTTTTACCTACCCCGGTTGTACCCAGGAAGAGAAACGAACCTATGGGCCTGTTCTGGTCCTGCAGACCGGCACGGCTTCTGCGCACGGCATCACTTACTGCAATGATGGCTTCATGCTGCCCCACTACCCTTCTATGCAGTTCTTCTTCAAGGTGCAACAGCTTTTCACGCTCGCTCTGGAGCATCTTGGTCACGGGGATTCCCGTCCATTTAGCCACTACCTCGGCGATATCTTCACTGGTGACCTCTTCCTTGATGAGGGCATGTTCCTGCTGCTGGGCAAGTTTTTCTTGGAGTTTGCCCAGTTCTTCCTGGGCATCCTTGATTTTACCGTAGCGCAGCTCTGCCACCAGGCCATAGTTGCCTTCCCGCTCTGCCCTTTCAGCGTCAAGCTTATAGTTTTCTATATCCTGCTTGTAGGCCTGGATATTTTCAACAACTTCTTTTTCGCTCTTCCAGCGGGCATTGATTTCATTACGCTCTTCCTTAAGGTTTGCCAACTCAGATTGCAGGGACTTCATCTTGGATTCATCCTTTTCCCTTTTTATGGCCTCCAGCTCAATCTCCAGTTGCATGATCTTGCGGTCCATCACGTCAAGTTCCTCGGGCTTGCTGTTGATTTCCATACGCAATTTTGATGCGGCTTCGTCCATCAGGTCAATTGCCTTATCCGGTAAAAAGCGGTTTGTGATATACCGTTGAGAAAGCTCAACTGCAGCGATTATGGCGTTATCCTTGATACGCACCTTGTGGTGAGTCTCATATTTTTCCTTGATGCCGCGCAAAATCGAGATTGCACTCTCAGTATCTGGCTCGTCAACAAACACCTTTTGAAAACGGCGTTCCAGCGCCTTGTCTTTTTCAAAATATTTTTGATATTCATCTAAAGTGGTGGCCCCTATGGCCCTTAACTCACCACGGGCAAGGGCGGGTTTCAAGATGTTTGCTGCATCCATGGCCCCCTGGCCGCCACCGGCGCCCACAAGGGTATGAATCTCATCAATAAAGAGCACAATGTCCCCTTCACTGGTGGTAACTTCCTTGATTACCGCCTTGAGCCTTTCTTCAAACTCACCTTTATATTTTGCTCCAGCGATAAGTGCCCCCATGTCCAGGGCAAATATCTGCTTTTCCTGAAGGTTCTCGGGCACATCACCATCAATGATACGGTGCGCCAAACCTTCGGCAATGGCGGTCTTACCTGTACCGGGCTCCCCCACAAGAATGGGGTTGTTCTTGGTACGGCGGCTCAAGATCTGCAAGACACGGCGTATCTCTTCATCACGGCCTATCACCGGGTCCAGCTTACCGTCTTTGGCAAGTTGGTTAAGGTTTTTAGCATATTTGTTCAAGGAGTTGTATGTTTCTTCAGCACTTTGTGAAGTGACCCTGTCCCCCTTGCGGAGTTCATCAATAGCTGCCCGCAGGCCTTTTTCGGTGACTCCCTGGTCTTTTAATATCTGCGCGATCTTGCTTGAAGATTTGAAGATTGCCAGTAAAAGGTGTTCAATGGACACAAACTCATCATTCATCTTCTTGGCAACCGTACCCGCCTCGTTAAGGGTCTTACC
>CEQG01066961.1_pt1 | contig 13387 bp, 6 predicted proteins | sample 350301 | NCBI WGS metagenome assembly CEQG01 (sample SAMEA2621242, study PRJEB7988) | marine metagenome | isolation source: saline water (ENVO:00002010), including | reverse complement strand
ATCTGTCCCGGTATTGGGAGTAGGTCAGGGTGCTTCTCCAGAGTACATCTTCAGAACGGATGATATCGGAACTCAAGGTCAGTTCAAATCCCTTGCTCTGAGTCCTTCCCACATTGGCCCAAACGGAATTAATCTCGTTATATGAATTGATGGGTTTTTCCATCAGTAAATCAGATATTTCTTTGTTGAACACTTCGACCGATCCGTAAATACGTTGGTTCAAGAAACCAAAATCAAGTCCGATGTTGGTTTCCTTGGTGGTTTCCCATTTAAGGTCCGGATTGGCCAATCTTGAAGCAAAGACCCCAACATTAATGGATTCATCGGGACCTAAATATGCGGGTTGGGCGTAATAGGCAGCAAAAGCATTACCCCCGATATCGGCATTACCTGTTTCCCCATATCCGATTCGGAGCTTGAATTGGGATATTTCATCTTTAAGGTTTTCCATAAAGGGCTCTTCACTGAGGTTCCAGCCCACGGCAATGGAAGGAAATATACCGTACTTGTTATTGGCGGCAAATACACTTGCGCCATCCTTACGTACCGTAGAGGTAAGAATATATCTGTCCTTGTATACGTAGTTGACCCGTGCAAAATAGGATACGAAATTGTTTTCGGTTTTTGAAGACCCTACGATTTTTGTCCCTGCCCCTGCATTCAGGTTGTTCCATAGAAAGGCATCCGAAATGAAATCCGTGTTTCCGGCGGATGTACTTTCAGAGCGGTATTTTTGAGAGGAATAACCGATTAGGAAGTTCAAGCTATGGTCTTCCTCGATGGTCGTGGTATAGTTCAAGGTCAGGTCCAACAATCGATCGTTTTTTTCCTGTTCGGCGACCGATGCCCTTCCATTCTCCAGTTCTCCCCATAAAGTGGTCCTTGGTAGATAGGTGTTCCTACTGGTGTTGCCCTTGTCGAAACCTGCTTGCATACGCGCGGTCAATCCAGGAATTGGTTTTACTTCCAAATAGAAGTTCCCCAAGGTCCTATCTATGACCCCCTCATCTGAAATGGTGAGCAAGGAAAGGGGGTTGGGCTCCAAGGCACTGTCCGGGTTGATAGGGTAATTCCCGAATTCATCAATGGGTTGGATATGTGGCCCTTGTTGTATGGCTCCCCGTATGATTCCCGAGTTCTCATATTGATCACCTCCCAATTGAGAGTTTTGATTGTTGATACGGCTGGTGGTCAGGTTCAATCCAAAATTGACATATTTGTTCAAGGTCTGGTCAATATTGATCCGAAGGGAAGAACGTTCGAAACCGGAATTTTTTACAATACCATTCTGTTCATAGAAGTTACCGGAAAGGAAGTACCGGGTCGATTCACTTCCCCCTCTTACGGAGAGGTTGTGCTGTTGGATGGACCCATCGCGGGTGACAAGACCCAACCAATCGGTGCCTTGGCCAGCGTTTCTTATCTGCTCATCGGAATAAAACCGGGTAAATGCGACTCCGTTGACCGGATTGGCTATGGCATCCTCCAACGTACGGTCGCTATACGGGTAGACCCGATTGAGAAAGGCCCAGTTTTCGTATGCAGCATCGTTGCGTAATTGCATCCATTCCTGCAGGCCAAGTATCTCATAGTTGTTGATGTAGTCCTGGAAGGAATAGGACGTTGAGTAATCGACACTGATTTTGCCCATTTTTCCCTTTTTGGTCGTGATCAAAATCACACCATTCGATGCCCGTGCGCCATAAATCGCTGTGGAACTTGCATCTTTCAAGACTTCAATGGACTCGATATCATTAGGGTTGAAAGAGTTGAGAATACCCTGTGTACCCCCATCATATCGGTTTCCCGAGTCAGGTTGCTGAAAATCGGTGATAGGAAAACCGTCTACTACAATGAGAGGTTGGTTGCTGGCATTGATGGATGCGGCACCACGTATCCTAAAATCCTGTCCACCTCCGGGTTGTGCGCTGTTCTGTACAATCTGTAATCCAGAAACACGACCTTGAAGGGCCTGGCCCACCGAAGGTGTGGAAGAAAGGACAAGCTCCTCACTTTTTACAGAAGAAATGGCCCCTACCACATCTTTCTTCTTTTGGGTTCCATAACCAACGACCACGACCTCGTTAAGGTTGGTGGTGTCCGGTAAGAGCTTAATGGACAGTGTAGTTTGTCCATTCAATACGATTTCCTGGGTGATGTAACCTATGTAGGAAAAGACCAATGTATCGGACCCGCTTGGAACGGTTATTTCAAATTCTCCATCAAAGGAAGCCGTTGTACCTTGATTGGTACCTAAGACCATAACGGTAGCACCAGGTAGCGGTTGATCGTTCTCATCCACTATCGTACCCGTGACCGACCTAACCTGTTGGATTTGGTCTGGTATTTTGGCATTGGCATTGGTATGGACCAAAACACCCAGTATTAGGGACAGATATACCCCAAGGCGTAAAATTCTTGTGCCCCTATGGGAGGTATGGCACAATCTAGTTATCGGTTTTTCCATTTTGTAATTCAATTAGCTAGTTAGTAAAAGTTTTATCTGGTTCAACGCTTGCTGAATCGACAGCGGCACGTTTTATTTTAAAGTTTCATTTGGTTTGGATCATGTAGCTTGAACGCCTAGGTTCAAGTCTTTATAAAGCGCCTCGGTCACTTCTTGGTCAGGGATATCAATCGAAAGATGGTAGGTATTCCATTTTAAAATTGCTTTAAGAGTAACTAAGTATCTGAATAACAGTTTTTTAAATATTATTTATCGGTTTTTTAACATACTTATAGTTGCTAATGTAATTGTTGAATATGGATTTTCAAAGGATTTTAATAAAAAATGTGTACGTACACATTATTTTTTTGTGTACGATAACACTTTGTCTATGAGACAGCTTTGTGATTGGGTGTAGGTTTGAACAAATCTTTGTTGAATGTTTTTTTGGAATTTATCAAGGCCATTGTAAAACAAGTTTTAATGTTTGTTGGTGGACTATCTTAAATACCCATATGATTTTTAAATCAAACTAGGTGATTTAAAAAACCGTTTATTTCAAGCTGTACTTGAATTTGATGCTGGATTATTAGGTTTTATCAGAACATCGCTGTTATCCTGAGAGAGGACATATCAATGTAACACAAACATGCTAATTAAGGACAGAGATTTTAGTTTTATTATTTTAAAAACTGCAAGTGTTATAGTCCCATTGAAATGGCACAGATTAGGTCTTTTTATGCGTAATCAAGGAAACAATCGGAAAATATAAGAGCTTGGAGCCAATAAGTTAAAATTATCATCTTTACTTTTTGCTTTTTGAAATTCATTCTTACTTGAACTCTTTCAGTACTATTTTTTTGACGATAGTTTTGGGCGGTCAATCAAGAAGGCCACTATCCACGAGAATTAAAATTACAAGCAAAAGGGATGCAATCAGTTGTACCAAGGTATGCTTCTGGAATTTACCTAGATTGATGGGGAATTTCCAAGTAAGTGATTATCGTGGTACCAATAGGAAGTGACAGATATTATAAACCATAAGGAAGCTTAAATATGGATGCTCATTTTATGATCAGTCTTCTAAAAATTAATCATATAATACTGTTCATAGTTTTTTAAAGATTGAATCTGGATGCCTTTTCAGGCTGACTGTTATTCGCATATTTTTCAGCAAAACTGTAAGTAATTCTGTCCGAGATATCATTGTCGAGTTCGACCAGTAGTTTGTGCGCATTTTCCAAACCATGCTCTCTATAAGTCTTGATTACCTTTTCAGTTTTCAAGAACTGTTCGATTGGAGATGTGCTACCAAAAAATGCCTTTCTAATATTTGTTCTTACCTGTGCCTACCCATCCATCAGGGTTCTACTGGACAATGTGACAATAATCAATGGTTCTCCCATTACCATATCCAATTCACCAGAAATGCCGGGTGCTCCCACATTGTGGACATACACAATTTTACCATTTAAATCTCTCATGCTCATCCAACACCCATTTTTAAAATGGTCGTTGGTTATTGCAGAAAAGATTCTTTTTCAATGAATTTGTTTATGTGTTTTGGCAATAGGTACAGGTGAATCCGTAGTTGTTTTAGGAAATATGAACTTTTTTTATCCTTCCCATCAAAGAAGAACACAAATTCCCCTATCACAATCCATAGAAGGTATCAGCTCGCGTCCCGCCCTACCGTCCTGATTAATCATTTATGTTTGAAAACATAATGGCTGATGGCCTTAATTAAGTTCAATTATACCATTATAAAATCAAACCGACATTTACCTAAATATGTCTCTTAAAATATATTATGGTTATATTTAAAAGAAAATACGTTCATTAGAAATCCGACATTACTTTGGTGAGTTATTCGGTGAGTAAAAACCAAAATATATTTACAAAACTCTAGAAAAGAGCAATATACATAAATAGTTCAATCCCAGGTGGGACCACGTCACTGTACACAGGGCCTCCGAGAGCTTCGGGGGCTTTATTTTTGACCCCTTTTTTAGCTTCGACCCTGACTTTACCCTAACTTTTGAAAGTTTAACAAGTTTTAACAGATTGCGACGGTGTTTTGTGTTCATTTTGATTGAAACGAATAAATTTTCTATTTGGTTTAATAGTAAAACATAGGTCATGAGTCTATATGTTAATTCAGGTTGAAAAATCTTTAGGGGGAGTCAGTAAAGAGTTTTCCTAAAAGTAAAACAGAATTTAAAGTTTTCCATAGTTAAACTCTATTTCAATTTTTTCATTTTTAAGTGTTGCGGAAGCCCAAGGCAGATTATCAATCTGTTTTGAGTTAGTATAGAAATCAAAAAACAGGATTTTTCCCTCACAAAATAAGTTTTCTTTAAGATAGTTAATCAATAGTACCATATCTGACTTTTTCAATTCTTGGTTTAACATCACTTTAAACTCTCCTATTCCCGAGGAGTTGAAAATCTTATTTTTTAAGATTTCAAATTCTACAATCCCCCCTTTCGTTAATGAGGTGGGTAATCGTTTTAAATAATTGGATTCAAGTTCTATCCCGGCGTCCAGTTTTTCAGCTTTAAATGAATAACTGTTTCTTTCTAATTTAATTTGGTAAAAATTGACGCTTCTTCCTTTAAGGATATTTATGATATTGTTTTTGGTTGCACCGTTTGTTTTTAAACCAAAAAAGATGGATTTAAGTGCTTTGTGGTTATAGGAATTCAGACCAATTTTACTGGTAACAATTCGATGTTCGTGCTCGTAAGCCCACCTTTTTGATTTATAAAAAGCGAACTTCTTAATCATATTATTTTGATTGTTACTTAGAATGTTAAAAAGACCAATGCTAGGTGGTCTTTTTGAATATTTAACGGGAAAAGAATGAACGTGGTTTTCTCCGTCATTTTGGAGTAAAATAGCTAAATCATATTCTAAGCAGAAACCTCTATGGGAATTAGCGTAGTGTGCCCAAAGCAATTCGTCCAAAGGTGTTTTAGAAAGTGAATAAATGCCCATCTTATTGTCAAGTGATAAAACCTCATCAGTATTATCATTAATAACATTGAACTCCTTTTCGGTTTTGGCGCCTACTTTTTTTCCAACGTAGTTAAGAAATTTTTTAACTCTCTTTGTATCGGTTATAGCTTCACAAGGATCGTTTAATTGTTCGATGGAAGAAGACCAGTACTGATTGTTTTCAAGAGCTTTTAAATCATCTTTGTTACCACTTCTATATTTATATACGAGCATTCCTTATGAAGGTTAATAGTTGTAATCAAGTTCTTGCCAAAGAGTATTCAATCTCCTTTCAATATTGGCTGCCTTTTTACCTAACGACCAACTACTGTACCCAAAGAAGCTATGCGCCAAATGGCTTCCGGTACTTGAATTTTATATTGGCCAGTTAATTTCGTTGAATTTTTCAAAAAAGTCTTCACCAAGTTCTGGCTCAACTGAATTGATAAAGCAAATGCAGCCTAAAAGCCAGTCTTTAAAATTTCTATTCTCTATTCCGTTTTTTTTGGTATGCGCTATAACCCCATTCTTAATGCAATGATACAAGTGATGCTCAATGTTAGATTTAAACTTTTTAGGAACTGTGACTTTTTCATTGTGCACAGACAAACCTGTTACGAAAAATCGATTTCCTCTTTTTAGAAAATTGGTCTTCCCGTAGTTAATAAAGAAGTTTTCATCCTTGATAATCATGTATATGATTTTTTTTAACTCTTTTAGTTTCTCTTCTTTACCTGAAAAGGTCAAATCATCTGCATATCGTGAATAATTTATTCCATTCTTTTTAGCCAAACAGTGTAATCTTTGGTCCAACCTTCTTAATATCAAATTGGACAATTTTGGACTTGAGGGGGCGCCTTGTGGCAATATTCCCTCCTTTTGAGAGGAAATTTTATTTTTTAAGTCACTTTCATTTTTTGTAAACGCTTTTAGAAAATTTTCTTTGACCTCTACGGTACAGATTTTTGCCATGGACACAGCTAAGTTTTTATGATACCCAAGGCTTTTGAAAATTCCATATACACGCTTCTCATTGATTGAGTCATAGAATCTAAGAAGATCTATTTTCAATATACATTCAGAGCCTATATGGATTTCTGCATTCTTTTTTATTGATTTGTTCTTATCAAATCCTTGACAAGATTTATGTGATGGAATTTTCTCAAGTATATTAATCAAAATCCATTTTTGAAGGTATTTTAATTCATTGTTAGGGCTTAGAATTATCCTATATCCACCCCGCTTTTTTGCTATCTTAAATCGTTTGTAATAGTGAATTCTATCTGAACGGCATAAAGCCAGTATTAGTTTAATACTAATCTTTGCACTTAGACATAAGTGGAAAATAGAAAAAAGGATAGGTAATTCGGCTTTCTCTAGCTTCTGAATATAGTTTTTGGCATCATCAATGAATTCATCGCTGTGCCTTTGAAATTTGGCTTTTGTAATAAAATTATCCAATGGAAAAGTCATAACGGCAACTCTTTTTTAAATTATGCGCCAGCATTTACTACACAAGTCTTGAATCCCTGCAGAGATGTTGTGTAGTGAAAGTTGATAAGATGCTTCAGCTAAGCTTGAACAACTGCTCAAGGGATCCTGTTTACTAATACTTGATATTAAACAAGATACTGCTTGCCGTTTATGACTTACCATTGAAAGTCTTAGGAACATACGTAATTTTTTTTACTTCGTAGGTGCTTCTATTTTCATACAAAGCTTTGTAATTATTGGCGATACATCGTTTTGCCTCTTTATAAAGTTCCAATCCCATAAGGGAAATTTCATTCTTACTCGTGAAAATACCATTTTGTCTCCCATCTTTCAAGTAATCTAAATAATCGGATTGTGATATTCCGAGTTTTTGACAAATGCTATACTCTGAGTTTCCTTCTCTTAGTAGTTTCAGGATAGCATAAAGGGAAAAATTAATATGATTGACCGATGTAAAATGTTTTTTTCCTCTTTTGACATCGAAAGTGGCAAATACGGACCTTAGATTTTCTGATCCGAATTCTTTAAAGAGACTGAGTTCAAAGGAGGTTTTTTTTCGAAACTCTTTAGCTTGTGATATTTTATGATGGTTGAATCTGGGTATTAGAGGATGCCAACTGGGAGAATCGTCCTTTCCCTGCCAGAAAATAGGAAGGGAGTTGTTTGGAGAACCGTAAAAAAAACCGACCATTGCCTGTGAATTGGAAAAACCAAGTGCCTCACTGTGCTTTATCTCTCCTGATTTCAACCTCTTGCCCTTTGTAAGCTGTACTCCATACTTGTACGCTAGCTCCCTATATTTAAAATGTTTTCTGTACCCGAAATGACTGGCATCACTCGAGAATGCTTTTTTGTAAATATTAAATCGGGGTATTATAATTTCATCAAATAGGTGGTCAACCTTGGAAATGCCAAATTTCATGGCTGCTACTCCCAAGAATTTGATTGATTCAAAATTTATTTTTGAAGGCTTAATTTTTTCTTGCCAATAATCCAACACCGACTTTCCTGTTCCGATGAAATCATCTAGAATGACCAATGTAGTATATTCAGGTCCTAAAGACTCCAATTCAGAAACACTTGCGCATAGAAGGAACTTGTCAGGATTACATTTAAATATATTCGTCTTCTTTAGTAGATAGGACATCATGCTTCCACTCTTACCGAACGCTCCTAATGGATGAATTGCAATTTTAGTTTTGGCGTCGGTTGCTCTTTTGATTTTGTTTAGACCACTCTGCAATATCTCTTCAATCTCATTTGAAGTAAAGACAGTGAAGTTTTTTAAGTAATCCAAGGCAAGATTTTGTTCTTCTTCCTTGAAATTGTCTAACCATTTTAGAATATCCATAGGACTGACCAAGTTTTTTAGTCGTGCCGAAAGTATATCCAAAGTGATACCATCTATGTTTACTTTTATTGACATGGTTCGCTCGGACTATAGTAAGTTCTGGATTTCGAAGCTACCTTTCTGCCCGCTTTTATAAATTTATTTTGTTGTTTTTGATAAGTTAAATTAGTCAAAAGGTATTAGATTGGTCGATGATAGATTAAACTTTTTAAAACCAAAGTTCATGTTGTTTTGATGTCATTTCATTAGCAACTTCTTCATATTCTGATTTTTGCAATAAACTATATTTCTCATTAAGCTCGATAACTTTACAATCAAAATCTTCTCCATAAGTCTCTGCCAGGCCTAAAATCATTTGAGAATCGTCAGGCTGATTATGATTAATGAAGCTCATAATTTTGTCGATATGCTCGATGTCTTGATCTTGCTGATTAGGAGAGTCAATAATTAAAGGGCAGTATGTAGAGGATGAATACTTCTTCATCAAGTGAAAAAAGGTGAAGTAGTAAGCTATCAATGCTCTTGGCCTAGAACTTCCGGTCTCTTTAGATTCAATTTTTGTAGTAATAGATTTGTAGTCATCAACTCTTAATGAGTGAATATCCAACTTTTTAAGATATGATGTCATTCTTGAATTATAGTACTCGACAATATCAGACTTCCTTTCCTTACTTTCAAAAGCCTTTAGCTTCTTTTCGAGTTTTCCTTTTTCTCTGGCATTTGAGAATAAGATTTCATTCAGTTCAGCATGCCTTTCAGAAAAAATCGTTTTCACTTGATTTTTACCTGCATTTTCGATAATATCCTTAAGTTTTAAATCTCCTTTTTTTTGGGCTAAGATTTCGTTAATTCTTGAAACTTCTGCTGTTACAGAAGAAAGTGAAGTTTTTTCATTTTCTATTTGGGAATGGACAGCTTGAGCATCCTTTTTTAATTCTAATAATAAGTCCTTACTTCTTCTTGCATCTCTTGCAATTTCAAACCTTTCGGCAAATGAGTTTTCATACTCTGCGCCACAGGTTGGGCAACCGATAACATCTGGCAAATCATCTGAAGCAAATTTCAAGTCATTATTGCTTTCTAGTATTGCCTGTTTTACGATATTGATTTGCACTTCAAACGTTGATTGCAAGTGATACAAATCATGCAGTTTGTTTTTAAGTCTTTCTTCTTTTTCCAATAAACTTTGGGACTCTGTTAAAAGCTCAACAATCTCCGCCTTAAAGGAGTCAATGTCTATATTAAAATTCGTCTGGGCTAATTTTTCCTTTACCTCTGAAAGAATTTTTGACGTAATTTTTTGTTCCTTATCTGTTTCTTCAATTATTTGAATAAACTTCTGGATTTCCTTTTTGGTAGAGTAGTATTCATTTGGTCTAATACCTGAGTGATAATAAATGCTCTGTGTACGATAATCCTTTATTTGTTGTAGTTGTTTGAATGAATCCCAACTTTTACTCCAACTAGAATCTTGATCAATGTAGTATGGTAGAAATAAAAATGCGGGTGGCGGAATTATAAATTCGGATTTTTTGTTTTGAAATAGTGGCTGAAAATCGAAGAGCTTACCCAAGAATGGTCCTAGTTCCTTCGTGATTGAAGTAAACTTATGAAGAAGATTTCCATCACTATCGTAAAATCCAAAGAGTTTTCCATCTCGTAATATTGAGTATTTGGCACTGTCAATCTCAAACTTCACGAATGCTGAAAAATTAGTGTTTTTGAACTTTTGATTAAAAAGTGGTTCAGCACCAAATGCCCAATATATACTCTTTATCAAAGAAGATTTACCTGTATGATTTTTACCGTGAATCAGCGTCCTTCTTTTGTCGAACTGAACTTTTCGTGCCTTCTTTTCTTTTTGAGAAAGAAGCTGAATTTCCGATATGTATAATTTTTTCATTCTTCTTGTTTCTAAGATTCCGAACTAGATTTTTGAGGCTCCCTTTACGATTCATGTAGTCTATTTATAATTAAACATTTTGTAAAGTACTCATCATAGCTTTTACTGGCTATTTGTTTGAATATATGATCTACGATTCTGAGTAATTTGAGTGATTTAATGTTTTCCATTTCTCTATTGAGTGTATCATCAATTTCATTGATTAGTTGTCTTAGGGGAATACTTCCGAAATCTGCAATTACTCTTGCACTCATATCTCTCCAAGCGTTCTTGTATTTCAGAAGCTCAATATGACCTATTCCGTCAGCTTCAAGACTTGTTTTTACTTCGCTCCATTCTTCTTCTACACTCTTATATAGCCCTGCTTTTTTCAGAAATTCTAGGAATTCACCTTTTGACAGACCTTTTAATCTGAATACTTCAGAAATGTGCTTTAAGGATTTGTCACCTACAGTCTCATTCGTTTTTCTTGTAATTTCTCTTAAAACCTGTTCATAAGCTAATTGTGAATTTATCTTACTAGAAGGATTTAATGAATTAATTAGAGAAGCTAAAGCTCCAACGCAGTGAGTTGAACTATCAGAGTTGCTCAATGTGGTTACTTTAAATTCTCCGAGACTTTCAAAATCAGTTGTTTTAATTGAATGCTCAGATTTTATACTGTTTTCGCACTTATCCTTATCTGATTGACTTAGATCGATCGCAATAATATGGCTAAGTGTTTTTGTATCGAATCCATTCTTCAACCTTTCAAAGCTGTATGTTCCATTTGACATAAATGTCAGGGTTTTTACTGCATCTTCAAATACAATCCGATTATGATAAAGCATGCCAATAATTGAGTTTTTGCCTTTAGGTTGTTTGGTTAATGCATTTATCGTCCAATTTCCATTGTCTTTTGACTTGATTTGTATGCACTCTAACTCTTTGAGTGAACTTGAGGAATTGGATATTACTAGATCTTCGTGAAAGTCAAAGAGAAAAAGATAGTCGTCCCTATTTAAATGCTCCTTGATTAGAATGTATAAAGACAAGTCCTTCTGAAACTGATATTTTCTAGAAGTTTTAGAACCTGATTCTTCTCTTGGCTTTTCAGTTAATATTTTGGTGTCTATCTTCATTCTTACTATTGACCCAATTAGTTGATATAAACTGCTTTTAAAAGCAAATGCCGGCAAAATAGCTGGCTATGCTAAAATTTTTAAATTTAATGCAAAGCACAGCATTTTTGAATTCAATAAAAATTGGGGGAATAGGAAATAAATGTAAGAATTTTCACTGAAAAGTTTGACGAAAGGAAAAATCAGTATGATGTTTTTATTTTTTAAAGTATAGATTTCGACGCTTATCTTTAATGATGGAAAGGAAACCATCATTTACAAATCTTCTCAAAATTGCCGATACATTAGAAGAGGATGATTCGAATTCAAAATCATCCTTAATCTTGTTTACGACTTCTCCAGTATAACGAGGGGTGTTAAAAAAGCCGTTTTCAATATATTCACTTAACCGAGCCGTCAACCTTGGCTTCTCTTTTCTGTTAGAAGAAAGCTGATACCTAGTTTTGGAGCCTAAATTAAAATCTAATATTTCTTTTGGATGAATTTTTAAGGCAAGACATATTTCGATAAAATAAGACAATGAAGTTTCCTCTCCAGATTCAACATCTGCAATTTTTTTATAAGTAAAACCGGTCATTTCAACAACATCCTCTATTTGAAGTTTTTGACTTTCTCTCTGTCTTTTTAACCGAATACCTATTGTTTTAAGAGCACTTATTTTCTTATATCTCGACATAAGTCAAAGTGAACAATTGATTGAAAGACAAAAAATTACCTATAATATAATTTTGTCTTTAAAATCGAATTGTCTATGTTTGGTATTAGAAATATATTTGCGATTCTTCGTTTAGAACTAATTTGAAGCAATCGCTTTGAATCTCTCGCTAGAAAACTGGTAATTTTTGCACTAGAGATGATAAGCAGATTGGCTCACGACCCGGGCGTGGGCTCTCTTATCAGTGCAAGGCATACCAGTGCCGCTAGCGGGTAAGTTGAGTTTCACGCCCAACTTTTTCTTAGCGTTTGATTTTCTTTATTTCTTTTTCGATGTGTCGCTGACCTTTTAAGGTTATGGGAAACATTTGGCAATTTTTTTCTGTAGGGTTCACACCTTGTTTCTGTTCCATTTATGGGGCCTGTCACTCTGTGTTCGACATTCTCTTTAAGAAAAAGCCAAAGAATCCAGTATAACCAAGGACCATCGTTATGGGTTTTTACGCTACTTATTTTTCGGTTTACATTTATTCTTCTGGCCCATAACTGAAGCGCGCATTTTTCGGGCAACCGGCCCAATCACGAAATCATAGCCTCAATCCTTTTTAGGAATCCCATTTCCAAGAGCACTTGTTTCTTGGACAGGATAGCCTATGCCCGAACCTAAATGCCCTAAGGTAAGTTACGACTTTGTGCGGACTTCCGGGAGCAGCGCAAACAAAAAACCTCCAGACAGGGCACTAGCTGTTCAGAGGTTAACTCAATTCTAACTAACAGTTAAAATCAAACGACTCAAAATTATGAAGATATTACCTATATATACGAACAGAATTTCACTGTTCTTGATATTTTATTTATTGTTGGCACCATGGTCAACAGAAACACTCTTGGCTGGTATGGCCACACCCCCCCAATCTACTGTAACCGGGATTGTAACAGACCCTGAAGGAAACCCCTTGGCCGGAGTAAGTATTCAATTGGTAGATGCCGAACAAGGCACCATCACTGACCTTGAGGGCACTTATAACATAGAAGTAGGGCCAAAAGATTCCCTAAACTTTTCCATGGTAGGCTTCAAGTCACAAACGATTCCCATAAATGGAAGGGATGTGGTCGATGTACAACTGGAAGAGGATATAACCCAATTGGGCGAAGTGGTGCTCAATGCGGGCTATTATACGGTCTCCGAACAGGAACGAACTGGGAGCATCATCAAGGTGCAATCTGTTGAGCTTGAAAAGCAGCCCATTTCCAACCCACTCGCAGGACTCCAAGGAAGAGCTGCCGGAGTTGAAATTGTCCAGACCTCTGGGGTCACAGGATCGAAATTTAATATTCGGATAAGAGGAAGGAACAGTATTCGTTCCGATGGCAACGACCCTCTTTATATCGTTGATGGGGTTCCCTTTTCCTCATCAAGT